>OFGP01000484.1_pt1 | contig 38915 bp, 27 predicted proteins | sample 1521781 | NCBI WGS metagenome assembly OFGP01 (sample SAMEA3504113, study PRJEB24116) | mouse gut metagenome | biome: mouse gut; feature: mouse-associated habitat; material: faeces | place: Denmark | collected 2011
CCGCCAGGCTGTAAAGATCATAAGGAGACGGCTCGCTGAAAATGTCAATCACATGATCGTCTCTGGCATCCCTGGTGATGCCGTCGGAACCAGTATAGCAGGTCACCCATAGCGGAAAGAGTTCACTCTCCTCCACCACCGTTCCCTGCCCCGCAAGTTCTGAAAGTCCATTGGCATCGGTAATGTCTATCCAGGCGCCAAAAGCCAGCTCCGATTTGTAATATACATTCATCTGGCTGGAATCCGAGGCGCTCTCCTGGGCTTTTTCATATAATTCATCGGTCAGAGCCTGTACATGAATCAAATAGGTTCCGATGAACAAAGTGGCGTCTTCCACCGTATGCGACGCCTGAAAAACTTCATAGGGGACCGCCTGGGACTCATCAAAGACTTTTCCCAAAACTACCTGTTGACAAAAAAACCACAGCAGGATGCAGCATCCCAGAATCTTCTTACTTTTCTTCATGTTCCCTCCTGGTTTTTCATCAGTGTCTGGCTGCCGGCCTCAAAATAACCGGTGTACTTCAGCTGGGAGTCTGTGCCGAAGAACTCGATGACCAGCTCCTCCACGCCCTCCTGCACCAGCGAAAGATGACGAAACTCTGTCTCTATGGGCAACAGTGCGTCTCCCAACAGACAGCTTCCCTCCTGATTCCGAATCCGGTAATAGCCGATCTCTTCCGACGGGTCCGGCAAGAGCGTGATACCCGTCATACCCGTCGCCGGATAGCTCTCCACCGTATAGGTTCCGATCCGCGTCCCTTCCTGCTCCTGAATCCGATAATCCTTTATCAGCGTTATGGGACCGCTGTAGACCCCGGGATCAATCACGCAGTCGTCCACGAACTCGCTGCCGTTGTAGAACCGAAGCTTTACTTCAGACACCTGATCCACGGACAGACTCAGATGCCGAATGATGCTGCCAATCTCCGTGCGGGTCCCGATCTGTATCTGATCGCACCAGAGTTCAAAATGAGTGACCTCCAGCTGGAAATCAGACGGAATGCTCACGCCAACCCGGAATTCCTGCTGGTCGATGATCGGTTCTATATAGTAATACGCGCCGTCTGCGTACTCCTCATCCACATAGCTCTCCCCGCCGCTCCCCGCGTTCAGGTCCGCCCCCGTCCCTTGAAGAAGGGCTGTCACGCCCCCGCAGGTAAGCCGGTCAAAAGAGTACAGCGCCTGGGAATAGGCGCCCAGCGCTTCGTACATCTCATTCTGTGTCTCCTCACACGAAGCCAGGGAAGTGCTGTATTCTTCGTAGGTCAGCTCTCCCAGACGGTTCAGTGCCGCCTCGGCGTGAAGACTTTTCTCCGCCTCCTTCACCTGCTCTGCCAGGGTGTCATAGGCATTTCGCATACTGACCAGATTGTTGAAGCTCTCCTCCACCTGCTGCCTCAGGGACCGCGCCTCATTCTGCTTTTCCAGAAGAGCGTCCTGATATTCCAGCGCCGCCTCATATAAGGCATACGGCTCATCCTCCACATAGCGGATGCCGGAGATCTGGCCTTTGAACCATTCCTTTGGAATTCGGATGAACAGAATCCGGATATTTCCCTGCCACGGTTCATCAATGGCTTTTAAAAATTCTTCATACTGCTTTTTAAACGCCTTCTGGCTGATCTTCTGTCCCGCGATAGCCTGATTCACAAAATCGGAAATATACGACATTTTGCTGCCGTACTGCCCCTCCATCAGCCGGTAATTCGTTCGAAGCGAAATCAGGCTTGTGGCCGCGTTCAGGGAGACCTCGTAATAATTCTCATCATGATCCAGAGTATACTGGATCAGATCGTTCAGGCTGCCCCGGTCGATCTGTGAGGATACGAAAGGATTCTCAAAGCGATACCCGGTGGTCACATCCATCCCGATCATTTCCGACAGCTTTTTCTTGTCTGTGTTCAGATTTCTCTGGTCTGACGCGATCTGATCATTCAGCGCCTTTACGGACCGTTCCATGGCCTCCACATCCTTCTCTGCTGTCTGCCCGGTCACCAGTCCGGCACGGTTTTTCAGAAGCGTAAACTTCATGACCTCCAGGCGCTCCTCCTCAAAGGCAATTTTGTCCTGCAGAATCACAATGTCCACATACAGGTTGGAGACCGCCTCATACACTTCCAGGATCTGGTCCGTCATCTTATGATTGACCGTATCGATCTGGGCCTTGATCTGAATGGGTTTAAACTCGAACTCGAAAGCCTCCGACAGGTCCGGTTTCTCCGGGAATTTGAAAGACAGAAGGGGGGACCAGCGAAAAGTTGACATATTCTTTTTCTTTACTTTGATAGACTTGACTGCCTGCCGGAGGGATACTTCTTTTACATTTCGCTCGCTCTCCAGCTTTTCCAGCTTGGGACTGTTGGCCACGCCGTTTTTTTTCGCCATATCCAGGGTCAGAAGCAGGCCTCCCTCCGCCTGTACATCCATGCCGGAAACCATTCCTCCCAGAATTGACAGCAGCAGGAGCAGAATCAATCCTCTGCCGCGTCCTGTCCTCTTCCTCATGACGCCTCCTCCTCTCCCATCTGCTCGATTGTATAAAAGGAAAAACCTTCTTCTTTATTCTGGCAGACAAAATGGTAGATCAGCCCGTCTTTGCGGAAGGAGTACAGATATACCGTATAACCCTCGTCGTAGCCCTCTATCTGATAATAATCTTCATATTCCGAGGTAACCTCCATCTCCACTTCCTGCCGAAATCCGATGCCCGTTCCTCTGGAAACCACCCGGCCCACAGCTACGGCCTCCAAAAGGGTGATGGAGGCATTGCCCGCGTAATCTTCCGTTCCAAAATATTCTCTTAATTCATGGATATCCGCGCAGACGACCCCTCCCCCCTGGAAAGAATCCTGTAAAACCAGTACCTGCTCCACGATCCGCTCGCCATCCAGGGTGCCGGTCTCCTCCGCTCCCAGATACATGGCACCGATGTCTTCCAGAACCACTACAAAGTCCTGATCGCCTTCGTAAAGCGTCCGCGTTCCTTTATAAGCCTCCGAGACCTCTGACACTCTTTTTCCAAGCAGCGCGCTGTATAAAAGCGCGTCGTGGGCAAAGCTGCCGGTGTAGATCAGATTTCCTCCGGAATCATACAGCCTGCCCTCCCCTTCTCTCTTCCCCAGGGAAAACTCTCCGTCATAGGCAAGACTTCCGCTTTCCCGATATAATTTTCCGCTTCCATGGAATAAATTCTGCTCGAATTCTCCCACATACATGGTGGTGCCGCTGTCATAATAACGGGTACCGCTGCCCTGATACCGGTTTTTGTCAAAATTGCCCTGATACACCACGACTCCCTGGGGATTATACAAGGTCCCGTACCCGGTTACGCTTCCGTTTTCTACCTGTCCCTCGTAGGCCAGATAGCCGGATTTCCCGAGGATGCGGACCTTCTCCTTTGCAAACCGCAGCAGAACAGAATCATAATCGTAGGTCTTTACCCCTTCCGTCTTCGCGGAAGGAAGGCTCGAATGAACGCTGAACAGGTAATAGAGGCTGAACACGCCCACCGCCACCATCAGGGCGATGGCCAGCCGCCGGCTGACCAGCCAGCCGAACACCTCATAATAATCCTTTTTGTGCCGGGGCCTGACGTTGAAAAGAGAGGTGAAAAAATCCCGGATTCTGGTGATCAGCCGGGTGCGGATAAAGTTCCAGCTGGTCCAGAGCTTGATCTTCGTCACAAGCGGCGTCACCTTCGCCTTGGCCGATGTGATCAGAACTTTGAACAGATTATCGCCCATCATACCCCTCCTATTGTAGTTCCGCATCCGAGCTCCGCTCGGTCAGATGCTGTTAAGACAGTTCCGCGTCGCCGGGACAGAGCCTGCAGATGTCACCCTGCGTGTTTGTCTCGTTCAGGTATTTTTCGCAGGTGAACAGATACCAGGTGGCCATGGAATCCTCCGGATTCTCCCTGAGCACCTCGTTAAATGCGCTTCTTGCCAGATAAAAATCATGCTGATAAAACAGGCGGATTCCCTTCTGAAACCGGAGATCGGTCTGGGCTTTGCTCCTGCCTTCCCGAAGAGGACAGGCGTCCAGCACCTCGTACAGACGAATCCGCTCCTTCGTGCCTGTGATAAGCAGATAACCCAGATAACGCAGAGGACTGTCCAGATGCTCTCTGCTCTTGACGCTCTCCGTGATCACCAGGTGAAGATTCAAAGTCTGAAACCATCTGGCATACCGATCCAGTTCCTCCAGCTCTCTGGATAACAGATAGGGAATGCTGTGCTTCCTGGTGCCCGCCACCCCGTACATATACTGGGAATAGTGCAACAGAATCCCCACTCTCCCGCTATACAAAGACTTCCGATCCTGTTCCAGAAATCCCTGCATCAGAGAAACACCGAACTCTACTGTGTCTCTGGAAGCTTCCAGAAACAGCACCTTCATCGTATCCAGACTACAGTCTCCGGACACAAAGAAACCGCCGCTTTGCTCCTGATGCTGCTCGATCAGGGATACAAAACTGCCAATCTGGTCCGCGATTGCCTGACCGCTGCCCTCTGCCCGGTCAGAGGAGATGACCGCCACTGTCCCATGCAGCAGGACCATGTCTTTGCTGTTGACTTCCGTGATGGAATCCTTACCCAGAATTTTTTCAATGTTTTTCGGCGCAAAGCGGTAGCAGGACTCAAAGATCTGATACCTTGTATAATTGATCCGGCTGATGGTTTTCCTTGTTTCCATCAGGCTGTTCCACATAAAGTCCACATCTTTTCCGTGGACGGCTTCTTTTTTAATCTCGGTCTCGCCGTTTGCCAGCATCTGCATAGCTGCCGCCAGCTGTTTTAGCTCTCTGCCCTGCAAAAGCAGCAACCAGATACTGACCGCGCTACCGACCAGGAACACAAGCCCCCCATAAAGAAACGGCGATACCAGACTCCGAAAGGAGGAATAAAAACCATCCTCCTGCCGGGTGATTCCCAGCATCAGATATTCCGGAGACAGTCCCTCTGAGGCAGCCACTCCGATCACCTGATGGGTTCTCCCCTGGATGCCGACGAGCATGCTGCCCTCCCGTCCGTCATTCCTCAGCTTATCCAGCAGTTTCCGTGTCCCCACTCCGTAAACTTCCTCAAACATCTGTCCGTTGCGGCCGCTGACGCTGACCAGAATCCTGTGGTCTTTTCCACTCACCAGACAGATATCCGCGAAAATCTCCGAGATGTCATCCTGACGGACGAACCGGGACAGCTGCGCCCGCAGGGTCTCGTAATCTTCTCCCTCGTAAAAGTTTTCCTCCTCCGGATGATACCGCTCTGGGTTTCCCATCTCTTCGGTCAGAGCCCTGACGTAATAGCGGCCGAACCTTCCGGCCTCCTCTTCTCTTGCTTTCTCCTGAATCCGCGGTACCTGCACCGCTCCCGCAAGGGTGATCACCAGCAGAGCCAGCTCCACCACCGCTATCGTATAGATGGTGTGACTGCGGTTCCGAAGGACAGTCAGGAACAAAAACAACACCGCGTAGCCAAAGAGCAGAAGCCCCCCATAGAGAAACATCCGGTCCTGACGGACCTTCATAAGCTGTCCGACAGACAGAGTCCGGTACCAGAAAGCCTCCTGGAGCTTCTCCTTAGCCTGAAAATCTTTCATCCCGCTTCCGTCATCCAGACGATAAAGAAATTCCCCGTTCTCATACCTGGCCTCAATCAGCATACGCCCGGAGGGCGCACCGCCCATCTGCAACAGTTTTTTTGCGGCAGGTTCTTCTTCGCTTCCCAGTTCCTTTTTATCCACATAATAAGCTCCGGCGGACCCCCCGTCTTCCAGCACCGCCGTCAGATAAAATCCTTTGGGTTCTGCGGTAAATCCGGTCACGGTCCCCGGTTGCTGCAGGGTGAATTCCTGCGTTTTCTCCGTCATCCTTCCCCGATCGTCAAACTGCACGATCCGATACCGCCAGGATGCCGCTTCGTCGGTCTTCCTCTTTACCAGAAGCCCGTAGAGGCTGTCTTCATAGTCAATCTTTACAAAGAAACTGCCCTTTTCCACCTCGGAAGCCAAAGAGACGTCTTCCACTGTACCGTCGGAATCCATCACATAGAGGACTCCGTCCCTCTCCATATTTTCCACCAGATAGATCCGGTCTCCCTGCATACACCCGTCCAGATACGCGGATCTCATTCTCCCCCTGCTCCAGGTCAGACCGTCCAGGAACGCAAAAACGGCCACCACGATCATAAAGGCAAGCGCAATGATATATGGAATCTGTTTTTTCATAAAGCTTTATCCTTTCGCCGATTATCTGACCAGGGTCTCGGTCCCGATGGTCTTAAATCCATTAAAAAGAAGACGAAGCCATGGTATATCTCCCAGAAACAGCTGAGACAACAGGGAGAGAAGCACCAGCGCCGCAAGCACTGCGCACAGATACAGAAGAACCCGGAACAGTCCGTCCTGATTGCGCCGAAACCATCCCGCCACTCTTTTTCTGAGCCCCTTCTTCTGTCCGGGCGCCGCTGTGATTCGGATATCCTTGTACAGTTCCATGAGCCGCCCGTAGCTTTTCCGCGCGATCTTCTTCTCCAGAAGCCGGTAGCTGAACGCCTTCTGAGAAGCCTTGGGCTTTAAGAGATCCCTCAGGAGCGACGCGCACTGCACTGCGCAGTCCCGCTCGGTTTTCCCCGGGTCCAGCTCCTCCAGATCAATCTGATAGCCCAGACAGACCGTATGATCCTTCTCCAGATGAAGCTGTCCCTGCTCCAGAATCAGATACAGGAACGGATAGGGCAAATTGGAAGTGATACAGGCCATAATGATGCCGAAGCACACATTCTCACATTCCGTCAGTGTGTAGGACTCTCCCATGTAAAATTCCTTCAGCGGCCGTTCCTGCTGGTAGGCAAACACCATACAGAAGGCGCCCTGATCGGAAAAGCAGTCAATATAGGAGTCCTGAGCCGCAAGTCCTGCCTGTTCAAACACTTCCAGATAGGTCTTGACCATCTGATGTTCCCTGATCACCAGCAGCGTGTACAGATTCCGGGCAGAGGTATGCAGGTCCTCACATATGACGATGTCGTTTGTCTTGCCTTTTTTCACAATGCGGACACATCGAAGCTTCATCTTCTGTGACTGATAGAACATCTCTAAGCCTCTTTCTTCTTCACGATGGCATAGGCATAGGTACAGATCACCGGCATGTCGATGCAGTAGATCCGGATCTCATAGACGCCTTCCTTCGCAGGCGCGGTATAGACGCCGTCCGATGTGATCTCACCGTTCCCCGGCTCTGTCAGTTCATAAGCCACACTGCAGCTGTCCATATTGTGATATTTCACATGGAAATAATGACTCTCTCTGGTACCCATCACCACCGTAGGCGTATCGACAGAAATACTCTTTCCGTTGTGGTTCTCCATCAGCCCCAGGTCGTTGCCTGCCGGGAAGCGGATCGCCACCCAGCGGTAAGTCAGCACCAGGTAGTCTACATTCTGGAGAAGCCGGACAGCCACCACAAAGCTTCCCTTGTCATTCATCACCTTGACCGCCGTCTCCGCGTCCGCGGCCATGGAGTTCTCACTCTGAAAGAGCTCCGTGCTCCCATAGATGGTGTTCCTGGCGCTGGTCTTAAGAGCCGGGTCATCTGTGATATACTCATAACCGATATCCACGTAGACGTTTCCGCTGCCCAAGCCGTGCATGATCTCACCGGAATACCGGATATCGCCTCTTTTTGCCGATTCCCCCAAGGGAATCTCCAAAATTCCCGTGGCGACCTCCGGCGTCCTACCCCCGGGAAGCGCCGGATTCTGACTGGGCAGACGCTCCTGAAAGACGTCGTTGTCTTTTAAAATCACCGGTTCTTTGATAAAATACTCCAGGTATTCGTTCCGCAGCATCTCCTGGGCCGGAGCCGTGATATAGGTCTTCACCCCTTTTTCGACCACTTCTTCGATGATGTAGGCGTTCTCGGTCCGCACCAGCTTTAGATCCGCCAGACGAATGTAATCCCGCACCTCTCCCATACTCTTCACCTCCAGGCTCATGCGGCCGATTTCCCGGCTTACAAGCTCTCTTGGACGGCAGTCCGCGATCATCACCCGAACCGAACACCCGGAGGGCGCTTCCTGAAGGATTCCATTGATATGTACCCGGGCCGTCCCGCTCTTTAAAAGAACGGTCGTATCCAGCATCGTTACATCCTGAGTGGTCAGCCAGTATTCTTTTTTCAGAGAATCCCCTTCCGTCAGGGACACGTCAGAAAGCTCGATCTCCACCTCATGCTCTCCCTCCGGCGTCAGAAACACCGGAATCTGCAGAATTCCGTGGTAGCTGAGGGTCTTATAAGCAGGAGAACGCTTCTCCGCCTGCACTTCCAGCTTGACGTTCCTTCCTTTGCAGACCGTGGCCGGCATCACCAATCGGACCACAAAGTCTTCATCCTCATACAGGACTCCCTCCGCCAGAAACTCACTTTCCATCTGGTAGGTAATCGACGCTTCTTCCTGTTCCATCAGAAACAGCTGATAGTTCTCGCTGATCCGGTTGTATTCATATTCATGACCCTCTTCTCCGGTTCCCGCATTCATCGTGTACACGGTATGGACCGGATCCTCCTTGTAACGCAGACAGAGGCTCGCCATGTTCGTATGCAATGCCTCAAATCCTTCTACTGCCGACAGCTTTTTCACCACAGAAGATTCCATAATGATCTCCCGCCCCACACCGTCGATGGCCACGCCGCTCTCAATCAGGACGGACAGATCATCCAGGCTGAACACGCCAAAGCCGCAGACCACCCCGCTGCCGTACATCAGGCTGTTGATAAATCTGCGCTTGTTGTTAAAATAAGTCTGCTCCGCCTGAAAATCGGAGGACGTCAGCATCTTTCCGGAATAATAGCGGTTCCGCTCAAATGGATATAATTTCGTATTATTCATAACTCTTACCTTCCTGATGGATGATGGATGTACTCTTTGAATAAAATTTTATCAAACCCCTTTTGAAAAATCCACTACCCAAAAAGGTAGTCATACTCTGGCGCATACGATTTGCAAAACTTTCAAAGACACAAAAAAAGGACATTGCAGCGCACATCTGCAACATCCTCTTATAGTCACGAACCGGCCTGATCATCCAGATCAAACCAGAATTCCACACCGTTTTTATAATTAATCACACCATAATCCCGATGCATGGATTCCAGAATCGCCCTTACAATGGAAAGACCGACTCCACTGCCTCCGTACTCCCGGGTCCGCGCTTTATCTATTTTATAGAATTTCTCCCAGATCCGGTCCAGATCTTCCTCGGGGATCTGACGCCCGGTATTGAACACTCCTACCCGAACTCGCTTTTCCTGTTTACAAACTGTAACCTTAATTACTCGTTCTCCATCCACATGATTCAGAGCATTGCTGATATAATTATTCATCACCTCCTGCAGCTTATATTCGTTGGCCCATACATAAACCGGTTCCTGCTGTTCATAGATCAGTCTCACCTGCTTTTGTTCAAACAGGATTTTTGCTGCCTTCAGCATGTTGTCGATCATAAAGGCTATATCAAAGCGCTCCATGGCCACCACTTCATTTCCAAACTCCAGTTCGTTCAAAGTCAGCAGATTTTTTACCATCTGGTTCATCTTCCCGGCCTCATCCACAATCACTTCACAGTAAAACTCTCTGCTCTCCGGATCGTCATGAATACACTCCTGAAGCCCCTCTGCATATCCCTGAATCAGTGCAATAGGGGTTTTCAGCTCATGGGATATATTGGAGAGAAACTCCTTGCGCATCTCGTCATTCCTGGTTTTCTGCTCAATATCTCTTTGAAGCTCATTGTTCACGGTCTTCAATTCGGATATGGTTTTTTCCAGCGTTTCTGAAAGTCGGTTCATATGTTTGCCCAGAAATGCGATCTCGTCCTCTTTCTCACCGGTAAATTTTACATCAAAGTCCAGATTGCTCATCCGCTCTGAGAGCCTTGCCAGTTCCAGAAGCGGTTCTGTAAGTCTTTGAGCCAGTACCTGAATGATCAGGCCGCCAGCCACCAGTACCGTAAGTCCCACATATAAAAGAAACCGGTTGGCCAGCTGTACGCTTTCCCGGATGGGCTCCAATGCCGCCCGCATCAGAAAAAGTTCTCCGCTGCTTAAAGTACCCGTCATCTCCAAATATTCCACTCTGGAATAGTGATCTGTATTCATCCAGATCGCATACGTATCCTCTTCTTCTGAGAGTTCTCCCTTTTCTCCGGGCGGAAGCTGCCCAAACAGATACGCATAAAGCCTGTGCCTCATCAGCTCATAATTTTTCATCATGTAGATCTTGGGCTGACCATTGCTTTCCATCACAAACAGACTGATATTGTTTGTCTCACAGATAATATTGAGATCCTGCAAAAAATCATCCGTCTCCAAAGTTTTATTGCCCGACGCTTCATTCATCTTCTGATATGCATCTTTGAGAACATTTCCTTTATTTGCAAGATAATATCGTTCCAGAAAAATATCATTGGCCAGCCAGCAGGCAGCAAGAGCCGCCAAAAGCACGACCGAAAAGATCAAGGTGATTTTTTTTCGAATGGAATGTTTCATCATCAACGGTTTTTTCTCAGTACAAAGCATCTTTATGTCTCCCAAACTGCATATTCTGTTTTGGCCCGGCAAATTTTCTTTCCCCATACTTTTTCGAACATCAGTTCTTTTTTCCGGTATAAAGTCACGAATTCCCAGCGAAATACGCCGCCTTTTTCTATATTTGCCTTATTATATATGCTTCCCATAAAATATACAAGGCAAAAAAAAGATCTCCGCTATCATCGTTTGGGTTATCCAGTCCCAATTCCAGAATAGCGGAGATCTCTCTTCCTTTCAATATGATCGAACAAAAATATTATCTGACAGTTTCTTCGTCTTCCATTTCCTTTTTACGGGAAAGTGCCACGATTACAGTCTGCACAACAGCGATAATCGCCATCACAAGTGTCCATTGGTCTACAAAACCGGTCGGGAGGGTGATATCCTCCGTCAGGCAGAATGCAAGGACAGAAACAATCGCTACCGGAAGACTGATCAGACGCATGACGCCTCTCTTCTTCAGCTTTTTCTTTTTGTCTTCTTCTGAAGCTTTGCTGATATTGACAAAATATCCAATCAGCAGCATCAGAGATTCAAAAACTCCAAGATTCATCAAAGCGAAGTTCACAAGTGCCCAGCTTCCGCCTGGTCCTCCTGCCAGAGGCGGCATTTCATCTTCAATCTCCTCCAGTACAGGCTCTGCAGCCTCATCATCCTCCGATGTTTCCGGCTGTGCAAGGGGAACAGGTGTATCGGCAACCTCCACTTCCGGTTCTGCTTCTGGTACCGCTGCCACTGCCGGCACTGCTGCGACAGGCACTGCTGCAGGCGGTATGATTGTCTGCACAACCGGCGTTGCAGGCGGAGCCACAGGCGCTGCAGGTGCATCTTCTACCGGATCCGGATCGGGTTCCGTCGATGATCCTCCGCCTCCAGTCGACGAAGAACCAGGCCTTCTGGGCGGATTGCCAGGTGTCGGATCAGACGGGTTCGTCGGATTTGCTGGATCCGTCGGATTCGTTGGATCAGTCGGATTCGTCGGGTCGGTTGGATCCGTTGGATCAGTCGGATCCGTTGGATCAGTCGGATCCGTTGGATCAGTTGGATCAGTCGGATCCGTTGGATTCGTCGGATCAGTCGGCTCCGTCGGGTCTGTCGGATCCGTCGGATCCGTTGGATCAGTTGGATCAGTCGGGTCAGTCGGATCCGTTGGCTCCGTCGGGTCTGTCGGATCCGTTGGATCATCTTTCTCGAAGCCGGCCACAAAGATATAAGTCTTTCCGCCCTCGATCATCTGCTCCTGATCCGGATCTGGTGTCCAGCCCTTAAAGGTGTAGTCCTCATCCGGAACAGCTGTCACTCCATCCGTTCCGATGATCATTTCCCTGCTTTCCACGTACTGCCCTTCGTCGTCAGCCAGAGTGATCACTCTGCTGGTTGTACCAGCCACGCTTCCGCCTTCACCAGCTTCGTATTTCACCATTGCCTGATACTTGTCAGCAATTCCATCACCATTGGTAGGATCGTCATCCGGATCCCTGTCCGGATCCGCCACATTATCCAGTGCATAGATCACCGTGATTTCCACATCTTCTACCGCCGTGTCCGTCACCTTTCCATGGATGTCGATCTTGATATAGTGATCTTCCCCTGCCTGAAGTTCATCTTCGATCTTGTCGCTGACATCGTATGTTTCGCCATACTTCTCCGCGATGCGCTTGGCAGTTTTCAGTTCCTTACCGCTTTCGTCCACATATTTCACAGTAATGGTAATATCCACTTTTTCAAAAACCGGTTTAATTGTAATATTTCCTGTCTTAGAATCTTTCTCAGGAATACCCCATTCTTTAAATCTGTGGCCTTCGGGAGGTTCAGGCGTTCCCTTAGGATCCCTGTAGCTTCCGTCTCCTTTAATGGTGTCCTGGTCAAACACGTGATTGTCTTTATCAAGCCAAGTCACAGTCGGAGCATTGGGTTTCGTCTCGGTACCGCTGCTTCCGGTCACGTTACCGCCAGGACCTGTAGGACGTTCACCGCTGCCGCTGCCCGGCGTAATCGAAGTTTCCGGCGGATTGACCATTGGACCTTCCGCTTCACCTGTGCCGCCAACAACACCGTTGCTATAGGCAGCCGCTTTCATTTTGCCAGTACCCGGATCACGGTCAAAAGCACCAGCCTCGACTATATTTTGCAGCGTCTGACCATCATACCCGGTCACTGTCGCTTTATAGCTCAGAGTAACAGACTGTCCTTTTTTGAACAGACCATTCCAGGTAAAGTAGAGAAGCTCGCCTTCTGTGGCAGTCTTATCATAAATGTTGCAAGATGCAATATTCGTACCCTGGACCGTATTGCGATCCAGCGTCAGTTTGAAGTCCATCGTGTCCATGGCAGACAGATTCCACAGATCCACATTGCCGCTGTTGGTAATCTTGACTTTGTAAGTCACCGTATCTCCCATGGAAATCTGATCATCAGCAGTGAGTCTTCTGGTACCCGCCGCGTCATAGATCGACTTTTCAACCGTTATGCCAGGATCAGAAGCCACCGGTATCGGCTCAATATGGAAAACAACATAATTGCATTCATAACGGCCTAAACTGTCGTCATTGAATTCCCTCACAATTTCTTTGCCTGGATTCAATTTCCGAAGTTCATCAAGGCTGTCACCCGATGTCCATTTTCCGTCTTTGTAATAAAACATGACATCGATGCTTTTTGTGCTGCTTACATATTGATGACTTTCTTTTACTTTGTCAAAGCGGTCCAAAAAGTCACTGGGGTATACGGTAACTGCGCACTGCCAGTCATAGCCAGCCACTTTTGATCTCTCCACGCTTCCAACACTGTACTCGGTGATGCCATTGGTCACAGGCCGAATACGCATATGCATGGATTCTTTATGGCCAACGCCGTCACATACCAGTTTCACACGCAGAAGTTTTGTATCTCCGTCATCGTTATTTGGGTTGGGTGCTTTCGGAGCCTCATCAACATGTGTGGTCTCCGTACTGGTAGTACTGCTATCAGTCCCTATTCCGGGAGTAATTTTCGCAGTGTTCACTAACCTGCCATTGTCAATGTCCGTAACCTTAAAATTTCTGGTCACATAGATGACATCTGTGCCGGTCGCTCCAAGTGTATTTTCCACACCCAGTTTTGGACCTGCCGCCCAGACTGCACCTGGATCTGTCACTGTATACTTTGTACCGGGCGTGCCCGTAACCGTGATTTTGTACAGCAAAGTTATGGATTCATTTCCTGAAAAACTTACAAAATCGTCGACTGGAAATGTGATATTGGTGGTTTTTATGTTGACTGCTTCTGCCTCACCTTTAGTCTCCACCAATGTTTTCTTGAAACTTTTAATGGCAGGAGTGGTGTAATCATACCGCAGGGTTATCACATTTGCATCATTATTTTTCGTAAGCTTCAACGAAGGAGAAGGGCTACAACTTGAATAACTGAACTCTAGCTCTGCTCCATCAATGGTATACATTTTCCATTCTGGATTTTCTTCTGCCAGAATCGAGCCAACAATCTCGTCACCAATCTGACCATCTATTGGTTTCTTTGTAATCCTTGCTTCTAACACGTTGTCCCTATAATACTCACGGACAATGGTATATTGAGCATCACCTTCAACCTTCACAATCCATTCATCACAGCTAATGGTAAAAGATTCATATCCCTTCCAAGTGCTGTTATAATGCCAACCTGATACTCTTGTAGTTCCCGCATCTTTTGCAGTCACTCTAAGACCATTGGTAGCCCAGTCAACTGTTGCAACACCATCATTCCCAACTACTGGATCACCTAACACTTCTGATCCCGGATATACATTTTCTAAGACCTGTGTTCCTTTGACTGTCACTGTCGTTGGTTCATAAACCACAACTGTGAATTTTTCAATCATTTTTACACGGTTCAGACTGTTGGAATAAGTACAATAAACTTCTGCTTTACCAGGACCGATTCCAGTAATCTCCGGCGTGACAATATCACAATAATCATAGTCCCAACCGCCATTTTCAACCCCACCAGTAATCACTGCTACATTTTTATCAGATGTATAGTTAACTACATCTTTAACATCTATGACATAGCCGTCATTGTTGGTAAGATAAAGCTCTATCATATCCATTGTCGCACCAACCGGAATATAGACAGTATGCTCTTTATTATAAGTGCCTGGTTTTGTACCGCTGCTGCCACCGTCGCCATTGCCTACGCCCGTTCCCACACTGATCCCGGTCATAGTGCAATTCGCAACTGCTGCTGCACCAGGCATATCCGGACTGTTATATATGCTATCTCCTGTACCATGCGTAACTGCATTGAAAGCCAGTTTTACATCAGCCTTACCATCACTGATTCCTGTATAGGTAATCTTTAGTTTTCCGTCTCTAAACTTTTCATAGGAAACTGATAAAACACTGGTGTCTGTGCTGTAAATGCTAATATCATTCCATGAAGTTACTTTATAAGTACCATAGGACTTATCCCACACATACATGTAACCTTCATCTACCCATGTCTCACCAACTCCTACATTGATGTTTAAGTTAATGGTTCTACAATCCAGTTCATAGACATAGTTTTGATCATAAATATTGTACTTTTTGGAAAATAAACTCTGATTATTGCCAGTATCAAACGTCTCCGGTTTCTCACCACCAAGCCCATTTTCCCAGATGTCCTGAATGGTCATAAATGCTGCTTCTACCTCTGCATAAGCATCCTGTACATCCTCACGTTCGAGATAGGTACCTTCTGCAACGTCACGCAGGGCTTCATAAGCATCCATGGCGGCATTCACCAGTTCTCCGGCTTCCTCCAGATTCTCTGCGGTGATATTGGCCGGAATCCGGTCTGCTGCATCGAGAAACGTCTGCACCTCATCCGGTACATCCTCCTCTGCCTCTTCCGCTTTTGGCTTCCCGGCAGCGGCAGGATCCAGTTCCTCATCTGTCGCCGTGACTTCCGGCGCCACATCTGTGTTCTCTGGTTCCTCTGGGGTCTTTGTGACTGCCGGATCTTCTGGTTTTGCCGGCGTCTCTGGATTCTCCGAAATGATCGGTTCCTCCGGATCGGTCAGATCACCCGGCGTCTTTGTATCTTCCGAAGTTGTCGGTTCCTCTTTCACTTCCGGATCGGTTGATTCTTCTGAATCTTCCGGTGCTCCTGGTTCCTCTGTCACCTCCGGATCGGCCGGCGCCTCTGATTCCTCGGAATCTTCTGGTGCTGCCGGATCCTCTGAGGCTTCCGGATCTGTTGGTGCTGCTGATTCCTCAGAATCTTCCAGTACCTCTGGTTCCTCTGATGTCTCTGGATCAACCGATTCTACGGTATCTTCTTCACCCTGGACCGCGCATTCCTCTTCAGAGACCTGTACTGCATCGTCAGACTGTTCCTTCTGGATTGTTTCTGTTGCTTCATCTGGTGTCTCAGTCGTCACATCTGCAGCCGCAGCCGCAAAGGCGGATGTGCTGATCGTGCCCGCAAACAAGCTGACCGCCAGCAATACCGATAACAGTTTCATCCGAAAACACTTCTTTCTTTTCCCTGTCATATCTGACATCCTCCTTTCTCATTCTAAATTTGAAGTTTTCTGTTCTGTCATCCGGCCAGCATTTCATCGAAGAGCTGAATCAGTTCAATCGCACTGTGAAATACATACTCGCGATTTTCCCTCTGCCAGACCAGCCTCCCCTGCCATGTGTAATGCTCCCGAAAAAGAATCTGTATGCGGAAGATCTCTTCTTTCTCCCCGCCGTCATATTCTGGGAAAATAAACGGCGGCGGCGGATTCGGACAACTTTCCAGATCCATCAGACCATCCAAAAGCAGAACCATCTGTGACAGACTATGAAACTCTTTCTTTCCATCCAGTCGCGGATGCTGCAGACAGCCCGTCATAATTCCATTTTTATAAGACATTACCGTGACCACTGCTTCCCTGCTGCTGCAGGGGATTCTTCTTGTTTGAAGTTTTATCTTTCCACCTCCCTCCCTGGATAATTCCAATATAACAGTCCCCCGTGACCGAACTGTTACAATTTCGGTAACCGGGGGACTTCATTTTCTTCAATCTTCAAAAGACAAAGCTTCCATATGATAGGTCATGTGTGCCTGCGAACGCCGATAGATTTTGTGAAACGCACGGTCCAGTCTGCTGACCACCATCTGCGCATTTTCCGCGTCGGCACCAGTCAGCAGAAAAATATACGATCCGGTTTCCAGCCTGGCCACAGGATCGCCTGCTCTAAGACCTTCCAGCAGAATCCGTTCCAGCCTCCGCACATCTGCAGCAGGAACGGCTCCCTGCCCCAACCGGACGATGATCAGCATGGCATTTCCTTTGGAACGCAAAAGATGTCTTCGCTCCAGACTGACAATGTTTTGAAACATTTCAAAGGAACAGAAGAAGGCTCTTTTTCCAGGATCTTCTTCACTTAACAATTCAAAAATTTCTGAAATTCCAAGATCCTGTTTGCGAAGACCTGCAGCCAGGGAACAAAGCTTTTCCACACGGTCAGAGGGTTCAATCTGAAATTCCTCCAGCATACGATTTCGGAAGTTTTCGTATTTTTCCACTGCCTGTTCCGGCTGGTTCAGTGCTATCAGTGCCTGCATCTGGCAGAATGTGAAATCTTCCACAGAGAAATCGATCTCATAAGCCTGTTCTCCAATCAGCATCATCTCGATCCATCGTTCTTCCTGTTCCAGCAAAGGCAGAAGTGTTTTACAGGCATCCAGGTAGAGTGTCCGATAGTATTGTCTTGGTCCTGCCACCCACCTGCTGTCATTGGCAGACAGAAAATCCCCTTTATACAAAGAAACTGCCCGAAGAAGGGATTCCACCTGTTCTGTCCCCTTTTTCCTTCCTGCCTCCAGACAGGCATCTTCAAATTGCTTTATATCCAGTTCCAGGCTAACTTCTGGATTCCAGGCATAACAGCCTGGAAGGGTCAGAAGCAGTTCTTCCTGATACGGATAAAGTTCCCTCAAAAGATTTCTGGCACGCAGAAGCATGCGGCGCAATGCATTGGCGGGTGTATCACTGCGTTCCGGCCAGAATTCTTCGATCAGCTCTGCTGCCGAAATATTCCTTTCATGATGCACAATCAGATACTGCAGAAATGACAGGACTTTCCGGCCAGATTTCAAAACTGCTCCCTCGCAGGAGAATGATCCCAGCAGCTCGAAATGCAGAGACTTTCTTTCATTCACCATCCTCACCCCTCACTTGTGTTTTATTTATTGTATAACACGTTTCGTGTTTTAGTCAACTCGTATCGTGTTTGATACTCAATAATTTACCGGAGGACGTTAAAATAAAAGGAACTTGGAGTGTATTTCTGTAAAAAAGGGGACTATATGAAGCTCGGCGATATTATGAAAGAATTATTAGATCTGCATAGTATGACACAAAAACAACTGGCGGAAGCTCTGGATCTGTCTCCTTCCGCCCTGGGCAATTATATTCAGGGAACCCGGGAACCGGATTACAGCACCCTGATACGGATTGCGGATCACTTCCATGTAACCACGGATTTTCTGCTGGATCATACCGTGAATACCACTGCGTCTGACAAAAAAGCCACCCACAGAGAAGAACAGCTGCTCCTCATTTTCCGTTCTCTGACCAGTGATCAGCAGGAATTTTATCTGGAACAGGGTCAGATTTTTCTGCGCCAGAACCGAAAAAAAGGATCATCCTTTTTACCCCGCGCTCAGAGCAATAACCGCGTAATATCATAAAAAGGCGGAGCCACATGTGCTCCGCCTTTTTTATCCTATCATCTTATGACTGCAACATCACTCTTAATGAGAACAGAATTCCTCATTATGAAGCAGTTTATGTTCTTTACCCTTCAGGAAACCTTCATACAGCGCAATAACGGTCGGATTCTCATCACACTTCTTGATGACCGAAATGTTATCTGCATTGTAGATACCTGTCGTCCGTGCGGTCTTTGCCTTCAGGCCTTTCAGACGTGGCTGACCTCCGCCCATGACACATCCGCGGCGGCATGCCATCACCTCAATGAGATGATACTCTTTTTCACCGCTCTTTACCTGCTCCATGACGGTCTTTGCATTGGCAAGTCCGCTGACCACGCAGATCTTCACATCCATTCCATCATAGGGAATCGTAAATTCACGGATGAAATCATCATCACCTGACTGACGGACACCGCACTCTGCGATACGGTCCAGAGTGGCCTTATCATGTCCTTCAGTCAGTCTTCTGATAACTGCTTCCGTCACACCGCCGGTCACACCAAAGATCACGCCGCCGCCGGAACCAAGCCCGAACGGAATATCGGACGCTTCCGACTCAAGGTCTGCAAAGTCGATACCCGTGGTCTTGATCATCTGTACCAGCTCTGTGGTGGTGATGACATAATCGGTATCCTGTTCACCGTTGGTACAGCTGTTGGGGCGTTTTGCTTCCATCTTCTTGGCTGTACACGGCATGAAAGATACCATCACGGTTTTCTTATCCCCGCCGTTGGCCGGATCACGGAAATATTCCTTCACCACTGCAGAGAGCATACCCTGCGGGGAACGGCAGGTGGACACATTGTCCTTGAACTCTTCAAACTGATCGCCTACAAACTTCACCCATGCCGGACAGCAGGAAGTAAGAAGCGGCAGTTTGCCGCCGTTCTTCACGCGGTCCAGAAACTCTGCGGATTCTTCCATAATCGTAAGGTCCGCACTGAAGTTTGTATCATAAACCTCGTCAAAGCCCATTCTGTGAAGCACGCTGACGATCTTGCCCATGGTACTCTTGCCTTTGGGAAGTCCAAACGCATCGCCCACTGCCACACGGACAGACGGAGCAATCTGAGCTACCACACGGACATTCGGATCTGCCAGAGCATCCCATACGGCTTCTTTGTCATCCTTGATGCTGATCGCGCCGGTGGGACAGAACACACGGCACTGTCCGCAGTTCACACACTCGGTGGTAGCGATCTCACGGTCGAAGGCCGGCATAACCATGGCATCCGATCCACGATGAGCAAATCCAAGTGCACCTACGCCCTGCAGCTCGCTGCAGACACGCACACAGTTGCCGCAGAGGATACATTTGTTCGGATCGCGGATGATGGACGGGGAACTGAAGTCCAGAGGCTTCTCTTCCCGGTAATTCTGAAAACGTACTTCCGTCACGCCAAAGCGAAGAGCCAGCGCCTGCAGATCACAGTCACCACTCTTGACACAGGTGGTACAGTCTCTGCAATGAGCTGCCAGAAGCAGTTCAATGATCATCTTACGGTATTTCTTCAGTTTTCCGGTGTTGGTATAGATCACCATACCGTCACGGGGCTCCTCGGAGCAGGATGCAAACATCCTTCCTCTGTCGTCTTCCACGGTACACAGACGGCATGCGCCGAACGTGGAGAGCTCCGAGTGATAGCAAAGAGTCGGAATGTCGATGCCGGCTTTACGGATAATAGACAGGACATTCTTCTCATCGGTAAATTCTACTTTTCTACCATCTATTGTAATTGTTCCCATATCTGTCCTCCCTATTCCTCGATATAGATTGCGTCAAATGCGCAGTTATCCTTACATGCGCCGCACTTGATACAAAGTTTCGGGTTGATATGATAGCATTCTTTGCGGACACCTGTGATTGCGCCCACCGGACAGTTCTTCGCACACTTGCCGCAGCCTTTGCAGTACTCCGGATTGATGGAGAAGCGGCGCATTGCCTGACAGACTTTCGCCGGACATTTCTTATCCACAATATGCTCTACATATTCATCCCTGAAGGTTTTCAGCGTACTGATGACCGGAAGCGGAGCGCTCTTTCCAAGACCGCAAAGAGCCATGCTGCGAATCATGTTCGCCAGCTCTTCCAGGCGGTCCAGATCTTCCATCTCGCCCTCACCGGCTACAATCTTCTCAAGGATCTCCAGCATTCTCTTGGTACCTTCCCGGCAGGGCACACATTTTCCGCAGGACTCTCTCTGAGTAAAGCTCATGAAGAAACGGGCAACTTCCACCATACAGGTGTTGGTATCCATAACCACCATACCGCCGGAGCCGACGATGGCATTGAATTTCTTCACAGAGTCGAAATCAAGGGGCTCATCAAGATGCTTCTCGGTCAGACATCCGCCGGACGGTCCGCCGATCTGCACTGCCTTGAACTCAGCGCCGTTCTTTAAACCGCCGCCGATATCGAAGATGATCTCCCGGAGCGTACTGCCCATGGGCACCTCGATCAGACCGGTGTTCTCGATGGAACCGGTCAGGGAGAAGGTCTTTGTTCCCGGGCTGCCCTCTGTACCGATGGTCCGGTACCAGTCTGCACCCTGAAGAATAATCTTCGGAACATTGGCATAAGTCTCCACGTTGTTCAGAACCGTCGGTTTCTCCCAGAGACCCTTTTCCACGGTACGCGGCGGTTTCACACGAGGCATACCTCTGTTGCCTTCGATGGATGCGGTCAGAGCGGAACCCTCACCACAGACAAATGCGCCTGCACCTCTGTTAATATGTAAATGGAAGGAAAAATCCGTGCCAAGAATATTGTCACCTAAAAGCCCTCTCTCTTCCAGCTGAGCGATGGCATGGCGAAGTCTCTTGACGGACATGGGATACTCTGCACGCACGTAGATATAACCATCGGTGGATTCCACTGCATATCCGGCGATCATCATACCCTCAATCAGCTTGAAGGGATCACCTTCCATAACAGAACCGTCCATAAATGCTCCCGGGTCACCCTCGTCACCGTTGCAGACCACATAGCGGATCTTTTCTTTCTGTCTTGCAACCTGCTTCCATTTTCTTCCGCAGGGGAAGCCTCCGCCTCCGCGTCCGCGCAGGCCCGAGCGGTCCACTTCCTCAATGATCTCTTCTCTGCTCATGTCAAACATGGCTTTGGTGAGCGCCTCAAAACCGCCCGCTGCAATATACTCATCCAGAGATTCTGCATCCACGCGTCCGCAGTTCTCCAGTACGATTCTGGTCTGCTTTGCCATGAACGGAATGTCTTCCGGATGCTTATAATGAACGTCTTTCTTGGAATAAAGAAGACGGTCTACCACTTCATTTCCAAGAACCGTGGACTCGAAAATCTCCTTGCAGTCTTCGATCTGGACTTTTACATACTGGATGACTTCATCACCCTTCTGAATACGAACCAGAGGTCCCAACTCACAAAAGCCCTGACATCCGGTCTTCTTGACACCCACATGCTCATGCTCGCCTTCATCATGGGGAGCAAAATCCAGTACAATACCCGGAGCATCCTTGGTCAGACTTAAGAATTCTTCGTAAATCTTTGTGGAGCCCGTTGCAATACAGCCTGTACCGGAACAGACAAGAATTCTGCAGTCATACGCTGCTACCTGTTCTCTGGCTGATTCACGTACCTGTAACAATTCTTCTTTGTTTTTAATCATCAGCCCTTACCTCTCAATTCTTCAATTACTGCAAGTGCTTTTTCCGGTGTCATGGAAGGATATACATCTTCGTTTACCATCATGGTCGGAGCAAGACCGCATGCGCCCAGACAGGATACGGTTTCCACAGTAAACATCATATCGTCTGTCGTATGTTTTTTCTTGCTGAGTCCCAGTTCCTTCCAGAGTGCTTCCAGCACTGGAGTGGATTTCCGGACATGACAGGCTGTGCCATCACATACTTTAATCACATATTTTCCCTTTGCCTCAAAAGAAAAGTTCTCATAGAAGGTGGCCACACTGTATGCTTTTGCCTCCTTGATTCCGATTTCTTTTGCCACATAGGTCAGCAGCTCTCCCGGCAGATAACGATATTCTGCCTGAATGTCCTGCATGATTGGGATCAGTGAGCCGGCTTTGCGGCCATAATGCTCAATGATCTCATCTGTCTTACGATAATAAGACTGATCCAGCATTCGTTTTTCCTCCTTGTTTTGTTGATTGTACAAACCGCACATGTATACGCTTATAACTTTAACACTCCGCGGCCTTTCGCACAATGTACAGATTATACAGAATTATTTCTGTTTCTTTGTGCATTTTTACACATATTGTCAAATTGTATGCACTCACTCATATTATAATAGTTGTCATTTTGAGAATAGTGTGTTAAAATTTATAGAAATATTTCACAACTTTTTAAAACGATGTCAATTTTTGGAGAAAATGCATGGAAACCAGGATTGTACTGATCGGAATTATTGTTGAAAATACAGACGCCATAGAGCGGCTGAACAGACTTTTACACGAATACGGCCATTACATTATTGGACGGATGGGGATCCCCTACCGGGAACGGAAGGTGAATATCATCAGTGTCGCCCTGGATGCCCCCCAGGACATCGTGAGTGCCCTTTCCGGAAAGATCGGAAGACTTCCGGGAGTCTCTGCAAAGACCGTATATTCCAATGTGAAAGGTGGTGCTTCGCTGACTGCTCACGGAATACAGGAATGATTCCGCTGCCGCTTATATGGCGGCAGGTTCCATAGCAGACAGCATCACAATATAACTATTCACTGACCGGGAAGCCAGGAGCGCTTGATGCCGTCCTGCCTGACCGAAAAGAAAGGAGCGTACATCACCCATGTACAATGTAAAATCATTAAAAGCAGAGGAATTTATCTCAGACGAAGAAATCCGGGAGACGCTGGCCTATGCGGATGCCAACAAAGATAACCTGGAGGTCATTGATCAGATTCTTACCAAGGCAAGAGAGCGGAAAGGCCTGACCCACAGGGAAGCTTCTGTCCTTCTGGCCTGTGATCTTCCGGAGAAGACCGAAGAAATCTTTGCACTGGCAGAACAGCTGAAAAAGGATTACTATGGCAACCGCATCGTTTTGTTTGCACCTTTGTATCTGTCCAATTACTGTGTCAACGGATGCGTTTACTGCCCCTATCACGCCAAGAACAAGCACATTGCAAGAAAAAAACTGACGCAGGAAGAGATCATCAAAGAAGTCACTGCCCTGCAGGACATGGGACACAAACGGCTGGCAATTGAGGCTGGCGAGGACCCGGTGAACAATCCCATCGAATATATCCTGGAATGCATCCACACCATTTACAGCATCAAACATAAAAACGGCGCGATCCGCCGGGTCAATGTCAATATCGCAGCCACAACGGTGGAAAATTACCGCCGCTTAAAAGAGGCAGAAATCGGAACTTATATTCTGTTCCAGGAAACTTACCATAAAGAAAGCTATGAAAAACTGCATCCTACCGGACCAAAGCATGATTATGCATGGCACACAGAAGCCATGGACCGGGCCATGGAAGGCGGCATCGACGATGTGGGCCTGGGGGTTTTATTTGGGCTGGAATTATACCGCTATGAATTTGCAGGACTTCTGATGCACGCAGAACACTTAGAAGCCGTTCACGACGTCGGCCCGCACACCATCAGCGTTCCCAGGATCAAGCATGCGGATGATATTGATCCCTCTGCTTTTGACAACAGCATCAGTGACGACATTTTTGCTAAAATCTGCGCCCTGATCCGGATCTCTGTGCCTTACACCGGCATGATCATCTCCACCAGAGAGAGCCAGGAAGTCCGGGAACGGGTGCTTCCTCTTGGCGTCTCCCAGATCAGCGGCGCCTCCAGAACCAGTGTGGGCGGATATGCGACCCCGGAAACCGAAGAAGAAATAACCAGTGCTCAGTTCGATGTAAGTGATCAAAGGACTCTGGATGAGGTGGTAAACTGGCTGATGAAACTGGGCTATATCCCAAGCTTTTGCACTGCCTGTTACCGGGAAGGGCGCACCGGCGACCGTTTTATGTCCCTGTGTAAAAATATGCAGATCCTAAACTGCTGCCATCCCAATGCCCTGATGACACTGAAAGAATATCTGGAAGACTATGCCAGTGCAGAGACCAGAAAAATCGGCATGGAACTGATCGTGCGGGAACTGGAGAAAATCCCCAATCCCAAAGTCAAACGGATTGCCACGGAGCATATCCATGATATTGGAGAAGGAAAACGGGATTTCCGGTTCTGATTCTTTGAAAAATCCATTTTATCAGCAAAGCGGAGAAGGGAGGCAATTCACCCTTCTGCCGCTTTCAGCGCTTCCCGGGTCTTCGCTCCGCAAACCCCGTCCGGTTCCTTGCCGGAATAGGTCTTTGGATGGGTTTTCTGAAATGCCCGCAGGGCCAGATCCGTAGCAGGACCGAATTTTCCGTCAAGCATGATATCATAACCTGCTTCCCTCAGTTCCCACTGAAGCCATTTCACACCCTCCTGTACAATCCCCACCAAAAGACGCTGATACCGAAGTATTTTCACCGGCTCCCGGTAAGGATTTCTTTGATTCGCATCCTGATCTGCATACCAGATATCCAGATCCACATCTCCGGTGATTCCGGGCAGTTTTCCTTTCCTGGAATACTGCCATCCGACCTCTCCCACATGGGGCCTTAATCCCTCTTTTAATGTTCCGTTGTCTGCAGCCGGATACCGGGCGATCCAGTATTTCGCATCCAGGCCGCTGCAAACGTTGGCATACCAGTCTTTATTACAGTAAATGCCGCACTCATACCCGCCGTTTCGAATGGTCTTCATCCAGGTATCCGCCAATTTTTTTACTTTCTTTTTTCCCAGTGCACGCTGTCTGTTCCATTCCAGATCCAGCCACACCCCCATCTCCAGTTTCCGTCCGGCAAGCGCCGTCAAAACACCTTCTGCTTCAGACCTTGCCTGAGCTTCTGTCAGCGCATAGCTGAACCGATATACTCCTCTTAAAATACCGGCAGCCCCGCTGCCACTGTAATTATGTTCAAAACTATGATCTTTTCCCTTGCTGTCCATAATCCGCAGAATGGCAAAACGTACTCCATCCGCTCCCACTGCTGACCAGTCCGGTTTTTTCTGATAGCTGGAAACATCGATCCCCTGCATACTCATAAACCTTCCACACTCCTTTTCTTCGGCATGATCTGCCGGCATCTGACGGAAAGTTTTTCTTTCCTCTTACAGTATAAGTACGCCAAAAGTCGAATTGTGTGAACCCCTGTCAAAAAAATATTGTGAAAAATTTATCAGATCCACATAAAAAAATCGTTCCTGCCAGAAAATCTGGATCAGGAACGATTCTTTTTACCGATGACAGCCATGATGTCTGCCGGATCCCCTGCCGGAAACCGACGCACAAGTGCCGTCGCAGTAGCCGTCTTGATGGTCATAACCACAGTACTCACACCCGTCATGTGTGTGTCGTCCTGTCTCTGCACATCCTTCCACCGGACAAACCGGACAGCTGGTATCCACCGTCGCCTGTCTGCGATGTCCATGATGCCCGTGAGCAGAAACCGGCATAGCCAGAAGAACTGCCAGCAGAGCTGTTGCCAGCACTGCTGTAAGATGTCTGCGCATATGCATCCCTCTCCCCTCCTTTCTTCTACCCTTTATAGCCAAGGTAGGTCCTGTAACCATACTATAGCACAGAAAAGGGCTTCCAAACAAGTATCTTTGTGCTTTTATCACGGTATACTGCCGCTTCTGCTACGGTTCACAGGTACCCTGTGAACGTAACCGCATATGCCTATTGGAAATCAAAATCATACATTTAACCAGCTTACTTTTTCTGCTTCATATAGTTCGGGCAGCACCAGATTTTTCTGCATCTTCTGAATTGCCGGTTCCGGGACCGGATCAGAACGGTTCTGGTTGCGGGCAAGCTGTTCTTCCCATGCCGTCTCCAGATACACAATGTGCACCGAAGCGCCATAGTTGTGGAACAGGCGGATCTGTTTTTCCCGAAGAGACGAAGTTAAGCTGGTGGCATTCCACACAAACGGCTGCTTTTTCCGAAGATATTCCTTTGCCTTCTCCCGGGCTCTTTGCGCCACCTCACCCTGAGGTTCCAGCGGAGATATGTGCAGTTCCTTGCGGATCTCATCCAGCGAAACTACCGGCAGACCGCTACAGTTTCTTTGAATCCAGGTATCTTTTCCGGTTCCGGGCAGCCCTGCCATCAAGATCACTTTGCCCCATGTATCATCATACAGCTCCTGACCCGGACTGATCTTTCTTCCAGCCAGATACGCATATCTTGCATAGTCCGACGGAAACCGAAACGGTCTGTCCAGACACGACAGTTCCCGGGCAAATTCCGCACACAGGCGAACCATATCCACGGATTGCTCCACATTTTGATAGATTCTTCCTCTGACATCCGCTTCCTCCAGCATACACAAAAGTTCCATCGTAAAATCCGCTGCCAGCTCTCCATTGGATGCAATCTGAAAAATTCTTCGCTCCGGATCCTCCTGATCCAAAATATGTGCAGGTACCGAATGATAGCGGATCAGGCTGCAGACGGTCTCCCGAAATTCCAGCTGATCCCTGGTGCCGCCCAATCCATATGTAACGCGCAGCATCTCTCTGGCCATCCGGGCACCCACCACGGTGTGATTGGGCGATATCAGACAGCCATTCTCCCATCTGGTACATGGAATCTTGCCGATATCGTGCAGAACCGCTGCCAGAAAGACTTCCTGCCGCTGCCTTTTGGGAAGTTTTCGAAAGCGGTTCATGGATACCAGTTCTTCACAGACCATCCGGGTATGACTCCACACATCCCCTTCTCCATGCCAGCATGGATTCTGCTGAGTCTTGGCCATCTGCTCAAAATACGGCCAAAGCCACAGGCCGTGCCAAAGATCCCAGTCGATTTTCCAGTCCAAAGGCCCGGGTATCAGCGACAGAAGCCTTTCCCATTCCGGATTCATATGCCCTCACCTCTTTTGGGAAGTTCAGGAAGAAAAAGTTCCTCCACAGAGATACTCAGCCGGTTCGGCACAATCGGCCGGTCAATCCAGTGAGAATCCGACCCCTGAATACACTGAAGAAAAGAAGCCCTCACATATTTCAGCCGCTGCGTCACAAAGCCGCCCTCTTCTACTTTCAGATACAGCCCTTCCATAAGGCCGGAACCTTCCGTCTCCCGGCACTGCCGGTCAGCGTCTAGTCCCTCCTTCTCACAGTAAGCCCGCAGACGTTCCATATGTCCCGGCTTTATGTACAAAGACGGACCAATCAAAGACAAAAGTTCTTTCTGGTCGGCAAAAACGCCCGCTCTCAGTACCGGGACCGACACCACCGGCAGCCCCTTGATCAGCTTATGCCTGGAGGGAGTATCCAGAAAACAGCCGTTTTCCCGGTCCAGAATGTCAAATTCTAAAAAATAATGAGGCAGTGCATCGTAGTAAACGCTGTGCTTCGCATACATCCATTCCCCATACAGAATATAGCGGTCGCCCAGCACCTCATAAAATGCTGCCCTGTGCACATTGGCCCACTGCTTCAGCAGATGGTAATGCCGCTCCCGGTATCCGCCCGTCAGGTAATGTCCCCGGCTCTGAAGCCGAAGATCCCCCTCCCGCCCAAAAGAAATAGCCGAATTGGCACCGTCGCATTTTTCTTCCACCACCAAATGCTTTCCCTGAAGATCCCCAAATGGAATCTGACTTAAATCCTCATCCCCCGGCTGAAGTCTCGAACCAGATAAATGAGGCGTCCGGGGGTATTTTATCAATTCTGTACAGTGATTCATCCTGTGCCTCCTTTCAGGCTGTCCCGTCAGGAAGCCTTTTTCCATTATACCAAAGAGCCTTTTGTTTTGCCATTCCTTATCACAAAAAAGACTTCCTTTTCGACATTCATTTTTCATCCGAAGAAAATTTTACACGATCTTTTGCTTTGGGATTGTCTTTTCATTTTTGTTTGTGTTTGTTATAATAAACTGCAGAAACAAATACAATCAGGAAGGCGATCATTATGTATGAATTGATTCAGGTTTCGGAACAAAGCTATTATATTCAAAGTCCTGCCAAAATCGGGCTGGTTCGGCTAAATGACACGGATGTGTGCCTGATCGACAGCGGAAACGACAAGGATGCAGGCCGGAAGATCCGGCAGCTTCTGGACAAAAACGGCTGGCACCTGACTGCCATCTACAATACGCACTCCAACGCCGACCACATCGGCGGCAACCGGTATCTTCAGGCCCAGACCGGATGCCAGGTCTATGCGCCGGGAATCGACTGCGCCTTTACCCGTTATCCCATCCTGGAACCATCCTTTTTGTACGGTGGCTATCCCTGCAAGGATCTGCAGCACAAGTTTCTCCTGGCCCAGACAAGTGATGCCAAAGAACTGACAAAAAGCTGTCTTCCGGACGGCTTTGAGATCATCCGGCTGCCAGGACACTTTTTTGATATGGTGGGGTACCGGACCACCGATGACGTGGTCTATCTGGCAGACTGCCTGTCCAGCAAAGAAACTCTGGACAAATATCAGATCAGCTTCCTCTACGATGTCTCTGCCTACCTGGACACGCTTCAGATGGTGATGACTCTGCCTGGAAAAATGTTCGTCCCGGCCCACGCAGAAGCGACAGAGGATATCTCTGCGCTGGCCCAGTATAATATAGACAAAGTCCAGGAAATCGCTGACCGGATCACCGATCTCTGCCGGGAACCCCTTTGTTTTGAAAGGATTCTGCAGAAACTTTTTGCCGATTACCGCCTGACCATGAACTTCGAACAGTATGTCCTGGTGGGCAGTACGGTCCGATCCTACCTTGCCTGGCTGAAAGATACGGGCAGGCTTCATGTATTGTTTGAAAACAATCTGCTGCTCTGGCAGCAAAATTAGCGCATGTTTGAAAACTGCATTCTGGCAGATTAAAAAGTTTCAGCAGAGATTCTTCTCCTCCTGTGAAAGCCGGATAAACGCTTCCATCTCCCTGGTCTTCCACTTATCCTTGTGGTAAAAAATCTGCCCATACATGTATAACTGAAAATCCGCCACATGAAGAATCTGAAGCTGGCCCCGCTCTACATTTTTCTGAACTGCAAGGCGCGGCAGAAACGAAATCCCCCGGTTCTGCCGCAGCATCTGAATGATAAATTCCGTATTGCTGACTTCCAGCGCCGGAGTCACCACCATATTTTTAGAAGCCAGGAACTGGTCCAGAGCACGCCGGTAGTTGGCGTCTTTTTCTGTGAGAAAAAACGGCTCTTTCAGAAGTGTCTCGACCTGCAGATCTTTTTCTGTGTTCAGCAGAGATTCCGGTGAAGTGACAAATACAATCTCTTCTTTTCTTTCCATTACTTTATTCCAATGATTATGATAACGAGGCTCATCCAGAATGTAGATCAGATCCAGCCGGTTTTTCTCCATCATCTCCATCAGCTCTTCCGGCGACCCGGTGGTAATGCGGATGGTCACTTTCGGATGATGTTTCTGAAAATAATGAAGAATCGGCGGAAGTCTGGAAAAGCAGAGCGACTCGATGGTTCCGATATGAAGCGGATCTGTCAGCTCCCCTTCCTCCGCCAAGGATAGTTTGGCCCGATTTACCTCATGCAGAATGGTCTGTGCATAAGTCAGAAAACGCTGCCCTTGTCCGGTCAGCGCGATCTGTTTTCCCACCCGGTCAAACAGCCGGGTATTCAGCTCCTGCTCCAACAGCCGGATCTGCACTGTCAGTGCCGACTGTGAATATCCCAGATCCTCTGCTGCCCTGGAAAAACTTTTCATCTGAACAATCTTCACAAAAGAGATCAGCTGCCGTATTTCCATAAATCTCCTCTTTTTCTTTTGTTAGAACCATGAAAAAAATTCAATAATATTATAAAAACTTTGAATTTGTTTTATATTCACTGTCATGATACAATACTTTTGTCAATACGTCAATCGTCGAATGTATCGAACATAAATTCGACAAAAAGCAGCACCTACAGGAGGGGTTTTTCATGAATGAAAGAACATTTAAACTGGGACTTGTCCCCAAACTGATCCTTGCGATCATTCTTGGTATCCTGATCGGACAGTTTCTGCCGCAGCCTGTCTGCCGCCTGGTCGTAACACTGTCCGGCATCTTCAGCACCTTTTTAAAATTTATTATTCCGCTTATGATCCTGGCTTATGTCACTATGGGGATTGCAGATCTGTCCCAGGGTGCCGGAAAGCTTTTGGTGATTACCGTCATACTGGCCTATCTTTCAACCCTGCTGGCGGGAAGCGGATCTTATCTGATATCTGCATCTTTATTCCCACATTTTATGAGTGCAAACGCTCTGGAACAGATCGCCGCCACCGCCGGTTCCTCTGTGGAATCTTATTTCAGTCTGACCCTTCAGCCGGTCATGGACACTCTTTCTGCCGTGGTCCTGGCCTTTGTACTCGGGCTTTGTCTCTCCGCAATGAAAGGCAAAGAAATCGGGCATACTCTCTATGACGCCTTTAAAGATTTCTCCGGCATCATCGACAAGGTCCTTCACACAGTGATCATCCCGCTGCTGCCTCTTTACATCTGCGGCACCTTTACGGATATGACAAGATCCGGGAAAACTTTTGCCATACTTGGCATCTTATGGAAAGTGTTCCTGGTGGTGATTCTTATGCATATGGTATGCATCGCGATCCAGTTTTGCATTGCCGGTGCAATCAGCCGGAAAAATCCTCTGACCCTGATCAGAAATCAGATTCCCGGCTACACCACCGCTCTGGGAACTCAGTCCTCTGCCGCAACGATCCCGGTCAATCTTCAGTGCGCCGAAGCAGACGGCGTCTGTGCACAGATCCGAAACTTTGTGGTACCCCTCTGTGCCAATATCCATATGGCAGGCTCTATGATCACGATCTCAGCCTGTGCCACCGCAGTCTGTCTTATGAACCAGCTTCCCATCAGCCTTATGACTGTGGTCCCCTTCATCATGACCCTGGGCATCGCGATGGTAGCTTCCCCCGGCGCACCGGGCGGCTCAATCATGACTGCTCTGCCTTTTTTGTATATGATCTTTGGGCCGGAGGCCGGCAATCCAGACGGCCCCATCTGTGCGATCATGGTGGCCCTCTACATCACGCAGGATTCTTTTGGCACCGCCTGCAACGTATCCGGTGACAACGCCATTGGCGTCATTGTAGATACCATCTACAAAAAATTTATCGTAAAACATGCCTGAAACAGGAGTAATGCCATGTCATTTATCAGTGTATTTGATGTACTTGGCCCCAATATGATCGGGCCTTCCAGTTCCCACACCGCCGGAGCCTGTGCCATCGCTCATCTGGCTCAGAAGATGAAAAGCGGATCTTTGAAAGAAGTATCCTTTACCCTGTACGGATCTTTTGCAAAGACCTACCAGGGGCACGGTACGGACCGGGCGCTTCTGGGCGGTATTATGGGTTTTGCCGCCGATGACATCCGGATCCGGGATTCCTTCGACATCGCAGAAAAACGCGGCATTGTCTACCGCTTTATCCCGGATGAAAAAGAAACAGATGTCCATCCCAACACCGTGGATATCCGCATGACAGATGAAAGCGGCGCCCAGATGACGGTCCGCGGGGAATCTTTAGGAGGCGGCAAGGTAAGGATCGTCCGGATCAATCAGGTCCAGGTGGATTTTACCGGCGAGTACAACGCAGTCATTATCATCCAGAAGGACCGGCCCGGCGTGGCAGCTCATATTACCAGGGCATTAAGCGACCGCGGCGTCAACATTGCTTTTATGCGCCTGTTTCGGGAAGCAAAGGGAGAAAAAGCTTATACCATCGTAGAATCTGATGACCGGCTGCCGGAAGATATCAAAGAAACACTTCTGGAAAATCCCAACGTGCAGGATGTGATGCTGATACAGAAATAAGAAAAGCTGTGATGAAAGGATACGATTGGGGAAGTGAATATGACAGATTTTAAAAATGCACAAGAACTGTTAGAGCTCTGCAGGCAGAGACAGTGGATGATCTCAGAAGTAATGAAGCAGAGGGAATGTGATCTGAGCGAGGTTCCAATGGATCAGGTCTGCTTTCGGATGCAGCAGGTGCTGGAAATTATGAGAGCGTCAGCCAAGACTCCTGTGAAGGCTCCCGTAAAGTCTATGGGAGGATTGATCGGCGGAGAGGCGAAGAAACTTACACTCCATCGAAACGCCGGAAAAAATATATGCGGAGAAGTGCTGGGACATGGGATTACGTACGCCATGGCAGTGCTGGAAGTAAATGCTTCCATGGGAGTGATTGTGGCAGCTCCCACGGCCGGTTCTGCCGGAATCGTGCCGGGGCTTTTGCTGGCGCTGCAGCAGGAATACCACATCTCCGATGACCGGATGGTGGATGCTCTGTTTCACGCCGGAGCCATCGGTTATCTGGCCATGCGCAATGCGACTGTGGCCGGCGCAGTGGGCGGCTGTCAGGCGGAGGGGGGCAGCTGCCATGGCCGCTGCTGCCGCCGTGGAGCTCATGGGCGGAGAACCTGCCCAGAGCCTGGACGCGGCCTCCACGGTGCTGATGAACATGCTGGGACTGGTATGTGACCCGGTGGGCGGACTGGTGGAATATCCCTGCCAGAACCGGAACGCTGCCGGTGTGGCCAACGCACTGATCGCCGCGGAACTCTCCCTCTCCGGGGTCCGTCAGCTGATCCCCTTTGACGAGATGCTGGATATCATGTACCAGGTTGGAAAACGGATCCCATATGAACTTAGAGAGACCGCACTCGGCGGATGTGCCGCATCTCCGTCGGGCTGCCGGCACTGCCGCCCTGCCTTGTCAGCCTCTGTCACGCAGAACGATTCTGTAGTACGCTTTTGATGTGAGCCCATAACAGATCATGTATACAACTGCAAAACCAAAAGCCACACCGATACTGCATCTTATGAGCAATGCTGTATCAAACATCCGGAGCACTCCCATAAGCTGATTGACCATACACATTCCCACAGCCGAATGAAGAAGTGCCATCAGCATGGGAATGGCGAAGACTGAGAGCATCTGTCTTCGGACGGTGCTTCGGATATCTTCTTCTCCCATGCCTACTTTCTGCATGATGACAAAACTTCCCTGATCCTCATAGCCTTCTGAAAGCTGCTTGTAATACATGATCAGCAGAAGACACATAAAGAAAATCATGCCGAATAAGATTCCGATAAACAAAAGTCCTCCGTTCATGGAATAGATGACCTGACCGCCTTCCATTCCATCTTCCAGCATCACAAAATATCCATTTTGACTGTTTTGCCAGACTTTCAGTTCTTCCATAAACTGTTCTTTTGCTTCCTCTGGCCCCTGCAGCACGATGCCTGTGCAGACATTTCCATCCAGTGCTTTCTTCCCGGTACGGATCTCCCAGGCTCTCTTTACATTCTGTACCACTTCTTCATCTTTTACAGCTAACACATAAGACTCTCCGAAATATTCCCTGCCTGCCTTGGGCCAGGGAAATAAAGGATCTGATGTCTCCAGGATCTCAAGAGGTATTCCCAGGCAGTCCATAAAGTCATATCCATAAGGTGCACCGGTAGAATACAAAATGGCCTGCCCGTCTTTCAGACTCTCTGTCCTGCCTGTTAATCGATTATACTCCTCCAACGTAATCAAATGAAGCTGACAAGTTTTAAAATCCGGCTGTTCTTCCTTAAGGCTGCTCGCGCTTCGGCCGCAGTCCAGACAGAAATCGCCCCAGGAGTCCAGCCTTTCTGCAAAAATCCCCTGTTTTTCCGACAAACCGGCAAGCAAGGTTTCTGCCTCCGCCCTGGACATTCCATCTTCCTCATAAGTAAGCACTGCCTCATAAGCATAATCAAAATGCCGGATCCCGTCCAGCCCTGCATAAAGTGCAACGGTACAAGTCAGCGTAATGATCACCATGGTGGAGAAAATACAAATATTGGCAAGTCCTGCCGCGCTCTTTTTCATCCGGTAATACATACCCGATATGGTGATAAAGTTCTCCGGGCGGTAGTAAAACCTTTTCCTTGTGCGCAGGAACTTTAATACTACTACTCCTGCAAAAGTAAAAAGCAGATAGGTCCCCACGACTGCCAGAAATACAGACAGGAAAAAACAAAAAAATATGGTGGAATCCAGCTTTGCCTCAAAGACAGTCTTATAGGCAAGCAGCATCACCACAACTCCACATAAAGTACCAGGCAGGGCAAAACGCGGTTCTTTCTCTCCTCTTCTGCTGCCGGAAAACAGTTCCACCGGACGTGCCCGAACAATCGACACAGAACCATGCAGAAAGTTCCACAGACTGACAGCTGCAAAAAATAAAATCGTCTCTGCGAAAGCTTTCCAGGTGAAGACAAATTCCACCTCCACCGGAAGTGAGCTCAGGCGCAAAAGCATCAGAAAAAACAGCTTTGCCAGAATACAGCCCAGAAAAATACCGCCTGACACTGCTGCCACGTAGATCAGTACCGTTTCCAGCAAAAGCAGGCAGATCAGATGCTTGCGCTCCATGCCCAGTATCGAGTACAGACCGGTTTCTTTTTTTCGCCTCTTGATCAGAAAACTTTGGGCATAATCAATAAAAGGCACCAGAATCAAGACCAGCAAAACCTTCCCGATCATCAGCATCAACCAGGCATAAGTGCTGTGCGGCAGCGTGGCAATCAGATCATTTTCCAGTATAGAGGCAAATATAAAATAAGTGAATACGGAAAAAATGCATGCAATAATATATGGATAATATATCCTCCCATTCTGTGTCACTCCTTTTACGGCAAGCCCCGGCAAAAGTTTCCATCTTTTCATGACTGCACCTCCCCTGCCCTGGCGGACTTCGTCTGCAGAACCGTCAACGTATCCGATATCATCCGGTACATGGCCTCCTGATCCCGATCTCCTTTATAAATCTGATGAAACACGCTCCCATCCTTGATAAAAAGTACCCGTCCTGCATGACTGGCTGCCTGAATGCTGTGTGTTACCATGAGGATCGTCTGCCCATCCTGGTTCACTTCCTCCAAAAGCCGCAAAAGTTTTCCCGACGCCCGGGAGTCCAGCGCCCCTGTTGGCTCATCCGCCAGAACCAGATCCGGATTCGTGATCAACGCCCGGCACGCTGCCGCACGCTGTTTCTGTCCGCCGGATACTTCGTATGGATATTTCTCCAAAATATGGCTGATCTCCAGCTTTCCTGCCAGGGGAATCAGTCTTTTTTCCATCTCCCTGTGATTTGCTCCCGCCAGCACCAGCGGCAGATAAATATTATCTCTCAGATTCAAAGTATCCAGCAGGTTAAAATCCTGAAAGATAAAACCAAGATGGTCCCTCCGGAACGCGCACAGATCCTTTTGCCGTATACGTGCCATGTCCTTCCCTCTTAAAAATACCTGTCCACTGGTCGCCTTATCCAAAGACGCCAGAATATTCAAAAGAGTCGTCTTTCCCGAACCAGACTCCCCCATAACCGCTACATATTCCCCCTCTTCCACGGAAAAATTCACATCGCTCAGTGCCTTTACTTTCACAGAACCAAAACGGGCTGTGTATACCTTTTTCACATTTTTTACATCCAACAGTGCCATCTGTAACTGCTCCTTTCTGTTAACCTTCCTGTTCTGATTTCTGCTTTATTATACAAAAAAAGGAAATGCCCTGCCATGCATGCAGCTTACATTTCCCTGTGGTTATCTTACATTTTTGTAAGGTTTTAGCCCTGTTCCATAACCTTTCATTCCAATTACATGACTATAGATATATCAAAAATTCACTAAATCAAATTCTTATATTTCTGCCTTCCATCTACAATCGCATAAATGATGACTTCTTTTTTGTCTTCATTTACTTTATAAAATATCAAATGTCTTTCTACTATAAGAACCCGATAACCCTGTTTTTTCAGAATGGAATATCGTGGGATACTCCCAGGCATGGGGAATTCTTCCAAATGCTTAATAGCTTTCTCTATTTTATTAAGATAATTTAACTTGTTGTGCTAGTTGATTGTTGATATAGAAAAACTTCAACACCATATGCTATCCTATAGTTGTACACGACTACAGACTATGAAAGGAGACACATGATGTTGAAGTTTCAAGATGATTATACCACTCTCATAGCAACTTTTGAAGATTTTATTTTGCTTGTTTATACAATTATTGATGACCTGTATCAACAGTCTGTCCCGACATGTGTCTCGCAGAGACGGATTCCGAAATCATCACTCTGAGCATCTGCGGCGAAGTGCTTGGGATAGACTCTGAAAACGCATGGTATTCCTTTGTAAAGCGGAATCTCCGCCATCTCTTTCCCAGAATCTGCTGCCGTACCCGATTCAACAGGACCAGGAGGGCGCTTCTACAGGTGACGGAGCTGCTCCGTCAGAAACTGGTCCATTCCTTTCCGATACCGGCCAGTCGTTATTTTGTGGTTGACAGCTTTCCTCTTCCCGTCTGTAAGTTCGGGCGTGCCCGCTACTGCCGTTCCTTCCGTGAGGACGGGGCAAATTACGGAAGGTGCCCTTCCAAGAAAGAGACCTATTTCGGCTTCAAGGTTCATGCCATGATTACCTTGGAAGGTTATATCACGGCATTTGAGGTCACTCCGGCCTCAGTGGATGACCGGGAAGGGCTACGGGACCTTGCGGAAAACAAATTAGGCCTGGTAATCCTCGGAGACAAAGGGTATGCTGGGGAAGTCCTTTGGGATGACATGCGCAGGCAAGGGATATGCCTGATGTCATTGAAGCCTTCCAGTTATAAGAAGAACTGGCCAGTGGAAATACGGCGTCTCATCTTTCGTTTCCGTCGAAGGGTCGAGACCGTATTCTCGCAGCTTAGCGGGCTGCTGAACGTGGAAAAAGTGCTTGCAAAAAGCTTCCGGGGATTATGTACCCGACTTCAGAACAAAGGATTGGGACATAATCTGTGCATGGCATTCAACAGTATATTCCGCGCCTCCTGTGACATTGGTAAAATCAAGCAGTTGATATTCTGAAAATTTACACTTTCAGAATTTGGAAGACATTTTTGGCTTTTTAAGCCTATCAACAAACTATGCAGTTTCTAATTATAAGTAGCACAACAGGTTAAATTAGCAGTTTAATTTTTGTATTGATGTTGTGAATCAGATGTGCTGTACTTGATATTTCAATGGATTTATGATACGCTATGGTAAAATAGATTGTGGGTGGCAGCCTGTCTGGAGATAAATGGATGGAACACTCCATGTATAAGGCGGAGGTGATATGATATGGGCGAAACAGAGGAGAATGTGCAGGAATTGCTTTCTCAGGAAGAAGTGAATTATACCCATGTGGATATTACAGATGATTTCATGTTTGCATACGTCATGCAACGCCCGGATATTTGTATTGAGCTGTTGGAATATCTGTTTCCCGGACACGAAATCCAAAGAGTTGTCTATCTTGCGGCTGATGAGAAATCGGAAGCAGACATAACGATTGTAGTGGAAAATGGGGTAGCTAAAACCTATACTGTTACGCAGAAAACATTGGCAGTCGCATTTGGCAAGAAAGGTATCCGTATGGATGTCTATTTGGATGATGGAAATGTTGTTTATAATGTCGAAATGCAAACCACAAGGTCAAGGCATCTTCCAAAGCGGTCACGTTATTACGCTGGACAGGTGGATATAAATCAGTTGGGCCGGGGACAGGAATATGACCAGTTGAAACCCACGTACATTATTTTCATTTGTAAATTTGATCCATTTGGCAAAGGCTTATACCAATATACATTTTGTAATAAATGTGATGAAGTGGATGGACTGCAGCTGGGAGACGAATCATATAAATTATTCCTTAACACTGCAGGGACAAAAGACCGCCTTGACAGTGAGGATAGTCCTGATACGGCAGAGGGAGGTAGCAGCAAAATCAGCGATGGCCTGAAAGAGCTGCTCAAGTATATGAACAATACAAAGGATTATCCAGTGGAATCCACACAGTATGATTTAATAAAAAAGATTGACGAGGCGGTTGCCCATGCAAAACGGGATGAAGAATGGAGGCTGGCATATATGACTTATCAGGCAAATCAGAGAGATGCTGAATTACGAGGAGAAGCCAGAGGAGATGAAAGACGGGCGAAAGAATCTGCACTTAGTATGTATAGCGATGGACTGACAGTGGAAAAAATTGCTAAATATGTAGGATACGCTGTTGATGTCGTAAAAAAGTGGGTGGGTGTATCTGTATAGACCGTTGCCTTCGAGGAAGATTGAAAAATTGGTTCTCTAGTCGGTATAGGGATAGAACCAGAGCGGTTCTAAAATGGTTCTAAAAATTTTAAAACTACACAAAATGAGATGGACAGACAATGAAGAAATCCTTAAAAAACGTCTTATAAGGATATAAAAACAGGTGGTTTACATCTGTTGGATATGAGTTCGAGTGATGAAAAATTTTACACAGATTATTTTATTTAGGCTTACTTGCAAAATTTTTTGTTGCCAGAAAATTAAATACAAAATGATTGACACCAAATACGACACCACATATAATATAGATAGGAGGTATTCAGAATGTCAAAGTGGGATAAACTATTAGCACGTATTTGCACTTTATCAAAAGATATTCGGTTTGATGAATTGCGTAAGGTGTTAGAGAGCTATGGATATGAGA
>OFGP01000489.1_pt1 | contig 38707 bp, 33 predicted proteins | sample 1521781 | NCBI WGS metagenome assembly OFGP01 (sample SAMEA3504113, study PRJEB24116) | mouse gut metagenome | biome: mouse gut; feature: mouse-associated habitat; material: faeces | place: Denmark | collected 2011
AGGAAATAACGGACCAGACAATGCCGACGACAGAGAGAACCGGTTACACATTCAATGGCTGGTATGGCAATGCGGAGCTAACGGGCGAAGCTGTAAGGAGCCTTCCGGAGAAATACCCGGCGGGGACAACAACATACTATGCGTCATGGATGGCAAAGACAGACGTAAGCTACACAGTACATTACTATTTGAAAGACACGACGACGAGCGTAGCGGAAGACAAGGTGGAGCAGAACAAGACGTTTGATGCGGAGTATAGCGAGAATGCCAAAGTGATACCCGGCTATACAGTAGTAGGAGACGGCCAGCAGAGCTTCACGTTAGACAGCCTGGATAAGGAGATAATTTTCTATTACACGGCAGACGATGCCGAGATAACGTTTGTGACGAACGGGGGAAGTGCGGTAGCGCCCATGGAAGGAAAAACCGGACAGGAAATAGCGAGCCGGGAGATGCCGACAACAACGAGAACCGGCTATACGTTCAACGGATGGTATAACAATGCGGGGCTGACAGGAGAAAAAGTAGGAAGCCTCCCTGAGAAATACCCGGCAGGGACGACGACGTATTATGCTGCATGGAAAGCCAATGAGAACGTAAGCTATATAGTGCATTATTATCTGCAAGGGACGACGGACAGTGTTGCGGCAGACAAGACAGAGGTAAACAAGACATTTGGTGGAAGCTATACGGAATATTCAAAAAGGGTAACTGGCTATACGGTAGTAGGAGACGGCCAGCAGAGTTTCACATTAGATAGCCTGAATAAGGAGATAACCTTCTACTATACGGCGGACGCAGCACAGATAACGTTTGCGACGAACGGAGGAAGTGCGGTAGATGATATGGAAGGAGTAACCGGACAGGAAATAACGAACCGGGCAATGCCGACGACGGCGAGAACTGGCTACACATTCAACGGCTGGTATGACAGTGCGGAACTGACAGGTGAACCAGTAGGGAGCCTTCCGGAGAAGTACCCGGCAGGGACGACAACATACTATGCGTCATGGACGGTAAAGACAGATGTAAGCTACACGGTACACTACTATCTAGAAGACACGACGACGAGCGTAGCGGAAGACAAGGTGGAGCAGAACAAGACGTTTGATGCAGAGTATACCGAGAGTGCGGTAGTGGTAACCGGCTATACGGCAGCAGAGCCTGCGACGCAGAGCTTCACGTTAGACAGCCTGAATAAGGAGATAACCTTCTACTATACGGCGGACGCAGCGCATATAACGTTTGTGACGAACGGAGGAAGTGCGGTAGAAGCTATGGAAGGGGCAACCGGACAGGAAATAACGAACCGGGCAATGCCGACGACGGCGAGAACCGGCTACACATTCAACGGCTGGTATGGCAGTGCAGAACTGACAGGTGAACCAGTAGGGAGCCTTCCGGAGAAATACCCGGCAGGGACGACAACATACTATGCCGCATGGAGCGCCAATACCGATACTGTCTACACTGTACAGTATCATTACCAGAGTCCTTCAGACGGAGTATATTCAGATGAAGAACCTGTAGAAAAGAAAGGAACAACTGATACGTCGGTGAGCTTGCCAGGAACAGCTCTTATACCGGACACAACAATCCATAAGCTGGAATCGGGCAGATATATTTATGATACGAGTGACAATAGAAATGTTATAAGCGGTAATGTTGAAGGAGATGGAAGTCTTGCATTACATGTATACTTCCCGATTCAGTACACAGTCAGCGGTACGATTGACCATGGTACTGTGACAGAGGCCAGTCAGGATGTACGCTATGCTGCTGCTTCCTCGGCAATGTCTTTCAAAGCAGGCGAAAATTATGTCATTAAATCTATTAAAATTAATGGCGAAGAACAGGAAGTGGAGGATAATCAAATCGAATATATTTATCCGGCACAGACTGCTGTTAGAAGTGATATTGCCGTAGAGATTACAACGGAAGAAATGAACCCTCAACTGACGTTGGTAAAGACAGTTCCAGAAGGTCCCGCAGATAAAGTGGCATATGTACTTGGCGAAACAATCAACTATAAGATTGTAGCGACGAATACCGGTAATCTGACATTAACAGGTATTACAGTAAAAGATGAAATGGTCGGAAAAGAATGGGAAATTGAAGGTGATTTCAAACCGGGTGATACATGGGAGCGGACAGTATCTTATAAGGTAGATGAAGACGATATCAAAGCTGGCAAGGTGGTTAACAGCGTGACGGCGGAGGTGTCTGATTTGGAACCGGATTATCCGGAACCGGAAGTAATTCCTGGTGAAGTAGAATCACCTGTTGCAACTCCCAATCCGAGTCTTTATGTCCAAAAGACAGCATTAGGAAATGACGACCCGAATAAAACCTATGCAAGAGACGAGGTGGTAACTTATACAATCAAGGTTATTAATAATGGGAATGTAACTATTAAGGGCATTCAACTAACAGACCCGCTGACCGGACTTGAATGGAATGTGGGAACGCTTGTTCCGGGCGATAGTGCAATTCCGCTATTAAGAAAACCAAGTAAAGAACGTACTACCCGATATACAGTGACGTCTGCGGATATTCTTGCAGGTGAGGTGGTAAATACCGCAACGGCTTCAGGAACAGACCCTGATGGGAATATGGTTACCGCAACGGGTACAGAAACTATTAGAATGGCTGCTATTGATACTTCTTACAGTATCACGAAGGAACTTACCAGTGATGCACGTGCTGATGGAACCTATCACGCTGGCGATACGCTCAGCTACCGGATTACAGTAAAAAGCGATGCAAACGTAACACTTGAAAATATAGTAGTTACGGATACGCTGAGTAATAATGTAACAGGTGCGGTGAACTTTACAAAGCTGAAAGGAATTTCTGCAAATGATGCAGGAGCCCTTGCGCAGGCGGGAATTACGCTTAATCCTGACAATACTGTGAAAATAGGCAGCTTGGAGCCTGATGAAGAAGTAGTTCTGGAATGCGAATATGTAGTAACCAGTGCGGATGCGGCACTTAATACACAATTAGGAATAACAGATAGTGAAAATGCCGGAATAAGGAATACAGTAAGGGCAACGGCAGACACTGTGAATCCTCCCGGTAAAGACCCTGTAGACCCGGAGGAGGAAACAGGAGAGTCAGACCCGGCTGAAACGGAAGACACATATACATTGACAATCCAATACCAATATGCAGATGGCACTATGGCAGCAGATGCAGTAACACGTTATTATCCGGTTGGCGAGACCTATGTAGTAGCTTCACCTGTAATTGCAGGCTATAACAGCAGTCTGGCAGCGGTAACAGGCGTAATGCCCGATAGAGATGTCAATGTGACGGTTGTTTATTCAATACCCACACCGCCGACACCTCCGACGCCCGACGAGCCGGAACCTACGCCGCCGATATCACCGGAACCTCCGACACCGCCTACACCTGACGAGCCAGAACCTCCCGCACCGCCAGTACCGCCCACACCAGAAGAACCTGAACCTCCCGTAGAGCCGATTGTTGAACCCGCAGCACCTGTTGTTCCCGGTCCGGCAGCGGCAGCCGCGGTACAGGTAGTAATACCGGCAGCACTGACAGCGGTTGGAGATGAGGAAGTGCCTTTAGAGGGAGCGCTTATTGATGTGGATGACGATGGAAACGTTACAGTCATTCCGATAGAGGAAGAAGAAATCCCTCTCGACAACAGAGAACTCGACGACCACAAGTGCTGTATCTTAAGCTTCCTGCTGATGCTGGCGACCCTGATTATCTACTCATGGTTTACACACAGCATGAAGAAGCGCCAGAAGAAGCTGGCTGAGCTGAAAGACCAGTTAGCGGAGGAGACGCTGAAAAGGCAGCTTGGAATCGCAGACACGAAAGAAAGTGCAAGGTAAGGACGCGCAGAACAAAGAATGAATGTGAAACTGAAAACAGCAGATGCCCGAAGCGTACCGGAAGCGGTACGTGGAAGGGCGGATGCGGAACTGGAAATGAAAGAGGTAAAAATATGTGGATGAATTTATACGGTTTTACACACAACAGTTTAGGCATGCACTTCTGGGAACTGCCGGCGCTCCTTGCAGGAGTAATTACACTGGTAGAGCTTGTGGTGCACAGCCATAAACAGAAGAAGCGTGAAAAACAGTTTGATGAGGACAGAGAAGAAAGGCTGAAAACCATTCAGCAGGAAACAACAGGAAATCCTGCAGCTTCAAGGTGACGGGAAGGAGGACTGAATATGTCATATATTTTAGAACATACCACACTGGGCTTTTGCTGGTGGGATTTACCGGCGCTCATTATCCTGATTGTGGTGATTGCGGCTTTTGCCTGGAAGCACCATGATATGAAGAAGCAGGAGAAGGATTTGGAAGACCAGATATCGAAGCTTTATGCAGACGACGCAGTACCGTTAAAGAGCGGGAAAGCTTGACAGTAAGCTGGCTTGAATAATGAAAACCAGGAGGGAGTCGCGGGCAACCGCGGCTCCCCTTTATAATTAAGGAAGAAAAATTTTTACTTTAGTATTTTTTTATAAATTTGTAATTGACATTTTTACCGGATAATTGTACAATAATGTTGTAAAAATGTGAAAATCAATTCGCCATGACGAATCCTGTCAGGCAGAATATCTTTGGCAAATCGCCAGCATTTTCACGGAAAATATATGTTGGCGGAGCCGAAGAAGATTTAGGGATAAAAGCATCCTTTCCTTATTAATAATACGGCAGCTCTGCCGGAAAAGGAGGAAGGATGAGTGAAACGAATGAAAAGAAAGACATTGTCGAAAAGGAATTTGTTGCATTTCCCGACGTGGCGGCGGATGTTATCAACGTACTTTTGTATCAGGGAGAAAAGGTGGCAAATGAGGACAGCTTAATGGCAGGCCCCACGGAGTCTGTCTATCAGGGGAAAAAGAAGCTGCGGAACCAGTATGAGGATATCTGTAAATACAAATTTGCGGACGGCGCAGTCCATCTGATGTACCTTATTGCAAATCAGAGCCGGACAGACGGAAAGATGCTTCTCCGTAAGGCAGGCTACACAGGCGGGATATACCGGGAACAGTACGAAGGGAAAATAAAGGATGCCTGTCCGGTGATAGAATTTGTGCTTTACTGGGGCGAAGCCAGATGGAGGAGCAATCGAAGCATCCGTAAAATGTTCAGAAAGAAAAGCATTTCAGAAAAAGAGTGGAAATATGTAGATAATCTGGAACTTTACGTTTTTGAAATGCGCCGTTTGCCGAAAGAGACGAGAGAACTTTTCGAGAGCGATATGCGGATAGTGGTAGATTTTCTTGCGGAAGGAAACGGATATCGTTCCGACAGGAAGGTGGTACATAAAGCGGCGTTAATTAAAATGATAAAGGTATTATCAGGAGATACTGATGTGGACGGTATTGAAGACTGGCTTGAGGAACAGGGAATCAGAGAGGAGGACGAAATAAAAGTGTGCGAATTATTTGACCAGTATGAACGGAAGGGAAGAAAAGAAGGAAGAAAAGAAGGCGAGGCGCTGGGTATGGAAAAGGGCGAAGCCAGACGCCTTGTAAAAGACGTTGAAAGCGCAATGAATTTTTTCAGGGTTACATTGGAGAAAGCCTGCGAAGGATTGGGGACAACGGTTCACGGCTACGAGGAGGCAAGGAAAATCTGTCTGGAAAGTGAACCGTCTGCATAAAAGTAGCAGGTTTATGTTCTAAAAATATAATTGACAAAATTTCGAAAAAATCATATGATGATGTTATAAAAAATTGTGAAAATCAATTCGCTATGACGAATCCTGTCAGGCAGAATATCTTTGGCAAATCGCCAGCATTTTCACGGAAAATATATGTTGGCGGAGCCGAAGAAGATTTAGGGATAAAAGCATCCTTTCCTTATTAATAATACGGCAGCTCTGCCGGAAAAGGAGGAAGGATGAGTGAAACGAATGAAAAGAAAGACATTGTCGAAAAGGAATTTGTTGCATTTCCCGACGTGGCGGCGGATGTTATCAACGTACTTTTGTATCAGGGAGAAAAGGTGGCAAATGAGGACAGCTTAATGGCAGGCCCCACGGAGTCTGTCTATCAGGGGAAAAAGAAGCTGCGGAACCAGTATGAGGATATCTGTAAATACAAATTTGCGGACGGCGCAGTCCATCTGATGTACCTTATTGCAAATCAGAGCCGGACAGACGGAAAGATGCTTCTCCGTAAGGCAGGCTACACAGGCGGGATATACCGGGAACAGTACGAAGGGAAAATAAAGGATGCCTGTCCGGTGATAGAATTTGTGCTTTACTGGGGCGAAGCCAGATGGAGGAGCAATCGAAGCATCCGTAAAATGTTCAGAAAGAAAAGCATTTCAGAAAAAGAGTGGAAATATGTAGATAATCTGGAACTTTACGTTTTTGAAATGCGCCGTTTGCCGAAAGAGACGAGAGAACTTTTCGAGAGCGATATGCGGATAGTGGTAGATTTTCTTGCGGAAGGAAACGGATATCGTTCCGACAGGAAGGTGGTACATAAAGCGGCGTTAATTAAAATGATAAAGGTATTATCAGGAGATACTGATGTGGACGGTATTGAAGACTGGCTTGAGGAACAGGGAATCAGAGAGGAGGACGAAATAAAAGTGTGCGAATTATTTGACCAGTATGAACGGAAGGGAAGAAATGAAGGAAGGAAGCAGGGGAGAAGAGAAGGCAGAAAAGAAGGTAGAAGAGAGGGCAGAAAAGAAGGCGAGGCCAGACGTCTTGTAAAAGACGTTGAAAGCGCAATGAATTTTTTTAAGGTCACATTGGAAAAAGCCTGCGAAGGGCTGGGGACGACGGTTCAGGGATATGAGAAAGCTCGGGAAATCTGTCTGGAAAGCGAGGCGTCCTTGTGATTTTTGCATAGAAGAATTGTGGAAAAAGGATATAATATCCTTTTTCATTGGAGGGTAATGAACCACCCCGCTTCTGGCGCAGGGAACCTATATGGTGAGGATTGCGGTGGCGGGAGAAAACAGCGTTTGCGCTACCAAGAGCGGAAAACGATACGGAAGCGACGATTACTATATCCATATCACAGGCTGGACGGCCGGATGAGGGGGCTGCAGCTTATTTGCAGCCCTTCCTGTAGTCGCTGGGGATTAAACCGGTGAGCTTTTTAAAGGTCCGGCTGAAATATTTTTCATCATTATATCCGACGCTGAAAGCAATTTCCTGAATGGATTTATCCGTGTTTTCAAGCAGCTGTTTTGCGTGCTCCATACGTACCTGAGTGCAGTAATCAATGAAGGATACGCCGACAATGTCATGGAAGCAGCGGCTGAAATATCCATAACTCATCTGTGCGTTTCGGGCGGCTTCGGTGGTATCCATTGGCTCGTCGTAACGGGAATCAACATAGCTTTTCACATTCAAAATGCTGCGCACGATACTGGAGGAATATTTTGCCCGGGACTGAAAAAAATCGGTTCTCCTGTAGACCTGGACCAGCCAGTCCTCCACTTCCTGCCAGTTATGAAAAACCGGGGGCAGGGAGAGCGTCTCTCCGGTAAGCTCCGAATAGGCGCTGTTCCAGACAGATTCCAGCGCAAGCAGCAGATGATAAAGGGTGGAGGTTTTCAGCCTGCTGTTTTTCAGGTCAAAGGTGATTTTATCAAACAGCTCATTTTCATATACCCAGTTTAAGGACAGCCATTCCTGTTTCAGCCGCTCGATGGTTTCTGCATTCTGGATTGTTTCTTCTTCACAAAGCTCGTAGGCATGTTTGACGTGGACGGTTTTGCCGGGATGATATTCATAAAAGAAGCTGTCGTTCATAAACCGGCGAAGCAGCTTCCCGAGCTGGGCGAAGGTCATATCGGAGACGTCCAGTATGCGAAGCAGCATGGTACCCGGAAAGCTGTCGGGGAAGACAAAGGATTCCTTCTGCTGTGTAAATACCCATACGCCGCCCATCAGTTCATAGATATCTTTTCTATCGGAAAGTCCGTTTTGCTCCCAGAATTCAAAGATATGCTCGTCCGTTTCCAGCTCCACAGTGACGAGAGCGTAGATGGAGGGGTACAAAATCCTGCTTTCTTTCCATTTCATGCCGGAGGGAGTGGCAAGGGCAGAATTTTTCCGTATAATGTTGGCCTGGATGCGGTCGAGTATCTGGTCAAAGTTTTCCTTATCAAACTGTGTCTTTGCAATGTAATCGATGGCGCCGCTGCGCAGGGCGTTCTGGATATATTCAAATTCCGTATGGATGGTCAGCACCACATAGTTTAATTCCGGATACAATTCGGAGGCGGTCCTGATAAAGGTCATGCCGTCCATGACAGGCATATCAAGGTCAACGAGGACCAGGTCCACTTTGTTATCCTGAAGGAAGGCAAGGGCTTCCCTGCCGTTTGCGCTTTCTCCTGTGATTTCCATATGATGTCTGGCCCAGGGCATGAGCATCCGGATTCCCTTCCGGGTCAGGGCATCGTCGTCAACAATCAGTATTTTTAACATGACGGTCATCGCCTTTCAGTTTGGGAAAATTTATGGCAACAACAGTTCCATGATTTTCAGAGCTTTCCACATGAAAATGAAAACTGTCTGAGAAGAAATCATGCAGGCTGTTTACTACGTAGGAAAGACCGATTCCAAATCTGGGAATCTCCTTTTCTGTTCCGGAGGCCATTGGCTTTGTCCGGGACGCAGCCGGGGGATAAAGACCGTTTATTCCGGCCAGAATCCCGGCATCCATTCCCGTACCGGTATCCGCTATGGTCAGATGGATGGAATCATCAACCTGTATACGTATGAGAATATTCATGCCTGGCTGATAGCCATGAGCCAGCGCATTTTCAACTAACGGCTGCAATAAGAATTTCGGGCAGGGATAATTCAGGTCGTTTGACGGGGGCCTTTCTATGCGGAATTGAAAATCATAGCGTACTTTTTGGAGCTGGACGTATTCAGTCAGGGCGCCCAGTTCTTTCTCAAGGTTGGCGGCAACGCTTTCCTTATCGAGGTTGTAGCTGAGAAGATGGGATAAGGACTGGGTGATGGCGTCAATATTGTCCTGCCCGTTTATCAGCGCCATCCAGTGAACGGTATTCAGCGTATTTAACAGAAAATGAGGATTAATCTGTGCCCGGAGTTTCTCAATCTGCACTTTGGCATTGGTCTTTTCCTGCTGTACAATCTGACGTATCATCTCCTGTATCTGTCTCTGCATCAACTGGATTTTATGCAGAAGATAGTCATATTCCGGGATGGAGGAATGGGGCTGCGTATTACTGCTTTCTTCCGAAAGAAGAAGCTCTAACTGACGGTCGAACAGCCGCAGCGGAGAATAAATGCTTTTCCAGAAATAGACTGCAATCAGGGACACAAAGGCGGCGATGATGAGGATGCTTATCAGTATATCGGTGAGAGACTGGTAATAATCCTTGATATAAATATGTTCCGGGATAATGATATGGACACCCCATCCCTGAGACATGGATTTGGACATGGAACGGTAGTGGCTGCTATTTCCCTCCAGAATATCGATGACCCCTGTACCGGCTTCTTCAAATGTAGTATAGACCGGTTCCCCGGATGAATTTGTGATGACAAGAAAGGCGGATTTGCGTTCCGAAAGGCGCAGCGGTGCAAGCAGGGAATAAAAACCGGATTCGATGGACAGGACAACCGACTTCCCGTTTGGCAGAGTTTCTGTCCGGTTGAGAATCAGCACGGGATTTCCGTTGTAGCTGCTCTGGCTTTTGCATGGCCCGCAGAAGGAGAATGCGGTATTCTGATAGAGCACAGGAGACTGTGCCATCTGCTTTTTGCTGACCGGAAAGCTGCTGAAAATGAAATCCTGCGCCTCATTATCATAAAGATAAAGCAGGGAAATATCGGTGTTGGCAAGAGTCAGCAGGGAAACAGAATCAAGGAGAGCGGCATAATGTACCTGTCTTTCATAGGGGGAGAGGCTGTCCTGGTAAAGCATCAGCGTACTTTGTATCTCTTCATTATCCAGGATTTGTCCTGATGTGAGGGTGAGGTTCCAGAGCAGGTTTTCCATGGTATCACAGGTTTCTGACAGGATACTGTCATAATCGTCGTTCAGCTGTGTTTCGGTAAAACGGGTAATAAAGCGGCTGATGGTAAAGAAGCAGGAGCCGGCCATCAGGAGAAGGATGCTGAAAAAGGATATAAATATTCTGGATTTTAAAGATATATTTTTCAAACCGGATTTATTCATGAAAACAACCTCATATTGATTGTGAAAAATTCCTGACAGTTTCTACTTTTTTATTATAAATTTCGGTCAGAAGTCTTGTCAATATTGCGGGTATTGTCAAAAGGTGGACAATCCTGCGAAAAAGGTGGACAATTATGATATGGATAATTTCATACAGCAGAATAATCCACTGATACATGAGAATAATCAGTCCAACTTTCCGGACGGAATCGATATAATCGATTTATCAACTGACGGATGGTACAGATGCAGAATATCCGGACGGTAAAAAACAGAAAGGGAGATAAGGGAAGTATGAAGAAGAAACGAATTTTAAGCCTGTTTCTGGCATGTGGGCTGACTATAGGGATGCTGGCAGGATGCGGTAATTCCGGGGACGGCGCTAAAGAAGATGGAGCAGGCGTATCGGAGGGAACCGGGAACGCCGAAAACGGCAGTACGGATGCCGGGCAGGCCGGAGGAGATAATTTACCCGTGGACGAAAACGGGAATCCTTCTCCGTTTGGAAAATACGCAGAACCGGTGACCGTTGAGATTGTGCAGTCTATCAACCCGACAATTACCATGCCCGAGGGAGATACGGCCACAGATAACTATTACACAAGATTTATCAAGGAAAACCTGAACGTGGATATTTCCGTAAAATGGTCGTCGGCCTCTTCTGATTTCAATGAGAAGATGAATCTGGCCATCGCCTCCAATGACCTGCCGGATATCCTTGTGGTAAACGAACAGCAGTTTCGTAAGCTGGCTCAGTCAGATATGCTGGAAGATTTGACGCCTTATTATGATACTTATGCCTGCGATATTATCAAGCAGAATGTGGATTCCACAGGCGGCAAGGCAATTGAAAATGCGTCTTATGATGGGAAATTGCTGGGACTGCCGAATGTTCAGGTGGAAGCGGACGGATACGCCCTGATGTGGATTAGGCAGGACTGGCTGGATGCTCTGAATCTGGAAGCGCCCACAACCATTGAAGAGCTGGAGACGGTGGCGAAAGCGTTCGTCGATAACAAAATGGGCGGTGAGAATACCATCGGTATTGTAGGGCCGACTGTGAACGGAAAGGTATACAATACCTTCCTTTCCATCAATAACCTGAACAATCTGGACGGCATTTTCCAGGCGTTTCAGTCTTATCCGGGTTTCTGGATTCAGGGCGAGGACGGAAAGGTAGAGTACGGTTCCACAACGGCACAGACAAAAGAGGCGCTTGCGGAGCTGAACAAGATGTATCAGGAGGGTTATCTCGACCAGGAGCTGGGAGTAAGGAAAGACGCGGACGAAGCATGGAAGAGCGGCAAAGTCGGGATTCTTTTCTCCCCATGGTGGCATGGATATAACGTGAAGGACGGTATCGCAAATGACCCGGCCATGGAATGGAAGGCCTATGCGGCGCCGCTGGCAGCAGACGGACAGTGGTATCCGAAGTTGGGAGGCGTAGGCGGTTCCTACTGTGCGGTACGTAAGGGATATGAGCATCCGGAGGTTGCAATTCTGCTGAACAATTATCTGAGGGTAAACGAAGGCAAGTTCCAGGAGGAGACAACGTTAGATGCCGGTTATTATCCGGGGCGCGTGGTTATCACACCCCTTGATGAAAACTCTGTATCCGTGCGTGCTCTGCGGGCGGAGATGAACGGGGAAGAAGTGGAGGCTTTTGACCCTGTAAATTACAAGCTTCTGGAAAGCGATTTAAGTTCGGTAAGCCAGTGTCTGGAAGCGCCCTATGATGATATGGGGATTGAAAAATGGGATGTGGAGCATACGGTATTCGGCAGAGTATATTCCCTGCTGATGGGTTCCGCCGCGGTAGAGGATGCCGCAGACGCAGGCATTGTGAATAAAATCTACAGCGTGACTTATACGCAGACGGAAACCATGGAGAAAAAGTGGACGAATCTGGAGAAAAAAGAGAACGAGACTTTCCTGAAGATTATTATTGGTGAAGAACCGATTGACGCGTTCGATACCTTTGTGGAAGAGTGGAAAGCAGAAGGCGGAGATGAGATTACGGCAGAGGTACAGGCGATTGCTGACGGCAAATAGAAACTTTTCACTGCCAGAAATTTAAATTACAGGGTGCCTGGAATGTCCGATAGCATTTCAGACACCCTGTTTTATACAAGGAGGAATGAAAATTGGGTAAGAAAGCAAGTGTTTTGCGTTCAAGAGCGGGGGCATACTGGATTATGGTTTTGCCGGCGCTGCTCTGGATGGTACTGATTAATATCGTTCCCATGTTCGGGATTGTCATGGCTTTTCAGGATTTCAATCCCGGAAAAGGGATGCTCCATTCAAAATTTGTTGGGCTTGAAAATTTTGAGTATATGTTTCAGATGAAGGACGTTTCCCAGATTTTTATAAATACCATTGTTATTGCGGTGGGGAAACTGCTTTTGAATGTTCTTGTACCGGTAATTTTTGCACTGCTGCTCAATGAAATAAAAAATGTGTTTTTTAAGAGATGTGTCCAGACGATTGTGTATCTCCCGCACTTTATTTCCTGGGTAATCATGGGCGGTATTTTGCTGGATGTGTTTGGCCTGTACGGGCCGGTCAATATGGTGCTTTCCGCGTTTGGGGCGGAGCGGATTGCCTTTTTCAGGATATCCTCCCTGTTCCGTACCCTGGCAATTGGAACGGATGTGTGGAAAGAGTTTGGATTTAATGCCGTGGTGTATCTGGCGGCTTTGACAGGAATCAGCCCTTCTTTGTATGAAGCGGCGGCTATTGACGGCGCCAGCAGATGGCAGCGGATGTGGCATATTACGCTGCCGGGATTAAAGCCCATTATTGTCCTGATGACGATTCTTGCCCTTGGCAATATCCTGAACGCAGGATTTGACCAGATATACAATATCTATAATCAGGCGGTTTATTCCACGGGGGATATTATCGACACATGGGTATACCGGGTAGGCCTTAATGACCTGCAGTATTCACTGGCAACGGCGGTGGGGCTCTTAAAATCAGTGGTGGGATTTTTGCTGATATCCCTGTCCTATGCAATTGCATATAAGAAAGCAAATTACAGGATTTTTTAAACAGGAAAACGAGGTGAATAAAATTATGGTAGAGAAAAAAACAGCCGGACATTACGCCGTACAGGCGGTTTTTGTGATAATTCTTGTAATACTGGCGCTAAGCTGTCTGCTTCCCCTTTTATATAATCTGGCGGTGTCTTTCAGCTCCAAGGAGGCGGCGGAGGCGGGGCTGGTATCCTTCTGGCCCGTAGGGTTTACAGTAAAGGCCTATCAGGAGATTATGGGAGAAAGCGCATTCTTTGTATCCTTTTTTGTGTCTGTGAAGCGAGTTGTCGTTGCGCTTTTGATTACGATTCCGACGCTGACAATGGCGGCGTACCCGCTTGCCAAAAGCAAACAGGAATTTGCTCCCAGAAATATTATCCTGTGGATATTTGTATTCTGCATGCTGTTTTCCGGCGGCACGATTCCATGGTATATGGTCATGAAAAACTACGGGCTGATAAACAATATCCTGGGGCTGGCGGTCTGCGGCGGTATTCCGGTATTCAACCTGATACTGATGGTGAACTTTTTTCAGGATATCCCGAAGGAACTGGAGGAGGCGGCCATGGTGGACGGAGCGGGCGCATGGTATATCCTGACGCATATCATTGTGCCCTTATCAAAGCCTGTCATTGCCACGATTGCCCTGTTTACCATCGTGACCCACTGGAATGATTTCTTTCAGGGACTGGTTTTATCCACCGGGGAGAAATATTATCCCCTGCAGACTTACATAAAGCAGTTGATTTTTCAGGTGGATACTTCCACTATGACGGCGGAGCAGATTAAGCAGGCGTCCATGATGTCGAATACCACCATGAATGCGGCAAAGATTTTTATTTCCATGATACCGGTACTGTGTATTTATCCGTTTCTGCAGAAATATTTTGTGACGGGGATTACGCTTGGCGGGGTGAAAGAGTAGAAGAAACAGGTCAGGCATTTTATAATGGTTAGGAACAGGTGCGGATTTTGCATTGAATTGCCGCAAAACAAGGAAGGATGGTTAAAGTGAAAGAATTAATATTTAGCAATGACCCATATGGGATGAACTGGCTGAGAGAGGATTTTGCATACGGAGAGGTGAAGTGCCCGAAGGAATTACGCGGTCTGGCAACAAGCAGGAGAGAGGGGGATAAGGTTTATACAAAGGTAACGATATCCAATCCGGGGAGAAAGCCCTATTTTACCGATAAGACCTCTGTCAGCATTGCGTTTCCGCTGGTTGACAAGTATGAGAGCAGTAAGATATGTATGGAGCAGCGCTGCCACACCCACATTTTCTGCGGCGGGGATATCAGCTATATCTGTGCCCTGCGCATGGGCGGGCAGGCGCCTCATCTGGGGATGGTGCTTACGAAAGGAAGTCTTTCAGGCTACAGCATAGAGCGCAATCTGGTAAGCCAGAGCAATGACAGGGGATGTTTTCTGCTCCACCCTTCGCCAATGGAAATGAAAGCCGGGGAGAGTGTAACGCTTGAGTGGGTCATTTTCCGTCATGAGGGGAAGGAGGATTTCTTCAGGAAGCTTCCGCAGTACTGCCCGCATTTTGTGGCGGTGAAGGCTGACCGGTATGTGCTGTTCCCCGGTGAAAAAAATGTGCTCCGTGTATGTCCGGCGTTTGCGGCAGGCCGGGTTACGGTGGACGGAAGAAAGCTGCCGGAAGTAAACGGGGAATACCGGCTGGAATATACGGCGCAGGAGACTGGGGAAAAGGTATTTGAGATTCAGGCGGATGGCGTAAGGACATGGTGCAGGACTTATGTGCAGGAGGAGCCGGGGGAGCTGGCAAAAAATCGTTGTATGTTTTTGGCGGCGCATCAGCAGTACCATGGCGGTATCAGGGAGCTGGAGGGCGCTTATCTGGCTTATGACAATGAGGAGGAGAGGTGCATCTACAGGCCGGAGAATGATTATAACGGCGGCAGGGAGAGAATCGGGATGGGGGTTTTACTCACCCGCTGTCTGTCATGCCAAAGCGGAGAGGAGAATCCTCTGCTTCGGGACAGTCTTGATGAATACAGGGAGTATGTGCTCCGGGAGCTGGTGGATTCGGACACCGGAAAGGTTTATAACGATATGGGCAGGGACGATGGCTATAAGCGTCTGTACAACGCGCCCTGGGCAGCCACGTTCTTTACAGAGCAGTACAGGCTGCGGAAGGATGAGGGAGATTTGCTGTGTGCCTGCCGGATTGTGAAGCGGTTTTATGAGGAGGGCGGAAAAGACTTTTACCCCATAGACCTGCCGGTTCTGCTGCTGGACGGAGAGCTTGCCCGCGCAGGAATGGAAACGGAAAGGGAGGAGCTGTGCATTCTTTACAGGGAACATGCCGACAGGCTCTGTGAGCGGGATATCTGCTATCCGGCAAGCGAAGTCAATTATGAGCAAAGCATTGTCGCCCCGGCGGCGGATATTCTGCTGTCCGTGTATGCGCTGACAAAGGAAGAGAAATATTTAACGGCGGCAAAGCGCCAGATACAGGTTCTGGAGCTTTTTAACGGAATGCAGCCGGACTACCATCTCTATGAAGCGGCAATCCGGCATTGGGACGGGTACTGGTTTGGGAAAAGAAGATATTTTGGGGACACCTTCCCTCATTACTGGAGCGCGCTTACCGGAAATGTGTTTGAGCTGTACGGAAGACTTACCGGAAACAGCGATTATCTGGAGAGGGCGGAAAATTCAAGAAGGGCGGTGCTGCCGATGATTTTTGCGGACGGAAGGGCATCCTGCGCATATATTTATCCGTTTAAGGTAAACGGCAGGGAAGGGGAATTTTACGACCCCTATGCCAACGACCAGGATTGGGGATTGTATTTTTACTTTAAAGGAATATGACCATTTGAAGCAAAATTTCAGAAAATCTGTCTGGAAAGAGAAGCAGCCTTGTAAACCGCTTCTCTTTTTAGTATAATGTAGCCGTGCCAAAGCCGGATAAGCCGACAGCTTTGCAGCAGGCAAGGGGAATCAAAAGAGGCAGGCAAAGCAGACTGCCTGAAAGGAATTCGCATGGACGAAAAATTTATAGAAGTAAAGCAGCTTTACAAAACATTCCACACCAAAAAGCAGGACATTGAGGTTTTAAGGGGAATCGACCTCTCCGTAGGAAAAGGCGATATCTACGGAATTGTGGGATTCAGCGGAGCCGGGAAATCCACTTTGGTCAGATGCATCAACCGTCTGGAGGAGCCGGACAGCGGGAGCGTGCGGATTGGGGATAAGGAAATCACTTCTCTTGGAAAGGCGGAGTTAAACAGGCAGAGGAGAAAAATCGGCATGATATTTCAGCAGTTTAACCTGTTTGACTCCATGACGGTGACGCAGAATATCGCTTATCCGCTTAAGATGGCGGGAATGGCGGCAAAGGAAGTGCGCGAAAGGGTGGATGAAATGCTGACACTGGTGGGTCTGTCGGAAAAAAGAGACGCTTATCCGGGAGAACTCTCCGGCGGGCAGAAGCAGCGGGTGGGAATCGCCAGAGCGCTGGCCAATCATCCGGACGTGCTTTTATCGGACGAAGCCACAAGCGCGTTAGACCCGCAGACGACTCTTTCCGTGCTGGACCTTTTGAAGGAAATCAATCAGAAGCTGGGGCTGACGATTATCCTGATTACCCACGAGCTGGAGGTTATCAAGTATACCTGCCACAGGATGGCGGTTATGGAGAACGGGAAGCTGCTGGAACAGGGAATGGTGAAAGACATTTTCCAGCATCCACAGTGTGAAACTGCCAAAAACTTTATTGGCGTTTACAACAAATTCAGAAGCGATTACTGGCAGGAGGAAGCGGAATGAGTTTATATAAATATTCTTTTTGGGAAGTGCTGAAAAATGCTTTCAGCGCAGAGGTCTGGGAGCGGGTGCTGCCAGCCATCAGCGAAACCATGTATATGGTGGCCGTATCCTCCGTGTTTGTGCTGGTGTTCGGGGTGATTCTGGGGCTGGTGCTGGTGATGACGAGCAAGGAAGGGCTAATGCCCTGCAAAGCAGTACATACCGTTTTAAGCGCCGTTATCAACTGCTTCCGTTCATTGCCGCAGGTCATCATTATTATCGTGATGCTGCCGGTGGCAAGAGCGCTGGTGGGTAAATCCTACGGCTCCAACGCCTGCATCATTTCTCTGGTGGCGAGCTGCGTGCCGCTTTTTGCAAGGCTTGTGGAGAGCAGCCTGTTAGAGCTTGACAAGGGAAAAATTGAAGCCGCCAAGGCTATGGGAAGCGGCAATATGCGGATTTTATTTACTATCATGGTGCCGGAAACCATGCCTTCGCTGGTACGCGCCTTTACCAATGCGGTGGTGATTATCATTTCCATGACGGCTCTTGCCGGAAGCTTCGGAGCCGGGGGAATCGGATATGTTGCGGTTACCTATGGATATACGCGGTTCGAGCATGACCTTTTATTTGCCACGATTATCGTGCTGATTGTGATTGTCCAGATAGTGCAGATTCTGGGCGATACCGTTTCCAAAATAATTTTAAAGAGAAGGCATCTGATTTAGAAAACAGACAACAGGCCGTTCTCTGTTTTCACGGCCAATGCGGCGCCGGGTATGGGACTGGCACGCTTTAAATTGGACAAAATGTATATTTTTTAAGGGATTCGGGGTGAAATTTTTCTTTTGGGAAGATACCACTTTTTGGCTGATTGTGCTAGAATTTCAATGGATTTAAAGAAATGATTGAAAGAAAGCATTATTTTGAGAGGAGAAAGATTATGAAAAAGAAACTTGCTTTTATTATGGCGGCCGCATTGACAGTATCTGCCCTTTTGGCAGGCTGCGGCAACAGCAGCGGTACACAGGAGGCGGCGGATACGGAAGAAGCTGCAGAGGATACGGCAAGTGCCGGGGACGACACAGCGAGTGCTGCGGATGATGCGGCTGCAGACGGCGCGCAGGAAGCGGAAACCGAGGCAGAGGAGCCTTCCGGGGAAAAGGTTGTTTTGAAATGCGTATGCGACCTGACCCCTCACAGCGAGATTTTAGGCGCGGCAAGAGACGCCCTGGCAGCAGAGGGAATCGAACTTAATTTTGTGTCCACCACATGGGATGCGACATGGAACGATATGCTGATTGACGGAGAGGTTGATTTTGCTTACTTTATGCATGTGCCGGCTATGGAAAGTATCGAGGAGGAAATGGGCGCGACCCTGTACAGCATGGGAGGGATTCATGTTGAGCCTTACACATGCTTTTCCAACAAATATGCAGCGAAAGAGGACCTTCCGGAAAATGCGGTAATTGCGATTCCCAATGATGCATCCAATGAGTACAGAGCCCTGAAGGTGCTTGAAGCAGAAGGATATCTTAAGTTAAAGCCGGAAATAACCGCTGCGAACGCTTCTGTGAATGAAATTGAGGAATATCTGATTCCCATTGAAATCGTTGAGATGGACCAGGCCAACATTATTCCTTCGGCAGCCGATTTTGACGCTTATTTTGTAAATGCAAACAGAGCCCTTGAAGCCGGCATCGACACGAGCTTCTATCTGATGAGGGAGGGCGAGGATTCCGAATATGCCAATATCATCACGGTGACAGAGGCCAACAAGGATAATGAGTATATTAAGACGCTGGTAAAGATACTGCAGTCTGATGATGTGAAGAATTTTATTACCGAGCATTATAATGGCGCGGTTATTCCGGCAAAATAGAAAAGGAAGTAAACGCCGCTGTACGTGGCGGCTTATTACAGCAAAGGCTGCTATGCTTCGCAGGTCAGTTTATTGCAAAGGGCGCGGGTCTATAGACTCGCGCCCTTTTAAACAGGCAGGCTCTCTTTCAAATCCTGCACAATTTCAAGGAATTTTTTAACCGCAGGAGCAGGGTTATTGGAGTAGATAATGCCATAGGGCAACGTGTAATCATTTTCCAGTGGAATTGTGACCAGACTGGGATGGATATCGGAATAAACAGGCTGTGTAATCAATACATAAGGGTTCAGCTCGCAGAGCGTAAAGGTATCCAATCCATAGTAATGGGAATCGATAATCTGAATTGCGGGATGCTTTTCCGTAATCTCCCGGCGGAATGCATCCAGCTCCTCTGATACGTTAGCTACTGGCATGACGAGGCATTCTCCACCTAGCTCCTGCAGTGTCAGTTTTTTTGCTTTTGCGAGCCGGTGTCCGGGAGAAACAGCGCAGCAGACGGGAGTTCTGGATAATTCAAGGAAAGAGCACAGCCCTTTCCAGCTGATGGTACAGTAAATTCCCTCCAAAAGGTCATAGCTTTTTCCCAAATCTGAAAAATCATTTCCTTTCGTAATTGGCCCTTCCAGCGGCGGAAGTTCAAAGGAAAGCTCCGGCAGCCGTTTACCTGCCTCGGCGCATAGCTTTGGAAGCAGCCTGCATTTGAACAGAAGGGATGTGCCGATACGGATGGTGTTGTTGGAAATGCCGGCGGCGGCTTTTACTCTGGAGAGGGAATCCTCGCACAGCCGGATGACTGCCTTCACATCCTGATAGAAAATCCGGCCTGCCGGGGTCAGCTTTACACCCCGGTGGGTGCGCTCAAATAAAGTTACCCCGCACCTTGCTTCCAGCAGATTAATCTGCTGGATTACGGCAGGGGAGGATATGTATAGCTGTTCCGCAGCCTTAAGAAAGCTGCCAGAGTCTGCAACCTTTAAAAAGGTGTCCAGCTGTGGGTTGTACATAAGCGCCTCCTTAGATATAAGTTTAACCTTAACACCATTGTAAGCTATCCGGACTTCTTCTTCAAGCAAAAGGATGTTAGAATCATACTAAAGTTAAGAGAGAAACCAAAGCACAGGAGGATTTTGAATATGAAGACTATCGTTATTACAGGTGCATCTTCGGGTATCGGCAAGGAAACGGCAAAATTTTTTGCCCGGGAAGGATGGAACGTGGCGGCTACCATGCGCCGTCCGGAAAAGGAGGCGGAGCTTTCCGCCATGGAGCATGTGAAATGTTTCCGGCTGGACGTTACGGATTCCGCGTCCATCGAGAAGGCATATCATGAAATCAGGGAGGAGTACGGAACGATAGACGTGCTGTTTAACAACGCAGGTTATTGCCTGTTCGGTCCGCTGGAGCTTTCTACGGAAGAACAGATACGTCAAACCTATGATACGTTACTGGTAGGTCTGACGCTGGTAACGAGAAAGTTTATTCCGCTTCTGCGGGAGAACGGCGGCGGTGTGATTATCAATACGTCCTCTGTGGGCGGCGTGCTGACGCTTCCCATGACGCCCACCTATCATGCCGCAAAATATGCGGTGGAGGGTCTGACAGAGGCTTTGAGTTATGAGCTTGCACCGTTTCATATTGATGTCAAGGTCATTGAACCGGGCGGGATTAAGACGGATTTCTGGAACAGGTCTTTTGTCATGACAGAGGGCGTGGAGGGTTCCCCTTATGAAAAAGAGGCGGGAGCAGCCCTGGGAGGCTTCCTTGCGCCAAGGGACCCGGAGAATGATAACCGTGCGGAGGCGTCGGAGGTTGCAAAGGTTGTATTTGACGCAGCGACAGACGGAACGCACCACTGGAGATATACGGTGGCAAGCCAGGAATTTATTGACTGGCGAAGGTCTATGACAGACGATGAATGGTATGCGCTGCAGGTTAAAAACTACATGGGTTAACCGGACAGGAAGACAGAGTTGTATTGTCAGGAAGGAGTAAAATATGAGATATCAGGAGCTTGGAAAAAGCGGCATCCGGATTTCGTCCATAGGTCTTGGATGCATGGGGCTGACACATGCGGAGGGAGCCCCGATTGAAAAGAAGGAAGCAGTTAATCTGATACGGGAGGCCGTAGAGATGGGGTACAGCCTGATTGATACGGCGCGCTGCTACAACGGCGTATATCCCGGAGGGGCATTGGCGGTAAACGAGGCTGTTGTCGGCGAAGCCCTGAGGGGAATCAGGGATAAGGTGGTGCTTGCCACAAAGTTCGGAGTGGAGTTCACCACCGGCGGTCTCGGGATGGATTCAAGCCCGGCGGCCATACGGGAATCTGTGGAGAGCAGCCTCCGTAAGCTGCAGACAGATTACATCGATTTATATTACCAGCATCGCATTGACCCGGTCACTCCCATAGAGGAAGTGGCAGGTATCATGTCCGAGCTTATGAAAGAAGGAAAAATCCGCACATGGGGAATGTCGATGGTGGGGGAAGAGGACATCAGAAGGGCGCATGCGGTCTGTCCTTTGAGTGCCGTCCAGAATATGTACAGTATGACTACTGTCGAGGACGAGAGCCTGTTCCCTGTGCTTAAGGAACTTGGCATTACTTATGTGTCAGCCTGTCCGCTCTCCAAAGGGCTGTTGTCGGGAGCTTATACAAAGGATTCGCAGTTTGACAAGGATGATTTCAGAAGCCGGATGAAGCAGTTTACGGAAGAAGGGCTTTGCTCCTATCAGCCGCTTATTGACGCAGTCAATGAAATGGCAAGGGAAAAGAGCGCTACAAACGCGCAGATTGCACTTGCATGGATGATGTGTAAGGATATTCAGGTTGTTCCGATTCCGGGCTCAAGGAAATTGGAGCGCGTGAGAGAAAACGCAGGGGCAGGGGAACTGCTTCTTGGCAAAGAGGAATTGAAAAGACTGGACGACCAGATAGCAAGTCTTCATATTCATTGGTAATATTTTACGTCTCGGGCGGGACGTACCGGTTTGAAAAGAGGGAAAATCCCGCCTGACAGACATACTTATACCATATCAGATTCATTTCAGAAAAAGCAATTCGATTTTCCAGAGGTTTCCATAAGTATAAAAAATAACAATTTCCATTCGCACAGGAAAAGTGATAAAATATGTCTTATCAAATATATGGAAGAAATCCATGGACTGACAAAGGAACTCATTTTGACAGTTATGACAGAATAACCGTCTGCATGAGCAGATAAAGTCATTCCATGGATGACAGTCAGGAGGCGGACACCTTGGTACTATACTATACAGGAACAGGCAACAGCGAATATGCAGCAAAGAAAATCGGGGAACAGATAGAAGATGAAGTCATCAACCTGTTTGACAGGTTAAGAAACCGTGATGATTCAGAAATACATTCAGCCAGACCTTTTGTGTTTGTATATCCCACTTATGCGTGGCAGATGCCAAGGATTCTCAGGGATTTTATCCTGCGGACTACATTTACAGGAAGTAAATGCGCCTATTTTCTGACAACCTGCGGAGAAAGTATGGGAAATATGCCAAAGTATTTGAGGCGGTTGTGTGAACAGAAGAAATTTACTTATATGGGCTGCGCCGAAGTGGTTATGCCGGAGAATTATATTGCGATGTTCAACGCCCCTGAAAGAAAATAGGCTGTTAAAATCGTTAAAAACGCTGACATTCTCATAAATAATACTGCCGATGTCATAAAACATAACGGTACGATACCGGAGAAAAAGGCCGGCGCTTTTGCGAAAGCCAGCAGCGGGATAATAAATGCTTTATTTTACCCTTTAGTTGTGAGCGCAAAGAAATTTTATGCCACAGATGCCTGTATCGGATGCGGGAAATGTGCGGAGGTCTGCCCTTTAAATAATGTGAGCTTAAAAGACAGCAGGCCCGTCTGGGGCAGTCAGTGTACCCACTGCATGGCCTGTATCTGCAAATGCCCGAAGGAAGCTATTGAATATGGGAACAGGAGCAAGGGCAAGCCGAGATACCAGTGTCCGCTGTAGGCGGCATGCAGTCAGGACGGGATATTGATAAAGAACAAAAGCGCACCTGACGCTGGAAAATCCGGAGAAAATAAGCGTGCCAGGGATAAAGGAATATCCCCTGACCCTTGAATGTAAGGTGCTGTACTCCCAGAGACAGGAGCTTGAAAGCATTCCGGAGGATATAAGGGAAAAGATGTACCCGCAGGACGTTGGCGGAACATATCCCATGGCGAACCGGGATGCCCATACGGCGTATATCGGTGAGATTGTTGCGGCGTATATCATCAAATAATGCAGGGGTTGTGAATAAATAAAAAAATGGATATAATAATGTTGACTGGTTTGAAAGAATGATTCCACTCAGAAGGAGGCAAAGCGCTTGGAAGCTACAGTTAAGAAAAATTCTGCGGAAAGCCTGCAACAACAGCAGATAGAAGTAAGGCAGCTTGTGATGGATGGATTGAAGCAGGCAAAGGAAGGAAAGACAAAGGATTTCAACGCAGTGTGCGACAGATTGGAGAAAAAGTATAACGATGCAGAAGTATAAAATTGAGATATCTGATTTGGCGGAGCAGGATTTGGAGCTTGCTGCTGACTATATTGCATTTGATTTGAAAAATCCTTCTGCGGCTGTTGGTATAGTACAAGGTATCCGTAAACAGATAAATAAACTACAGATTTTTCCGGAGCGTAACGAATTGGATGATGACCCGGTGTTGGCGAATCTGGGCATTCGTATGGATTTCTATAAGAATTATAAAATTTATTATATAGTAGAGGATAATGTGATAATAGTTATCAGAATCTTACATATGCTGGTGGACAGCAGGGCATGGTTATATCGGACATTTGGACTGAAGGCTGATGAATGAATAGTGCTGTAGAACTTATGGATGCCGGTTTTGCGTGTTTAGTTGAAAGACTGGGTATTGTTGATGCGGAGCGTTTTGTAGCCATGATAAAAAGAGATAGTTTTGATTATACTCTCTGGCGAAGAGAATATTTTGATAAAATGGATTTTATTCAGGTCAGTGAGGAAAGAAAGCGAATATTTGCCAGAAAGATATCTGCTGCCATCCTTTAAATTATACCGGGTGGCAGCAGTATTTTTTGCAAAAGGTACAAAAAAGGTACAAAATAATATCAGTATTGGAATTAGCATACTGTGAAAGGCTTATTTTATCAATACTTCATAAAATTTTCACACAATTTTAGCACTCAAGCATTGACACTGCTAACAATTGGTGTTATATTCAGTCTAGAACAAGCGAGAGCCCGGCGGCGAATCCGCCCGGAGTTCATCGCCAATATTTATCCATTTTTACAAATGTATAAATATATGATTGATTAGCCGTAAATACTGTATTACAGTAAAAGGCGGAGAGGAGTGTCTATGAATATTTCCAAATTTACACAAAAATCCATGCAGGCCGTGGAAGGCTGTGAAAAGCTTGCATATGAATATGGCAATCAGGAAATCGAGCAGGAACATTTGCTTTACAGCCTGCTTACCATTGACGACAGCCTGATTTTAAAGCTGATAGAAAAGATGGAGATTAACACCGCATACTTTTTGAATAAGGTAGAGGAAGCGGTAGGAAAGAGAGTCAAGGTACAGGGCGGAAAGGTCTATGTGGGGCAGGACTTGAACAAGGTGTTGATTACGGCGGAGGAGGAGGCGAAGGCGCTTTCCGACGAATACGTGTCGGTGGAGCATCTTTTCCTTGCCATGATAAAGCACCCCAATAAGGCCATTAAGGAGCTGTTTAAGGAGTTCGGCATCACCAGAGAGCGGTTCCTGCAGGCGCTCTCCACGGTAAGGGGCAATCAGCGTGTGACCTCGGATAATCCTGAAGCTACCTATGATACGCTGGCAAAGTACGGGCAGGAGCTGGTGGAGAAGGCAAGGGAGCAGAAGCTTGACCCGGTCATTGGCAGGGACAGTGAAATCAGAAACGTGATTCGGATTCTTTCCCGGAAGACCAAGAACAATCCTGTGCTGATTGGTGAGCCCGGCGTGGGCAAAACGGCGGTTGTGGAAGGTCTGGCACAGCGGATTGTGCGCGGGGACGTACCGGCGGGACTTAAGGATAAAAAGATTTTTGCCCTGGATATGGGCGCGCTGGTGGCGGGAGCCAAGTACCGGGGCGAGTTTGAGGAGCGTTTAAAGGCGGTTCTTGAGGATGTGAAAAACAGCGACGGGCAGATTATTCTTTTTATCGACGAGCTGCATACCATTGTGGGAGCAGGGAAAACGGACGGCGCGCTGGACGCGGGCAACATGTTAAAGCCCATGCTGGCAAGGGGCGAGCTGCATTGTATCGGCGCCACCACTCTGGACGAGTACCGGCAGTATATTGAGAAGGACGCTGCCCTGGAGCGGCGGTTCCAGCCGGTTATGGTGGAGGAGCCCACGGTGGAGGATACCATTTCCATTTTAAGGGGGCTGAAGGAGCGCTATGAGGTGTATCACGGCGTGAAAATCATGGATAACGCGCTGGTAAGCGCTGCCATGCTTTCCAACCGGTATATTTCTGACAGGTTTTTGCCGGATAAGGCAATCGATTTGGTGGACGAAGCCTGCGCTCTCATTAAGACGGAGCTGGATTCCATGCCCACGGAGCTTGACGAGCTGCGGCGCAGGGCCATGCAGATGGAAATCGAGGAGACGGCGCTCAAAAAGGAGGACGACAGAATCAGCAGGGAGAGGCTTGCGGATTTGCAGAGGGAGCTTGCGGAGTTGAAAGAGGAGCTGAACAACCGCATTGCCCAGTGGGAAAATGAAAAGGCTTCCGTGGAGAAGCTCTCAAAGCTGAGGGAGGAAATCGATTCCGTGGGCAGCCAGATTGAGATTGCCCAGAGGGAAGGGGATTATGAAAAGGCAGCGGAGCTGAGCTACAGCCGGCTTCCGGCTCTGAAAAAGCAGCTGGAAATCGAGGAGGAGCAGGTAAAAAGCAAGGATTTGTCGCTGGTGCATGAGAGTGTGTCCGAGGAGGAAATTGCCAGAATTATTTCCAGATGGACGGGAATTCCGGTGGCGAAGCTGACGGAAAGCGAGAGAAACAAGACTCTGCATCTGGACGAGGAGCTTCATAAGCGGGTGGTTGGCCAGGACGAGGGCGTAACCAAGGTAACGGAAGCCATTATCCGTTCCAAGGCGGGGATAAAAGACCCTACAAAGCCTATCGGTTCTTTCCTGTTTTTAGGCCCTACGGGTGTGGGCAAGACGGAGCTTGCCAAGGCGCTGGCGGCGTCTTTGTTTGACGACGAGAACAACATGGTTCGAATCGACATGAGCGAGTATATGGAGAAGTATTCCGTATCAAGGCTGATTGGAGCGCCTCCCGGATATGTGGGTTATGAGGAGGGCGGACAGCTCACGGAGGCTGTCAGGAGAAAGCCCTACTCGGTGGTGCTTTTTGACGAGATTGAAAAGGCCCATCCCGACGTGTTCAACGTGCTTTTGCAGGTGCTTGACGACGGACGAATCACGGATTCCCAGGGACGGACGGTTGATTTTAAGAATACGATTCTGATTATGACCTCCAATATCGGGGCTTCCTACCTGCTTGAGGGTATTGACTCGAATGGTCAAATAAGTGAGGAGGCGGAGCGGCTTGTGATGAATGATTTGCGCTCTCATTTCCGGCCGGAATTTTTAAACCGTCTGGACGAGACAATTCTGTTTAAGCCGTTGACAAAGGATAATATTACAGGCATTATAGATTTAATCATAAAGGATTTAAATAAGCGCCTTTCCGATAAGGAGCTTACGGTGGAACTTTCCGCCGATGCCAGAAGCTTTATCGTGGATAACGCTTACGACCCGGTTTACGGCGCAAGACCCTTAAAGCGGTATATCCAGAAGTATGTGGAGACCCTCTCCGCAAAGCTGATACTTGCGGATAAGGCGTCTTTGGGGGACACGATTTTAATCACCCTGAGAGACGGGGAACTGGCGGCGGAAGTCAAGTAAGAATCAGCAGAGCCCCGGACAGTGCACGGAAAGCTTTGCGGACGCAGGTGTTATGCGGCCGAAAAGCTTTCCAGACAAGGGTGTACTGGAAGGGGCGAAGCGGAACTGGAATGGAGGAAAATTATGCCCGAGGACCCGATAATACTGTTAAGCTATGTCAACCTGAAATTACGCGATTTTTATTCCAGCCTGGATGCCATGTGCGAGGATTTGGATGTAAGCAAACCCGTGATAGAGGAAAAATTAAACGGCGTCGGCTATCGCTACGACGCGGAAAAAAATCAGTTTATATGAAGCGGCAGAAATGGAAGGAAACCAAAAACCGCCCGGCACGGTCAGATGTGACGGGTGGTTTTTCCTGTATTACGGCCAAATTTGCCGGCATATAATTAGGATAAGAGCACAAAAAGGTAAAAACGCTATGAGCTTCAATAAAAGAATTTTATCCTGCATTATTGTACTGATTTTTCTTGCCGCTGTGTGCTTTATCGGATGCCTTCAAAGGGAGACGGCGCCGGCAGTAGAAACCTCGGTTGCGGGCGAGGGGAATGAGAGCGGTAAAAAGGTGGCTCTGACCTTTGACGACGGCCCCCATCCCTATTACACGGAGCAGCTCCTCAAGGGGCTTAACGAGAGGAATGCAAAGGCCACTTTTTTCATTACCGGAAAAAATGTGGAAGCCTATCCTGAGATTGTAAAAAAAATACATGATAACGGTCATTTAATAGGCAACCACACCTATAATCACACCCAGCTTACTTCAAAAAACCGGGAAAGCTTCAAGCAGGAAATTATCAAGACCAACGAGGTCATCAGGGAGGTGACGGGCGAAGATACCATCTATATCCGCCCGCCCTACGGAAGCTGGAATAAGGAATTTGAAAAGGAGCTGAACATGTTTCCGGTGCTGTGGACCATAGACCCTCTGGACTGGTGCAGCAGCGACGTGTCCTGTATTGTAAAAAATGTGTGCGCCAAGGTGGAGGAAAACGACATTATCCTGATGCACGACCAGTATAAGACCACGGTTACTGCCGCCCTTAAAATCGTGGATAAGCTGACGGAAGAAGGCTACGAGTTTGTCACGGTAGACGAGCTTTTGTTTGACTGAAAAAAATTGATTCCGTCCCCTGGCTTTGCTATAATGGAACTATCCAGAAACGAGCGACAAAAAAGAGGACAGGCCATGAAATTTCTCCATATCTCGGATTTGCATCTGGGAAAGAGGGTCAGCGAATTTTCCATGCTGGAAGACCAGAAATATATTTTAAACCGGATATTAAAAATAGCCGAAAGGGAAAAGGCCGACGGCGTCATCATTGCCGGGGACGTTTACGACAGGCAGGTGCCGTCGGCGGAGGCGGTGCAGGTTTTTGACAAATTTCTCACAAGTCTTGCCGGGATGGGGAAAAAGGTTTTTGTAGTGAGCGGGAACCACGATTCGGCGGAACGTCTTTCCTTCGGGGCGCAGCTTATGAGCGGGCGGGAGGTGTACGTGTCGCCGGTCTATGACGGGACAGTGTCGAAGATAAGGCTTACCGACGAATTCGGGGAGCTTTTTGTATACTTGCTGCCTTTCGTGAAGCCGGCGTCGGTGCGGCATGTGCTGGAGCGGGAGAAAAATGCGCAGGATGCCGGACAGCATGGAGAAGAAGCAGACCAGAGCGGGAATGCGCAGGAATCCGGCAGCGCGGCAAAGGATTCGGAGGGGGTTCCGGGCGGAAGGATGCCGGAAACCTGTCAGGAGGCGGTGCAGCTTGCCATTGCGCGCATGGAAGTGGACGGGAGCAAAAGAAATCTTCTTATAGCCCATCAGTTTGTGACGGGAGCCGGACGGTGCGATTCCGAGGAGGTCTCGGTGGGCGGTCTTGACAATGTGGACGCGGCTGTTTTCGACGGATTTGACTATGTGGCTCTCGGCCATATCCACAGTCCCCAATGGATAGGGCGGGAAACCCTGCGTTACAGCGGGACGCCTTTGAAATACTCCTTTTCGGAGGCGGAGCAGGAAAAATCCGTCGCCATTGTGGAGATGAAGGAAAAGGGACGGGCGGAGGTTTCAAAGGTTCCTTTGAAAGGGCTTCGGGACATGCGGAAAATCAGGGGAACCTATATGGAAGTGATGTCAAAATCCTCATATCAGGAGGAAAACAGGGAGGATTATGTGCAGATTACCCTCACGGACGAGGAAGATATTCCCGACGGTTTTGCAAGGCTGCGCACGGTTTATCCCAATTTGATGCAGGTTTTGTACGATAACAGCCGAACCAGGGAAAGCAGAGTCGTGGAGGCGGTAAGGGCGCGGGAGGAAAAGTCGCAGCTTGCGCTGTTTGAGGAGTTTTACGAGCTGCAGAACAACCGGCCAATGAGCGACGCCCAGAGAGAATTTGTCAGGGAAATGATTGAAAATCTGAAGGAACACACAGACGGAGGAAACCCATGAGACCGGTGAGGCTTACTATGAGCGCCTTTGGGCCCTATGCGGAAAAAACGGAAATTGATTTTGAGGCTCTGGGAAGTCAGGGCCTTTACCTGATTACGGGGGATACGGGTGCGGGAAAGACCACAATTTTTGACGCCATTGTGTTTGCGCTTTACGGGGAGGCCAGCGGCGACGTGCGCCGGGCGGACATGTTCCGCAGCAAGTATGCAAGGGAGGATGTTCCCACTTATGTGGAATTTGTTTTCGATTATAGGGGGGAACGCTGCCGGGTGAAGCGGAACCCGGAATATCTGCGCCCAAAGGGAAAGGGGAGCGGCCTGACCGTGCAGAGGGCGGATGCGGAGCTGTTTTTCACGAAAGGGCGGGAGCCGGTGACGAAGTCAAAGGAAGTGACCCGGGCGGTGACGGAGCTTATCGGTCTGGACCGCAGGCAGTTTGTGAGAATTGCCATGATTGCCCAGGGGGATTTCCAGAAGCTTTTGCTGGCAGGAACCGAGGAGAGAGGCGATATTTTCCGGCAGATTTTCGGGACAGGCCTATACCGGAGCCTGCAGGAGCAGCTAAAGGCGCGGACGAGGGAGAGGCGAAACGAGTACGATGAGCTTTTGCGGAGCGTCAATCAGTACCTGGACAGTATTGTGTGCGCCGGCGATACGCCCTGCTCCGCCAGAATGCAGAAGCTTAAGAGGGAAAAGTTTGAAGGCAGGATGGGAGAGGGCGCGGCGCTTTTGGAGGAATTGTGCGGTGAGGACGAGGCGGCGGTAAAAGAGCTTGACGCGCAGATAAGGGTTCTGGAGGCGCGGCTTGCAGATGAGAATCAGTTGATTGGAAATATGGAAAAAATCAGGCAGCAGCAGGAGGCGCTTTCGGAAAACGAGCGGCAGCTTTTGGAGCGGCAGCCGGAATTTGCACTGGCGGAAGAATTGTATGAAAAAGCGCGGGGCGAGGCGGAGAGGTGCGAGCGGCTTGCCCTTGAGATAGAGGCGCTTTCGGATAATCTGTCGCTGATTGACGGGCTGGAAAATTCCCGCAGGGAAATGGAAAAGGCGGATGCGCGCAGGCAAAAGCTTGCTTCCCGTGAAGAAACCTTAGAGGAGGCGCAGGAAAAAAGAAGAAGGGAGCGGGAGCAGATAAAGGATTTCGAGACCCGTATTCTGGTTCTGGCCCAGCAAAAGCGGGAGCTTGAGGCGAAAAATCAGGAAAAGGAACGTTTTCTGATGGAAGATGCAAGGCGGAAGAAGACGGAGGCGGAGCTTAGAGAGGTACAGGCAAAATACAGGGAGGCGGCTGTAAGGAAAGAAACCCTTGGAAGCGCTTACCGGGAGATGGAACGGGATTTTCTGGACGCCCAGGCAGGGATGCTGGCGGAAGGGCTGCATCCGGGGACGCCCTGTCCGGTCTGCGGCTCCGTCCATCATCCCAATCCGGCTGCGGTGCATGAAAAAGCGCCCTTAAAGGAGGAGCTGGACAAGGAAAAGCAGCTTCTTGCAGAGGCGGAGGGGGAGGCTGTGCGCCTCAGCGAAAAGGCGGGCCATCTGAAAGAGCGTTTAAAGGAACAAAAAGAGGCGTTAGAGGCTATGGCCGGGAAGCTTTTGGGGGAGAAGGAAAGCAGCGTGGCTTTGCTGGAGGAATTTCTGGAGGAAGCTTTCGGAAAGTGTGAGGCGGAGCTGGCAAAGGCAGAGGCCGATAGAAAACGGATGGAAGAGCTGGAAAAGGAGGAGAAGAAGGACGAGGAGGAGAGAGGGGAGCTAAAGGAGGCAGTTTTAAAAAACAGGGAGGAGATTGCCGGCCTGCAGGGACAGGAGCGGCTGCTTAAAGAGCGGGTGCAGGCGTTCCTGCCGGGAGCTTGGAGCGGAATCTTACCGGAGAAGAAGGCGACGGATTCGGAAGCCGCCGCGGGGATATTGCAGGCGGAAGGACAGGCTTCCGATAAAAGGACAGATACCTCCCTGTCAGAGGCAAGGAAAGCCATGGAAGAAAAAATCCGCAGTCTGCGGGAGAAAAAGGAAGCCCTGGAGGAGGATTTGAAGCAGGCGGAAAAAAAGGCCGCCGCCTGCCGGAGTGAAAAAGAAAAGCTCATGGCGGCCGTTGAAACGCTGAAAAATCAGCTTGCCCTTGCCGGAGAGGAAAAAACGCTTTCCCTTTTGGAGGTGGGGGCAAGGAAAGAGCGGTGGCAGCAGGAAAAGGAGGAGCTGAGCCTTAAGCGGGACGGAAAAAACAGCGCGCTTACCGCAAACCTGGAGCTGTGCCGCAAGGTAAAGGAAAGGCGGAAGGACATTGCGGCGGTGGAGGAGACGTATATCTGGATGAAAGCCCTTTCCGATACGGCGAACGGCACCCTTTCCGGCAAACGGAAAATCGAGCTTGAAACCTATATTCAAATGGCATGGTTTGAGAGCGTCCTGCGCCGGGCAAATTTAAGGCTCCTGACCATGAGCAGCGGGCAGTATGAGCTGAAAAGGGAGGAAGAAGGCGAAAACCGGAAGGAAAAGGCGGGGCTGGATATCTGCGTGATTGACCATTACAACGGCAGCCTGCGAAGCGTAAAGACCCTTTCCGGCGGCGAATCCTTTCAGGCGTCCCTTGCCCTTGCGCTGGGGCTTTCCGACGAAATCCAGTCTTATGCCGGAGGAATCCAAATGGACTCCCTGTTTGTGGACGAGGGCTTCGGCTCTCTGGACGAGGAGGCGCTTTCACAGGCAATGCGGGCGCTTACCCGGCTTACGGAAGGCAGGCGGCTTGTAGGGATTATTTCCCATGTGGCGGAGCTTAAGGAAAAGATTGACAGGAAAATCATCGTCACAAAAAAACGGGAAAAAGGCGGAGCGGGCAGCAGCGTAAAAATCGAGTGTTGAAAAAATGAAATTTAAAATAAATAAAGGAGCAGGAATATGTACTTAATACCAAAACCGAAAGCAGTTACAAAAAAAGAAGGGAGATTCTGCGTAAGCTACAAAAGCAGAATCGTGCTGTCCCCCGAGGTTCGTGAAAACGGAATGGTCTGTGCGTCCGTTCTAAAGGAATGCATGGAAACCTGGACGGGATTCTCTCCGGCAATCATTGCGGGAACGCCGGGGGAGGGAGACATTTTTCTGAATTTTGAAAGCGGAAGCTCTGCGAAGGGACACCCTGAAAGCGGAAGCAGGGAAGCGGAGGGCGCGGCAAAGGCATGCTGTGAAAAAAGCCGTCCCCAAAGCGGGCTGACCTCGGAGGCATACCGGCTGGAAATCAGGGAGAACGGCATTACACTGACAGGCGGCGACGACGCGGGGGTATTTTATGCCGCTCAGACTCTCTGTCAGATATTCGAGCAGCAGGGCGGCGCACCGGAATGCATTTTTATTGAGGATGCGCCGGATGTGGCGCACAGAGGCTACTATCTGGACGCCACCAGAGGGCGCGTATTTCATCTGGATTACCTGAAAAAGACAGTGGACAGGCTGTGCCGTTATAAGGTGAACGAGCTCCAGCTTTACATCGAGCATACCTATATGTTTGCGGGGCTTTCCGAGATGTGGAGGGACGAGACTCCCCTTACGGCGGAGGAAATCATGGAGCTGGATAAATACTGCCGGGAGCGGCATGTGGAGCTGGTGCCGTCCCTGTCAAGCTTCGGCCATCTTTACAAGCTTTTGTCCACCAGAACCTATGGGGAGCTCTGCGAGCTTGAAAATTCCTGGAAGCAGCCCTTTTCCTTCTCGGACAGAATGCACCACCATACGGTTAATGTGAGCGATGAGAGAGTGATGCCGCTTATCAAAGGAATGCTTGCGGAGTATATGGCCTTGTTTTCCTCTGACAAGTTTAATCTCTGCGCGGACGAAACCTTTGATTTGGGGCGGGGAAAGGCGAAAGCCCTTGCCGATGAAAAGGGCGTCCACCGCATTTATATCGACCATGTAAAGGAGCTTTGCAGCTTTCTGGTGGAAAACGGAAAACAGCCTATGTTCTGGGGAGACATTATCTGCGGGGAGCCGGAGCTTATCAGTGAGCTGCCCGAAAACGTCATCTGCCTTACCTGGGGGTACGAGCCGGACCAGGACGACGAGTCCTGCCGGAAAATGGCGCAGGCCGGCGCAAGGCAGTATCTGTGCCCGGGGGTCAGCGGGTGGAACCAGTGGCTGAATTTAATCGGAGATTCCTATCAGAACATTACGCGGATGTGCGCCTATGCGAAAAAATACGGCGCGGGGAGCGCGGATTCCGCGGCAGGCGGAAGCAATGGGGGCGGCACTTGCAAAAGCGCCAGTTGCGGAAGCGATGAGGGCTGCGCATACGACAGCGTTGTGGGTATCTTAAATACGGACTGGGGAGATTTCGGCCATATCAACCACCCGGATTATTCCATTCCGGGTATGATTTACGGGGCTGCCTTTTCCTGGAATCAGGAGATTATCCCCTTTGAGGAAATGAACCGCCAGATTTCCCAAGTGGCGTTCCACGATACCTCGGAGGAGCTGGTAAATCTCCTGGCAAAGGCGGCGGAGCTGTGCCTGTTCAAATGGTGGGGAGCCGTGCGGTTCTACGAGAAAACAGAGCTGGGGGCAACGCTGCGGGAGTATGAGAAGCAGGTTATTGCAGAGGAAATGGACAAATTGAAGGAAAGCGGGAAGGACGGCGGGATAGCGCAGGCAAACGCAGCCCTTTTGCAGCTTCGGGAACAGATAAAGAGGACGGCGGTCTGTATGGACGCCTCCGAAAGAAAATTCCTTGCGGACTGCGACGTCACCCTTGACGGAATTGCTATCTGGAATGAAGTCGGAGCGGCGCTTGCCGGAGCCGGTACCGACGATATGGCGGAGAGATTTGCGCTTGCCGCCCGGCTTGAGAGCTGGTTTATGGTTTATAAGGAAATGTGGCGCGCCGTCAGCAAAGAAGGGGATTTGGCGCACGTTGCGGAGGTCGTGTTCTGGTATGCGGATTTGTTGAGGGGACGGGAAAGAAGCAGGAAAGCGTTACCCTGGGAAAGGTAGAATTTGCTCGAAATTCAGAAAAAATTGTTTTTTCTGCGAATAAAAAACAGTTGTTATCCACACAATAAATTCGGAGGTGGATAGCAATGGATGGTAATTTTTCAAATTTTCCTTTGGGACTTGGAATGGCGCTGTCAATGAATGAAAATGCCAGAGAAGGCTATGACAGGCTTAGCGAAACGGAAAAAGAGCATATAATCTTAAAATGCAAGGACGCAAAATCCAAAGATGAAATGGAAAAAATCGTCAATTCCTTTGCCGGTGAGGACGCGGGGGATTTGATGAAGGATGCGGGAATAAGATAACAGACGGTAAAAATATCCGCGGGGGCGGCGCAAAATCATCGAATCAGATGATGGAGCACGCCCCCGCCCTGTATGCAGAAAATGGGGCGCTGCAGATTCAGGATAAGCATTTATAAACAGGGCACGTCAAATTCATACAAAATATCATTTGTATCGGGAACGGTCAGCTTTCGGTTAAGGGCAAAAATGATAATAGAATCCCGGCGGTTTCTGGCATCCAACAGCGGCATTCTGGCGATGCGCAGTAAGCGTGACGCTTCATCAGGATTCAGCCCCATTGCCAGAGCGATACTTAAGACCACGTCTCTGCCGGGATTTTTTATTCCCCGGAAGACCTGATAGATATATTCCCCTTTGCAGGAAAGCTCCGCCACCTGGGATACCGTCAGACGGGCATCTGACAAAAGCCCTTTTAAATATACATGTAAAGGCATATCTATAAATTCTTCCGTATTATCGCCAATATATCGGGAGATATCTTTGCTGGCAATAATTTCATTCATTAATTCTTCCGTTTTCTTTTTCATCATACGCACCCCTTCTTTGATATTAGCAAATAAAAAGAATTGATACAATCAAAATGTTGCTATAAAATATGATTGGCTGCAAGATGCCGATTCAAAAGAAAGAGCGGGTATATTGCGTTGGAGACAGTCAATGAGTATAAACTGGAGAATTATCAAAGGGTCAGGGCTTTGGGGGAAAAGGATAATCTGTGGCTGGTAAAGGATTCCGTTACGGAAAAATACTTTGTCATGCGAAGGCTTCCCGCAGATTCCTTAAGGCTCTGTCAGATATTAGGGCAGATACGCCATCCCAATATTGTGGAGATTTTCGACGTCTTTACATGTGGCGGTTTTTTGTATGTCATTGAGGAATACCTTGAATGGGAGTTGCTTTCGGACAGGATGGAAAAAGCTGTCCTTTCTCACCGATGCGCTCTTGATGTGGGGAAACAGCTTCTTGGAGCGCTATCCGTTTTGCATGAGCATCATATTGTCCATCGGGACATAAAACCCGAAAACATCATGATAGACAGGGCGGGGAACGTCAAGCTCATTGATTTTGATATTGCAAGGATATTTTCGAAGGATAAAAGCTCCGATACGGTTGCAAAGGGCTCCAGAGCCTATGCGCCGCCGGAACAGTTTGGCTTTGCACAGTCGGACTGCCGCGCGGATATTTATTCTCTGGGAGTGACGCTCAACGAGCTCGCCACAGGAAAGCTTCCTGAAGAAAAGCTATGTGCCGGCAGGCTGGGAGCGATAGTCCGGCGCTGCACGGAGTTCGACCCGAAGCGGCGCTATCAGACGGCCGGTCAGGCATTGTCCCATATATCCCGTCTGGAAAAAAGAAGTATTTTCCTTTATTCGGGAACCGGTATTCTGATTCTTCTGACAGCGGGAATGCTGCTTGCAGGTTCAAATAAGCATAAGCCCTCCCTTCAGCCTTCTCCTTTTGCTTTATCCGCCGCCATAAAGGATGCAAACTTGTCATCTGTGCCGGAGCGTGATTTCCTGTCGCCGGCGCCGGAGAAGGCTTCCGGTTCTGAGACAGAGGATATATTTGCGCGGACAGAGTATGAGGACAGAATTATTTCGTTCGACGATTCCGGCTGGTATCCGGCGGTTGTGATGGCGGAGGATGAGAGCCTTGGGTTTAAGGAAGAACTGGGAAACGGGATAACGGCGGAGGTAACTGCTGAAAAAGCGGAGGAAAAATTATTTTTCACCTGTACGCTTCAAAACGGAAAGAGCTGTGAGCTTGAACTTATTGATGATTACTCAGATATTTATAAACAGCAGAAAAATTCCGGTAATGCCGATTTTGAAAATATTTGTCCGGAATACGAGATACTGCTCGACGATTTCAATCAGGACGGGGTCACGGATTTTGTGATAACCCTCGCATGGCGGCAGCGCATTGAAACGGAAAATGTGATATATTACTTCACAGAGTACAGCGCTTTGTGGCTTGTATACTTTGAAGAAAATGAAATGCTCTGTTCGGAGCCGATTTATTTTGACGGATGTTCTCCCCGTCTCGATATGGACGGGCTCCTCCTCAATACCATGGAAAACGAATGGTATTGGTTTAAAGACGGAAAATGGAATGTGTTGTAAATATAGTTACTGAACTGCCGGCACAGTACAAAACGCTCCATCCAATGTATAATGCATTTGGATGGGGCGTTTATAGTTCATCGAGATGACAGGCGAGTACTTTCACCGTCCGCCAGAATTGCTGGCGCTTTCTTTTATCGCTGCCCTGCAGCAGAGAGGAAATTTCTGTGGGAAGGGAAGTTTCCTGAAGCATGCTGTTAAAAAGAAGATAATCTACGCTCACGTCCAGAACGGAGGCCAGTTTGTACAGGCTTTCAACCGACAATTTGCGGGAGCCGCGCTCAATGTGCCCGACAAATGACGCTGACAAATCACAGGCTTCGCCGAGCTGTTCCTGAGTCATTCCGATATGTTCGCGTTGTTGGCGGATTCTTGCCCCGACTTCCGGATAGTTAATAGAATCACTCATAGTGCCAGCCTCCTTAACATAATAGTATAAGCCATTTTTCAAAAATCATAAATGTACTATAAGAAGTATATATTGACTATAAGAATTATTAACTTTATAATAGGCTCAGGCAGTCGTTTTATACATATGGATAATCGATGGTTTCGGGAATAGCAGGAATACGTAATTTACAGGAGAGGAGCTGTAAAATGGCGGATAAGAATGAAGAACTGGTAAAAAAAGAATTATTAATGATTTTGAAATTGAATTCGAAACTGAATTATCAAAGAAAAGAAGAGATTAAAAAAATGCATGCCGCTATAGCAGAGAGGAAAATGTTCACAACTCCCCTGGGATTAAAATATATGAAGCGTCTTGAGCAGATTGGCAAGGGGGAGGAGATTTTAAAAAAGTGCATTTTATGTGCGGGGGATTTGGATAATCACTCCCTGATTTGCACAAAATGTATCAAAAAATTTCATGCGCTGCAGTTTCAGGAGAAAGACAGAGAACCGGTCGGGGAAAGGAAGGACAGACAGCGGCAGCCTTCGGGAACTGCCGGACAGCTTTCCGGGACAAAAAATAACTCGGATGCGGTATCTCCTGACAGAGAGGAAAAGACAGATAAAGACGGTCAGGAAAAGTCCCTGAAAGAGAGCCTGCGGAAAAAAGGACTTATATTGGGAATCTTTATTGTCGCTTTATGGATAATTAATGAAGTGATAGGACTGGGAAATCTGTTTGCGTTTTGCACGATTGTTACACTGTGCGTTCTTATATATAAATGTGTCAAAAAACAGGGAAAAAGAAATACGATTATAGCGTTAGCCGTTTTTTTCCTGCTGGCGGGACTTTTTGGCGATACCGGCAGCGGTAAGAGTAATGATGTTGCCGATATGCTTGGAAAAACGGAAGAGCAGGTGTGGAAAGAGTGGGGGGAGCCGGATTATCTGAGCACCGGACTCTGGAAGGCATATGATGAAGGCTATTCTTATGTACCTAAAGGAGGAAAAGTTTTTTTGGTAACTTTAGATAATAAGAATGAATATGTAACCTTGAAAGGAATTTCTATTGGCGATAGTGAAAAAGAGGTTGATAAAATTATGAAGAAAAATGGTGCGGATTTTGTTGGAAGAGAGGATGCTACTGATTGTTATAGTAAAGATTATGTAATAAAAGAGGAGGCTATTGGAATTATGGTTATTTTCAACCTTTCAGGTACTGTTACAAGCGTTAACGGCGGGTTGCTCATAAATGAATAAATTATGAACGGTAGGGAAACTCAAACATCAAAACAGAAAATTTGCATTTCCGCCCAATTCCATGTATAATTTTTGATGAAGAATGCGGGAATAAGATAACAGACAGTAAAAATATCTGTGGGGGCGGTGCAAAATCATCAAAACAGATGATTGGTTTTTTAAGTGCTATAATTGAAAATGAATTTTTATAATGTATTACAAATAAAAGTGGGATGTGTATAAATGGTTGTATCACAAAGCAGTAAGAAATATTCATACCAGAAAGAGAGGCATCTGAATGATACCATTAAAGATAGAAACTTTGCTTGAGGGACGTGTCGTTGAACATGACCGTGTAGAGTATAAAACAGGCTGGAATCCAAATGATATTATTCATT
>OFGP01000494.1_pt1 | contig 38453 bp, 39 predicted proteins | sample 1521781 | NCBI WGS metagenome assembly OFGP01 (sample SAMEA3504113, study PRJEB24116) | mouse gut metagenome | biome: mouse gut; feature: mouse-associated habitat; material: faeces | place: Denmark | collected 2011
GTTAAGACACCAGCCTTTCACGCTGGTATCGTGGGTTCAAATCCCGCACGGGTCACTTTTGGAGGATTAGCTCAGTTGGGAGAGCATCTGCCTTACAAGCAGGGGGTCACAGGTTCGAGCCCTGTATCCTCCATTGAACAATTTAATAGTTGTTCAACATTTTAATATAATTGGGCTATAGCCAAGCGGTAAGGCAACGGTTTTTGGTACCGTCATGCGCTGGTTCGAATCCAGCTAGCCCAATTAGCCTAAAACAGTGAGTAAAATTACTCGCTGTTTTTTTATTAGAAAAAATAGACAATCTAATAACGTAAGCTAAAAGCAAACATCATTGGATTGCCCAATAACTAACATAATTTATTCACGTCGTAACATGATATGCCAGACAAAGAAGCCGACTCCGATAATTAATGCCAACCATGCCCATAGTTGCAATGGAAGATAGATAGTACACGTTAATAAACCTAAAATCCAACTGATTAGCATCATCGATAATCCAGCAATATCGCCACCTAAACCATCAATACCACAAGTAGCGATATAGACGATTCCTGATGCCAGATATAATAGTGAAACAATTAATTCGGCTGTTCCAGCATAAATATGGATTGCAGGATTAGGATTCCCAAAACCTCTTACAATCGATTGAACAAATATAATAATGGCTAACACAATCATAATAATTCCTACAATAAGTTTTGTTACCTTCATTCTAAAGACCTCCTCAAGTCTTATTCTACCCGGATGATTAGAATTTATAAAGAATTACAGTTCTTCTATTTACAAATAGAGCAGGGGGAACAAAAAAGCAAACCAGAAATTATCTTCTGATTTGCTTGAATTCTATTTAGTTGTATTTTTTACTTTTTTCAAGGCTTCTAAAAATACTTCGTAAGGTTGCGCACCAGTGATTGAATACTTATTATTAATCACAAATAGCGGTGCACTTGGCATTCCAATCATAAATGCGCGCCGTTCGTTTTTTCGAACCTTATCTTCATATTGATTAGATTCAAGAACCTTTTTAACATCAGCAACAGGTAGTCCAATTTCATTCATTGCACCAGTTAGAACTTCATAGTCCGCGATTGATTCATTATCATTAAAATAAAGTTGATAAAGGCGTTTAACAGCTTTATTAAGTAATGCTTGGTCATTTAAACTTTCAATGTATTTTATTAAGCGATGAGCAGCTAATGTATTAACAGGAATCGCATTTTCCATTTTAATTGGTAAATCAATATCGGCAGCAAGTTGATCAATTTTTTGTATTTGCGTAGCAGCTTCTTGCTTAGTTAGTTGATGAGTTTTTGCATAATATTCTGTCATTGATAAATCAGTTGTTGTTGGCAACGTTGGATCTAGTTGAAATGACATAAATTTTAATGGTGTCTGATCGGCAATCTTTAATTCTTTAAGCGCCCGTTGTAATTGTGTAATTCCCATATAGCAATATGGGAATGCAATATCAGCCCAGTATTGAATTTCCATAGATGATCGCTCCTTATAAATATATATTAATTTAATCTAACCATAAAATAAGCGAAGTTGCTAGTAAATACGTAAAGAGGGAACGATTTATTTTAAAATTAACCTGTCATTAAAATTATAGTTTTAATGCGACTGAATTTAAAATTCCCCCCAGAATATCAATTTTTAGCTTTCTCAAAAGAATTTATTTAATGCTTATTTTTAACTTTAATAAAACTTTTTCTAAACAAAACTAATACTTTTGATTTATGTTTTAAAAGATTTATGTAATACTATTGCTGAAGTCTATGTCAAAAGTATTTTAAAAGGAGTTTTTATCATGAAACATACGCTTAAAGTTGATCAAGTACGTGACGGTTTATGGCTAGATTCAGATATTACGTATACGCAAGTTCCTGGATGGCTTGGTAATACAACGCGAGATTTGAAGCTTTCAGTCATTCGGCATTTTCAAACTAATGATGATACACGTTATCCAGTAATTTTTTGGTTTGCTGGTGGTGGCTGGATGGATACTGATCACAATGTTCATCTGCCGAATTTGGTTGATTTTGCTCGGCATGGTTATATTGTTGTTGGTGTCGAATATCGTGATAGCAATAAAGTTCAGTTTCCTGGGCAATTGGAAGATGCTAAGGCTGCCATTCGTTATATAAGAGCTAATGCCAAGCGCTTCCAAGCTGATCCTAATCGATTTATTGCGATGGGAGAATCAGCTGGTGGTCATATGGCAAGTATGCTAGGTGTTACTAACGGCCTTAACCAATTCGACAAGGGTGCTAATTTAGATTACTCTAGTGATGTTCAAGTAGCAGTTCCTTTTTATGGTGTGGTTGATCCCTTAACCGCTAAAACAGGAAGTGCATCAAACGATTTTGATTTTGTTTACCGTAACTTGCTTGGGGCTGAGCCTGAAAACGCTCCTGAGCTTGATTCTGTCGCAAATCCCCTCACCTATGTAAATTCTAATTCTACGCCCTTTCTTATCTTTCATGGGACAGAAGATGTTGTTGTTCCAATTAAAGATAGTGAAAAGCTTTATGATGCATTAGTTGCAAATAATGTTCCTGCTGAATTATACGAAATTGAAGACGCAAGTCATATGGATGTGAAATTTCTTCAACCACAGGTATTTAAGATTGTGATGGACTTTTTAGATAAGTATTTAACTCGGTCATAGATCATTTTTTGTCTTTATTTTTCTCTAAATCAATAGTTGGTTATTAATTATATTTAACAAGATTAACCGCTCTTTATTTAAATAAAAGCTCCGATAAAGCGCTGATATAACACCACTTTATCGGAGCTTATTTTTTTGCACATTATGAAATTATTTCACGGTGCAATTATTGTTAATGTTTATCTACTTGGCTTCCATCAATGGAGAAATAGATAATTTAATTTGCAAACCTAATCCAGCAGCATATTTATTTAATGTAGGCAGCGTTGGAATTGAATCTAAATTCTCGATTTTAGCCAATTGAGGTTGTGTCATACCGATTTTTTTTGCAAATTCTGTTTGCGAAATGCCCTGTTTAATTCTTTGTACTTCTAAAAAAGACAAGGTATCAATAATCGATAATTCTTCTTTTGTTGCAACCGTTTGATGCTTATCTATATCTTCCCATTTTCTCATTATTTACCCTTCCTTTCGTACCAATCGTCAAGTAGCGACAAGGCTCTTTCTATCTGACGAGGATCTGTTTCATCCTTTTTCTTAGCATAATGATTTAATAATACAAAATTATTTTTCTTCCATACTCCATAAAATACTCTTTCTGGCATAGGTCGTAACTCCCATAGTTGATGCCTATAACCCTTTAATTTTTTGTTTGTGGGGTATGTAACACAGGACTAAGAGCTTGTAGCATCTTGATTTGATGGCGCATTTTTAAATAAATTGCTTTATCTTGCTTTTGTTTACTTTGCGAAATTTTCTCGAAATAATCACCAATTTCACTATTTCCATTTTTATCTTCGTAAAAAACTACTTCATACATGCACTATTTCCTTTATTATAGCTTATTTATTACTAATTATAGCAAGATTGCTATAGCTTTACTACTATTAAAATTAATTTCTTACAATTGCCCTAGATAAAACTTTTAATTTTGGGGAACATTAATTGCCGATGTTCCCCAACTTTACAAACTTTCACCATTTCATACCATTTTAACTTAACAAAAGCTCCGACAAAATGCCGTTATATCAGCGTTTCATCGGAGATTATTTTTTATACAATCTTAAGAAAATGCGTCTCCCGAGAGTTTGAAAGCGTTGTTATACCAACGCTTTCAAGAGGTTTAATATACCAAACGTGTATGAACTAAATAAAATAAAAAAGGATGCCGATTAAGGCACCCTGTTTACCGGTACGGATTAAGTAACGAACTGAATCCATTTTGCACACCGGCATCTTTATCATTATGTTTTAATTATACCACAGTAATTCTATGATACAATAGTCAAGCACGCTGTTAGGTGTAACGAACCTACAAATATGTGCAAGTTGGGAGGTGTCCCAATTGCATTGGTGCATCTTTATCATTATCGTGCCGAATGGGCTCGTTAAGCAACTGCTACACTTTGTAAAGGTTGTAATTAAAAAGGCTCTCAAACGCCTAATTAAGGAACTACTTGGTTAAACTCCATTTAATTCCAAGAGGAGGTGGGCGAGATGTTATTCCAGCGGTGGCATTTATTTGCTATCGCTGTTTTTTTATTATACGTAAAAAAGCTCTAGCAGTAGTTGCAGCTCAATTAGAGTGCTAAAGTACGCAACTAATCACTTTCTACATTAGTAATATATGCTACGACACCTTCATTCGTTTCGTCTAAGTTTATAGAAAAATTGCGATCATGTCGTTCTGAATATACTGTAAAACTTTTTTCACCATTATTTCTTTTCTTTCCTCGAACATCTTCAGGCAAAAAATTGTCGATATATTCGTTAATGCCTTCACTAGAAGTATTTAAGTCATAATACGGCTTTTTAAACGTTACAGTGACCTGAATTACGATTTCATTTCGAACCCAAAAGAAAGTATCAATCATATCATCGGTAACTTTATAATTAAAATCTCCATCCGTTTATTCAAATTTTTCGCCTAAATTATTTAAATCAGATTCACTAAATTTTCCATTAACTACATTTGCCTCTTCGATATGAGTTCTTGTATATAGGAGTTTTAGCAGAAAGTTACATGTATCTTCTGCTAAGCTCATTAAATATAACGTTTCTTCTCGTTGGGGTTCAATATTTCTTGTTCTTGGGCCATGAGAAGCTGAACCTTCATTTCTAACATTTCCAATCCCACAAATTATTTTTGTAACATTATCTTTTATGTCTTTAAGAAATTCTTCATGGCTTATAAGAGCAGAAAGTTTATCAATAGTCGTATCAGATAAGTTCTTCAATGAAATATAACCATCATGCCCTTCAACATCTTCTACTTCTTCCCCTGTAAGCTCATGATACACATACTTGCAAGTCGCTTCTAACATACACCGAGCATAATTGATTGCTTCACCAAGTTCTCCATCTTGAAAACGTTTATTCATCAATGAACGTTTGTCAGTTATGGCATAGTTTACATCTAAAAGTTCATCAGTGCTTCTAAAATCGTTTGCCATACTAATTCCCCCTTATAATTTTTATCTTATTTTACATAAAACAAACTTTTTATGCATCTTTAAAGACGTTGATTTCTAAATAATAAGTAAAAATCTTCAAGAGAAATATAATTCAATAGCCGCCCATAATAAAAGCCCCGCTCGTTTGAGTGAGGCTTATTTATGTATTGTGTATTTCTATGGCGACTATGTTTTAACTAAAAGTCAAAGTTACTAATAACTCTGTCTACAATTGCCTTCATACCTTTATCGCCTAGATGGATAGCTTCACCTGGTCTTGTAATTCGCCAGGTTTCTCCATTAATTCCGTGACGAGTAGCACCAAGTTGATTTTGGTTTTTAGCGGTATTCAAGTCATTTACATCAATTCCGGTTGCCCCATTGGCTTCGCAGGCGTTTTTTATTGGTGTAAAGGCCGTATCATAATCACCAAACTAGCCATAGATCCAGTAGATTTTAGCTTTAGGTGAGACTGAATGTATTTCTTGAATAAATTCGCCAAGCGTGGCTTTCTTCTCTAAAGTATTAACGTTGTCACCTAATATGTACACTCATTCTTTCAAGCCAACTAAAAATAAATCGTCTAATCGGACTATCAAAGTAAATCAGACTCTTCTACAATTGCTTTCTCAATTGAAGGAAAAGCATATTAGTAATATGATATTTATGACTCAGTTTGGTACTATTCCTACTAGCAACGCAGTCAATAAAATGCTTCGACAATTGTTAGATGAATTAGGTATTCACCGAAAAAATTTTCACTTCCACAGTTTACGGCACAGTCACGTTGCCTTACTTCTTGCTAAAGGTATGGAAATATATCCAATCAGCAAACGTCTTGGTCATAGTGATATTCGTACAACAATGAATACTTACGCTTATTTAATAGATGAATACAAAGGAAAAACTGATAACAAAATTGTCAATGCTTTGAACCAATTTTAGTTTGGTACACTAGTGTACCAAAGGTGTACCGACTTTGTACTTTTTTATATTTTTCCATACTTTTTTAAAATACTAAAAAATCCTACAATCATTGATATAACAACGATTGTAGGATTTTCATGTTTCACCATATTTTCTCAAAAATGCGTCCCCCGAGAGTCGAACTCGGATCATGAGGACCGAAATCTCATGTGCTATCCATTACACTAAGGACGCCTTATAATTTTATTCTAGCGCATTTATTAAAAAAATAAAGAGAATTTGTCAATTTTCTTTAAAAAATCCAAATACAGGTGACGTATACTTACGACTAAGCGATCTTTTTCTTTACCATTAGTTTTTAAATTAATATAATAGACGTGTTACATATAGAACATAAGGGGGAATTTTCCATGAAAAAGCAATCTACAACCATTGCTTCAATCGTTATTCTGATCATAATCGCTATCTTTGCACTATTAAATACAGCAACTGTAGTAGTCAATCTTTTTGGAGCACAAGTAAAAATGCCACTAGTGCTGCTAATCTTTATCTGTTTACTTATTGGGGCTATTATTATTTACTTGCTATCATTTTCTAATCACCTCAAAACTAACAAACAATTAAAAGAATTACAATCATCGCGTGTTAGTAAGGACGAATTAAAAAAGTATCAAAAAAAGATTGACCAACTGCAAAAAGAAAATACACAGTTAAAGCAACAACTTAAAAGTAAAACTACTGTAGAAAAGCCACAAGATTCTTCTACAAATTAGTGCTTCAGAGAGGTAATTAAATGGGAAAATATCGTTTTATTGCGATCGATGTTGATGGTACCTTACTAGATGATAATGATAAATTCGACATTAACCGTTTGAATAAAGATATTGAACTATTACAACAGCAAAACTACCACTTTATTATTGCAAGCGGGAATAGTTACGATGCATTGTCAACGATCTTTCAGCCTTGTCCACTTGTAAAAGAATTTGTAGCAGAAAATGGCGGGCGACTGATAATAAACGGTAAATCTGTCTACGGCAAGACTCATTCAATTGCGACGCTGCAACAGCTTCATACTTTTATTAAGCATACGTTTCCTACCCCTGATATCTTATCTTTATCTGGCGAAACACAAACAATCCTTGCCGAGCAGTATCGCGATGTTCCAGTCCCTTTTTATCCCCACCACACATATTTTTCTGACCTTCAAAAAATCACTGAGCCAATTTATAACTTAAACATTGGTTGGGCCAAGCGCAAATTACCCCAAACTATTATCCAAGGATATGTAAATCAATTAAATGAACAGTTTTCAGGCTTAATTCAAGCAACTTATAGTGGAGCTTATGGCATTGATATCCTACCAGCGGGTGTAAATAAGGCCTTGGGATTAAAAAGACTAGTTGAAAACTCCTTAAACGGAACCCTAGATCAAGTAGTTGCTTTTGGAGATACTTCAAATGATATTGAAATGCTATCAGAAGCTGGTTATGGATATGCAATGAAAAACGCTACTGCTGACCTGCTGAAAGTTGCTGATAAAGTTACAAGATACGATAACAATCATGCTGGTCTATTGTCAGAGATTGAGCATCAATTTATTAACCGTTAGAGATATTATGTAAACTAGCATTTAAAAAAAGATGCGCGAGTTGAAATCGCACATCTTTTTTCTTAATATACTCCACCATCGTAGAAATTGTAAGATGGTTTATTAAAATCGTAATTAGGAAGTTCTGACATTTTAATGAAATTATCTGCAATTCCCCAACTCATTAAATTAATTGGTTTACCAAAGTCCTCATCAGGAATCACTACCATAATATATTTACCTAGTGCGCGTGCCATTCCTAATTCAACACCCATTCCTACATCTTCTTCTTCAGGAATGTAGACTGCTAAAAGCATATCAGAAGTTGAAACACCTACTCGATCACCATTGTAAGTTGCTGTACTCCATTCGCGATCTTGCAAAAGCTCTGGATGTTCATCAACCCGTAATCCTTTATATTGGTGTTGTAATGGCACATAAGAATTCTCTACATCTACTGTAGGGTTAGCCTTAATTGCATTCATTGCATCCTCATAAGCTTTATTTTGCTTGTCAGTAAACCACCCTGCACAGAAATATACTGTCTTACTTTTTTGATTTGTCATTAAGTGAACTCCCCTTTAATTTTTGTACATTTAAGATTCTATCATGGAATAATAAACTTAACCAATTAGGATTTTTTAATCTTTCCTGAGAGCTGTGTTAATTAATTGCTTGGCTGCCTTTGAAACTGAGATACCTTTTTTATCTGCATATTCTTTTAATTGTTGGTATATAGCTAAGTCATCAGGTCCGCGCCATATAATTCCTGTTACTTGGCCATGTTCTTTATTCATTTTAATTCCTTCCCCATAAAATGTTAGCGATATTGTTCAAAATTTTTGTGCGGTGATGTAATTGAAAATGAGTAGTTTTCGGATACACTTTTTGATGATACTTAATTGATGGATGGGCTTTAACTAATGATTTTAACATTTCCGATTGGATATGCGGAACAGACCCATCAGTTTTTTTACTGCCTTCTTCACTACCCATTAAATTATAAATCTCAACAGGATAATTTAATTGCCAATTTTTCATCTCCAAAAACAATTGGTGAAAATTCTTGTCCGTCGATTTATTAACCAAATGATAGCGATATTTTAATTGATCGCTCAGGCTTTCTTCAACTGGTACCCCTAAAAAGACTACTTTATTTAACCGAATATGATCTTGAAGATATTTTGAACCCATATAAGCATGAATGAATTCTGTTCCTCCATATGAGTGGGCAACGACATTAATTTTCTGCATATGATAATGTTTCTGCAAATAATTCAAAACAATCGTCAGTTGCTTAATCTGTGGATGGTAGGTACCATTATAGTTCCAAGTAAATAAAACTTGAATTAAAGCATTCTTTTGCCCATGAAAGTTTCCCTCTGTCCAGATACGTCCGTTAGGGGCAACCCAAATCGTTAGAACTTTTTGTGCAATGTTTTTCTGTTGATAGTACTTAATCATTTTATTATAAGTAATCGTACTTCCACCCCAACCGGGAATAAGTAACGTAGGCACAGAAGAATAATCCACTTTATATTGGTAATTTTGCGGTGATAAAGATTGTCCAGGCGTACCTCGTAATAAGAAACCTTGAATACCAAATGCAAGAAGAACTAGACTACCAATACTAATCCCGGCAATTTTTAACGACTTTTTCATCAAATCATCTTCTTATCATTTCATTTTGTAGTTCCCTCTTATTATACGCTTGAAAATTATAAAGGGGATGGCCTTTTAAGCTTTTGGATATGGAATTAAAGTTAATTTACCATTAATATATTCGCCAAGATAGATGTCATCAACACTGTCATAACCTGCTTTATGAATTTGTTCAAATACCCACTGTTCATCATGATGAATCAATTCCATTACATCAATATTGATCTGGCCATCATTAATTAATGGGAAGCGAACATTTGCTTCATCATTTTCGATGATTACAAGCTGGCCATTTTGTTCTAAAATTCCGCTTTTGACCTTAGCAACTTCATAAATCCCATGACCACGAAGACGAAACATAAGGTCATTAGCACTAATTCCTGCACGCATACAATTCTCTACTAATAATTTTCCGTTCTGAATTAATATTTGCGGGCGCCCATCGATAATTCTTCTTACCCAAATATTATGATCTTTAGCAAATTTCACAATAAATACAATTAATGTCCAAATCAAAAGGACCATTATAAACTCAAGAACAGAAATCTCACTGTTGTAAATGATTCCGCCGATGATCCCACCTAAAACATAATTTTGAACTTGATCAATAGCAGAAGTTGGTGCGAGATTCCCCTTCCCCAGTAAATTAATTTGAAGAATCAAACATAACATTCCAAGAACAAACTTTATAATGATTAACGAATAAGTATCCATTCTTCTCTCCTACTTCATTAAATTAACCTGATGATTAACAACATGTGCTCGTGTAAGGGTATAATTATCCCCTGTTTGACTTAAATTGACACGGTAATCACGATCTTCAATTCGGACAAGAATCCCATCCGTTAAAGTTGTGGAGTTAACAACTACTTTTTGTGGAGAAACATTATGGTCCCGAGCGATTGCCTTAATAAAGGGAATCATCTGCGTTGTCTGGGATTGCTGTGTGGTACTTTTTTCCATATCGGTAACTTGAAAGCCGATAAAGAGTAATAATAGCAAAAAGAAAATTATCCCTAAATCACGATAACGGGTAATAAGGCGATGCCGTAAATATAAAAATGCCATTACTGCAATCAGAAGGACAAAGATGATAATGGCAATATAATTAAACAGTTGATTCATATGTTGGTGGTTTGATAAATAGCTAATTGTATAAAATGTCAATTTATTTCTCTCCTTAACTTAAATGTAATAAAAACTTAAGCAGCTCCCCACCCTTTTTTCGTTCGCACATGATAGAATGGTAGTAACTTTAATATGAAAGAAAGGAGGAGTCCTTAATGATCATAAAATTAGTATTAAAACTTGGGTGGATCTTGTTAGGGAGCATTTCATTTGTTGGTGGGATAATTGGAATGCTCCTCCCTGTAATTCCGCAGGTTCCATTCTTCCTCCTCACAATATGGTGTATCACTAAAATTTCACCACGTTTTCACAACTGGCTCCTTCGTAATCCGCTCTACATAAAATATGCAAAACCCTTGGTAAATCGGCTTGAAAATCTGAAACATCATCCGAAACAAAGGGCACAAAAAATTAATAGTAAATAAAAAGGTCTTGAATGCTATTTGCGTCCTAGACCTTTTTATATTAGCCAAATAATCGTGCCCAGAATCCCTTCTTTTGTTCTTTAACAGGCGATTCTGTAACTTTTTCAGCTGTATTCGTAGTTAACGTTTCCTCATTATTTGCTTCGTTTTCCGCAGTATCTTCAGCATATGGGTTGCGTTCACCAATCCATTTAAAGAATTCATCAGCTTTAATTTCCACAAATTTGCCACGCTTGCCATTGATACCATCCACACAGAGTTCAATTGGCAGTGCATTCCGGTACTTTTCAATACTATCGGCAGTAAAACCATTGAAAGTATTAAGCTTTGAGATATCAAATAACAAGCTATGATCTTGTTGCCGGTATTTAAAGTCTTCTTCCTGTGTTAGGTAAAGTTTAGCCCACCGGTTACGCGAACTTTCCTTAAAGTCATCACAGATTTCATCCGCAAAGTAAGGAGGTACTTCCATATCCGCCATTTGATAGTAATCGCGGAAAATCTTACGGGTATTTGCTAAGAAGTCAAGTTTACCAGTCTTTTCATCGAATGCGCGCCATGGCGTTTCATCGTCCTCTAGTAAGCTTGCCATCCGCATTACAAAGTCCTTAAACAGCGTATTATTTAAGGTTTGTCGTACATTATAGATATATTTATTGGCTTCACCTTTTTGCTGGTCATCGATAACCTTATCAATTTGGAGATAATAAGTTCGCCGTGCAGTTTCACGTAGCATAGTAAAACCAGAATCATAGTTAGTTGTTCCGATTAATGGCGCAATTGCATGTGGATTGTTAACCAATTCATTCATCGTATCAACAACTAAGTGCCGACTATATTGATCCTGTTGGAAGAAGTATGGTTCAATCTCATCCATTAAAACGGGGTATGAACTTCCAAGCTTCATGTAGTGCTCAATTGCATCAACAGTTTTTGCTTTTTTCTGCGGTGTATCTGTAGGATAGATAGTCCCAAAATCAATTAATGACCGATCAGTATTCCATGTCAATTGATTAATAATCCGTAATAGGGTTGACTTTCCAGAACCAGCAGTTGCTCCTAGAATCAAGAAGTTAGGAATATCATTCCCATCTTCAGGATTCAAACTAGCTTTCGCACGAATTTCCCATAAAAATGGTGCCGTAAAACTATATAAAATAGCTTCATAGAATCGCTTACCATAATCATCATTGTAGTCAACAACGTATTGCTGATACCCTTTTAATACCGCATCAATACTCTTTAAGCCATCACGAATTTGACTAATAGTCGCAATCTTTCCAAACTGAATTGGGTGCGTGCCAGTATCATTCGGTACGTACAGGCCACTATTATTATTAACCAGATTTCTTTCCATCGGACGATCATATAAGAACGTTGTATACTTCTTCTCTGCTGACCGTTGTTGTGGTGTCATACCGCTAATCAATGCATCCTGAACTTGTTTAAAAATCTTTTCGCGCGATTTCAATTTTGGCTTAGCTGCTCGGGGCGATACAGCTGTTTTTTGCAAAGTGTAAATTGTATCGTGTTGTTGAATTTGTCGTTCTGCTTCTTCTTTATCTTGAGAGCGGTTAGTCGTAATATCTCGCATCGACTTAGTAATCATTGCGGGAATTTTATTTTCATCAATTTGTTTTTGAACGTCATGACTAATCAAGTCGGTCATATCTGCCGCTGCGATTTGATCGGTAACTTCATTATCAAGAATTACAACCGCATTCTTAGTTCCTTTAGTATCTTTCAAGCTCTCATCAATTTGATTTTGCGCTGCATTTAAAAGATTTTCAGTAAAAAATGGTCGTAAAACTGGCTTGATGTCATTCTTATAGTGGTTATCAAGATTTTGAAATAGCCGAATGTCATCATCAAAGACTAATATTTCTTCATATTGGTTACGCTCTTTATCAAATGAAGCACTGTCCAAGTTAAGACTTCCCAAAATCACACGAGTATCATGGGTCTCGGAATTACTTAGGAGGTAAAAACGTGAATGGATAGCCTGGGTTGGTGCAATTGCAACTTGAAAAAGATTGTTCAACACATTTGCTTGATTGTCACTAGTTAATGCTTCAAAGACTTTAGCAGGCTTTTTATTAGCAGCAGATAGCAATGCATTGGTTAAAGCAACCTTAGTGATCACTTCATCACCAGTTTTAGCTTCATAATTTTCAGGGCTGCTCAGTGCAACTTCGACTTTAATGAATCGACTTAAATACTGATTAATAAAGTCGGCAGTCACGTTACCAGTAACTGCTGTTAAACGATTGAACTTATTAGCATCAAAAAGCTGGCTAATCTTTAATGGTGGAGTATCCTGACCATTAAAAACAATATGAATCTTTTTTAGATCTGAATCTGTCATTGGCGTAGTCCTTTTCTAAACAATATTAACTCTTTTTATTTTCGTTTATTTAAACCAATTTTGCAAGTGACCATCGAAATATTTTGTTTCTACGCTAGTTTTATATGCAGATGATAAATAGGCCCCCCAATACTTTAATCAAATGAAGTATTGAGGGGCCTATTTTAATTACATAGTTTTTTTAATTCGTGTTCACTTGCGTTACTGCCCCTGTTGCATAATTTATACTAATATTGTTTTGCACATTGGGGACAAAGACATTGTATTGCAAACTGCCATCCTTTGACTTGGCTTCAATATGGGCACCAGAAGGCACTAAATTATTACCATCATAGACATCAGTTACTCGATAACGAACTTGTTTATTTTGATCCAGAGCTTTTCGCACTAAGCCTTCATAGTAGTTTTGCCCGGTTGATGTACTGCTTCGAGCTTCGTTGGCCCAAGCAGTTTGAGTTGCAATATTAGCAGGATTTGACTCCGAAGCATTAAAGCCACGGATACCCCCTACTAATGCATATCCTAGTAAGTGTCCTCGATCATAAGCATGGGAGATACCACCTTTTAAGTTGTGGGCTTGTAAAAATCCAGCTGGCTTCCAATTAGTGGCCCCATTCCCAGTTTCATTCCGATTACGATACTGGCGTGTTGTTCGATTGAGCCAGGCGTCTCCCTGCCATGCTCGTCCACGCGAATCACGTCGATTAACAGCGTATGGCGCATTATTAATATTTGCGTTCAGCGATGTCTGATTGTTATTTAAAATAAACGCTCCGTAACCATTCCATTTTATGTCAGATGTTCCTAACTGCTGACGGACGCCATTAGAAAGAACACTCGTGGCCTGCTCTTGGGTTGGCGGCGTAAAAGAAGATGATCGATTATTGTTGCTGGAATGGCGCCAAGATGCTACCCGTTGGATTCCCTGTGGTAAGGTGCTTCCTTTATCAGATGGCTGGGAAAAACTACCAATGCCGAGAATCGCTACTAAAGCTAAAAGTAAATACTGGGTCTTTTTATTGAATCGAAATCGCATGTTTTTTAAACACCTTTCCTCTTAAACGTATGTTCGTAAAAGTATTTTATCATTTTAAGCGATAAAAGAAAATACTCCCAAAACAATCTGTTTCGAGAGTATTTATTCTTTATGCTAATTTATCTTGGCGCTGAGTTCTTAACTTGTAGATAATGCTCATGATAACTAAGAAGACTGCCCCAACACTGACCGAAATCCGTGTATCTGGGTTAAAGAACATAAACAGCAAGATAACACTTAGCGCAATCAAACTAAAGTAGTTATATGCTGGATAAAGTGGCATCTTGAATGGGTGGTCCTTTAACTCAGCCGGATTATTACGCCGGAAGTTTAATTCTGAAATCAAAATAATAAACCATGGTACCATTCCGGGAAGGACACTTGAACTATATACAATCACGAAGATATTAGCAGAGGCTGCATTAAACATTGATAGAAGCATGTTAACAATAAAGCCAAGGAAAATCCAGAATGAAATTGTTAAGATCGCAACGTTTGGTACAACCCGCTTTGACAATTTACTAAAGACCTTAGGAACCTCGCCGTCAACTGAAAGCTTGAAAAGCATCCGACTAGCACTGTAGATTCCTGAGTTGGCACCGGACAATGCAGCAGTCAAAACAACAAAGTTAATGATTCCAGCTGCTCCAGTAATACCAACTTTAGTAAATGTCTCAACGAATGGTGATCCAACTGCCTTTAATTCGTCCCATGGATAAATGGAAACGATAACGAAAATTGCCCCAATATAGAAAATTAAAATCCGCCAAATAACAGATTTAACTGACTTAACAATTGCATGGCGTGGTGAAGCGGCTTCACCAGCAGTAATACCAAGTAATTCAATTCCTTGGTATGATCCAGCAATCACAGATAGTGAGAACATGAATCCCATGAATCCACCAGTAAAGAATCCACCATGTGACCATAAATTGGAAATTCCAACCGGATGCCAATTGTTACCCAACCCAAGGACAATTACTAACAATCCAAGAATGATCATAACAATAATTGTAACAACTTTAATCATCGCAAACCAAAATTCCAACCGGCCATACGCCTTAGCAGATGCAAGGTTCGCAAGAGTTAAGATAATGATCATTACTAACCCAGAAATCCAGTCTGGTAAGTTAGGCCACCAATAATTAAGATATTGACTCATGGCAATAATATCTGAAATACCAACAATGATAAATTGAAAGACGTTACTCCACTTTGTCAGGTATCCAGCTAAGGGATGAATATATTTAGATCCATAGTCCGCAAAGGAACCAGTTCCTGGACTGATATAGATCATTTCCCCTAACGCACGCATAACACCATACAGGACTAAACCTACAAAGGCATATGCTAATAGGACAGAAGGACCAGTCCATTTAATAGTTGATGTGGCTCCCATGAAAAGACCACTACCAATTGTCCCACCAATTGCAATCATTTCCATTTGTCCGGGAGTCATTGTCCGATTTAATTTAACTTCATTTTTCTGATTATCCATCATTCTAACCTCACTTTAAATAAAAAAGCTACCCAAAATGTCCCTAGCCAACCCTTGTCAATTTTTGATAAGTGGTTGAGACATCTTGAATAGCTATTGCTAACAGATTTAAGAGATATTAAAATTACTCAACCACGGTAATTGTTGTTGTGGTTGAGGTGGAGGTTAGGTAATGAATAATCGATTTATTGTAAATTTGCATTTTAGTTTCCTCCATTCGTTTTTCAATAACATTAGAATACTATTAGAAAATTAAAAATGCAAGTCCTTTTATCAAGTTTTTTTGTTTTATTTCTTTTTGTGCGCCTTCTTTAACGAAAAAAGACTCATCCCCGCAACCATTATCGTTATCCCCAAACCAAGAAAAGTCGTTAAATTATCGGTCTCATTTCCCGTTTGTGGAAGTATTTGCTGGTCAGAGTTATCGTTTTTACGCGAATTCTGATGTGAACGATTTAGTCGATTATTAATCCCCGTTACCCGTTGGTGCAAATTTTGCTGCTTTCTTGTATTATTTACCTCCCCGTAATTTTCCGTGACCTGATTATCATCCCCCAGATCTTCTTCCACGGGGTAATTCTCCTGCGAATCTTTCTTTTCCTCTTTTTTATTCTCTGTTGCTTGCCTCTCCTCTTTCTTTTCTGCTACAGTATTTTCTTCGCTGGCTTTTTTCGTTCCTTCATCTTTATTGAGAGGCTGATAATAAACATTTATCGTATTTTTTAATTGCGATAGATCCTCTATTTCTGTAACAGTTGGAATCTTATCTATTGATGGTTTAAAACCAGCTTGGTCAGGGATATTAACTTCTTCAAAAGGTTCAATAATCCAAATTGCCTTTTTGGTTGGATCATTTGATACTTCACGGTGAGCATAAGACACTTGTTCCACTTTTTTAACCTCATTTAGGAGATGAAAATAAATTACACGTTTGATTTGGACACGTTCTTTCTGACTATTCGTATTAGATACGGGCTGCGTAATTGGTTCTTGGAGTACCGCTAGAACTGGTGGTGTATTTAACGATAGCGAAAGGATCGTTGACGCTGTCGTTAAGCCTACTAAACAAGTGTTTCGCAATACATGAAGGTGGTTTAAATGGTTCATATTATCTCGCTCCTCTTTTATATACTCTTTAATATATATACGTAAAAAGAAGCAATTCGCATTTTTTAAATCAAAAAAGCTATCACCTACAAGTAATCCTTACCTGCGATGACAGCTTTGTTAACTTATAGTGAATGGATAACCTGCTCAATATCATCCACAATTTGTTTAGGGGTTAAGTGGTACCATTCATATAGTACTTCGGTAGGAACATTATCCGCAAATTCACGCGGTGCTCCAAAGTTCAAAACCTTCATTCCCTTTGGTCCATAGTAACGAGCAATTGTCTCCCCGAAGCCCCCACTAAGGACCCCATCCTCTAGTGTAACAACTACATCGTGATTTTCTGCTAGGTGATGGAGGACATCTGAATCGATTCCAGTTACCGACTTTGGATTGATCAATGTAGCATCAATGTTAAGCTTATCTTGAAGTTCCTTCCTTACCTTTTCACCGAGTTTCCAGAAGTCACCAACTGCCATAATTGCAACTTCACTTCCGCGATGAGCAATATCGTACTTGATCGTACTGTAGTCATCTTGTGTTGGTGTCCCGTGAAGAAGAGGCTTTTCTGGTTGCCGAATCACAACTGGTTCATCAGTTTGATTGATTGCCCATCGTAACATCGAAATCATTTCTTCGACGTTTGTTGGTGCTAAATATTCAATGTTTGGCAAATCACTAATCATCGAAATATCAAATGTTCCTTGATGAGTAGCAGAACTTTCTGAAATTGACCCGCCTCGCACGATCATTACAACCGGAGCGTCATTTAATGCCATATCATGAATTAATTGATCATATGCTCGTTGCAGGAAGGTACTATTTTGAAATACAACAGGGCGTGCACCTGCTTGCGCCATTGCAACAGCAGTCGTAATTGAATCCTGTTCAGCGATCCCAACATCATAATAACGATCTGGGTGCTTAGCCTTAAACTTACCAAGATTAAAAGCACCAGGAATTCCAGCATTAATAGCAACAACTGGTTTATCCGCTGCAATTTGCTTATCCAATTCAGCAAGGACAGCATCACTATACGATTCTCCATTTACTTTAACCTTATCTTCACCAGTCTTTAAGTCAAATGGAGTGCGCCAATGATACTTCATCTTTTCTTCAACAGCAGGATCATAACCCTTCCCTTTTAAGGTGTTAACATGAAGGACGATTGGATGGTCAATATCCTTGATTTCCCTAAAAGTGTCGATCATCGTCTGCAAGTCATTGCCGTCTGCAACGTACTTGTAATCGAGACCCATAAACTTAAAAATATTATTGGGAGATTCACCGTTAGTATCTCGGAGTTCTTTTAGCCCTTTGTATAAACCACCCTGGTTCTCATCAATTGACATTTGATTATCATTAACGAGAATAATTAAGTTAGAATTAAGCTTAGCAGCATTGTTTAATCCTTCAAAAGCTAATCCGCCACTTAAGGATCCATCCCCAATTACTGCCATAACGTTATTATGTGATTGCGGCTTCATTAAATCACGCGCTTGAGCCATCCCCACTGCAAGTGCGATTGATGTTGAAGTATGGCCAATTTCAAAAAAGTCATGAGCGCTTTCTTCTGGTGACGTAAATCCAGTAATATCTTCATAATGATCAGGATCAAGAAAGCCTAATTTCCGGCCTGTCAGCATTTTATGGGCATAACTCTGGTGTGAAACATCCCAAATAACTTTATCGTGGGGCGAATCAAAGACATAGTGAAAAGCAATCGTTATCTCCATTACGCCAAAGTTAGGGCCCACGTGTCCACCGATTTTTGCGTCGCGCTCAAGAACAAGTTGACGCATTTCTGTTGCTAATTGTTTTAATTCGTCAAGTGACATGTCCTTAATATCGCTTGGTTCATTAACTTCATTTAAGAGGTAATCAGGATGCAGATTCATCTATTCCACTCCTTCTTGATTTTACATTTAATAATTAGTAATACTTATTGCTCTTATTATTCTAACACTTTCTAAAGCATTGAGTAAATTACTCTCAAGTTCAAATTGACGAAATTCATGCATTTCGATACCATTAAATAGAGTAATTCGTTAAAAAGGAAATAGTTATGAAAAATATAGACAACGCTGCAACTAACAAAATTTCACCATTTAAAAAATTAACGACAGAGCAAGAACAACTCGTCAATGACATTATTTCATTTACTAAACACCATCTAACACAAAATCATCCTGCAATATATACAGTCTACGGGGATGCGGGTACCGGAAAAAGCGTAATCTTATCACAATTATTCGTCCGCATTCAAAAAGAAGCGCGGACACAACAAAATTCCGTTCTTTATCATACTAATAATTATTTTCTTGTTAACCATCCGGAAATTCTGAAAGTCTATAAAGAGATTGCCGGGCCAATAAAAGAGTTATATAAAAAGGACTTCGCTCGGCCAACCTCATTAATTAATCAATTAGATAAGCAACACCAAACCATTGATGTTGCTGTTATCGATGAAGCTCATCTTCTATTATCCAAGCCTGATCATTATAATAATTTTTACCATGATAATCAGCTTGTCGAGATTATTAAACGCGCTAAAATTGTCATAATTGTCTTTGATCAATACCAAGTCTTACGGATGAAAAGTCTCTGGACCCCTGAACGACTTCAGGCAATTACGAACCAATATCCCCATAAAGATTATCATTTGACCCACATGTTTCGCATGAATGCGAGCGATGACTTAGTTAAGTGGTTTAATGAATTTACTAACTATAAATTAACCGCGCTACCAGCATCCGCCCGTGATCATTATGATTTTCGCATTTACAGCGATGCCGAGGAAATGAGGAAAGCAATTGTCCAACGTAATAAAGAAGTAGGACTTTCCCGCATCCTTTCAACGTCTGGATATCCGTCAACGCTCGATGGTGGTAAACACTACATTGAGGAAGGCAGATTTAAAATGCCGTGGGATCAATATAACTATACAGTTACCCCCTGGGCAGAACTACCTCAGACCATTAATGAAGTTGGCTCAATCTACACTTGCCAAGGATTTGACTTAAATTACACCGGCATTATTATCGGTCCGCCGATTAGCCAAACGCCTCAAACAAACCAACTTCAAGTTAATTTAGATCGTTATACAGATGTTGAAGCATTCAAAAAACGTGCTGACCTAACTGATCCAGCTGAAATTAAGAGTCTAGAAAAAAGAATGATTATGAATTCTTTAAACGTTTTATTCAAGCGTGGTGTATATGGAACTTATCTTTACGCTCATGATCCACTTTTACGACATTCTCTTACCTCCCTTTTTAAGAAGGCTGGGTTTACGCTACCAAAGGAGGAACAATAATTATGAAAGAGCGTAAATTAAATAAAACGTGGCTGATCGTTGGCGCAATTATCCTCGCTGTCATCGTTCTTTACTTCATTTATCGAACATATAAGCCAGAAATTGACTTACTACTAGACTTTAATGCCCATAATAAGGCTAAACTTCTCCATATGATCAGAAGTCATGGTTTTACCGATATCTTTCTTCTTATAGCTTTAATCGGTATCCTAAATGCGATTCCAGGAATGTCTAATTCCGTTGTTTGTATCTTTGCTGGGTTATGTTATGGACCCATTGTTGGGTTTCTGATTAATTGGGTTGGAAACATTTTAGGAAACTCTACTGTAATGAGTATAATTCGTAAAATTAACCTCTCCAAACGAGTAAAGAAAAACAAGATCCTTCATTACCTCTTGCAGCAAGAGCATCCGTTAATTGCACTTACCATCGGCTTTATGATTCCGGTTATCCCTAGTGTACTTGTAAACTACGCTGGTGCCCGCTTAAATGTTAGTCGAAAGCATTACTTGGCAATGGTAACCGTGGGCATGGCTCCGACTTCCTTTCTCTATGCCTTTGGTGGAGATGCTATTTTCAAGGGTAACATTAGACGACTGATCGGTGTCGCAATCGCTATTTTAATTCTAATTGGCTGTTACTTACTCGTTCGCAAAATCTGGCAAAACCATGAAGAAAAAGCAGCAACAAAATAATTAACTTGATTAAAAACAAGGCTCCAAACGTCCGGCAAATCCGAATGTTTGAAGCCTTTATCTTTAATTAAATCTTGACCAATATTTTGCCAAATACTTGTTGGTTAAACTTTCTGGTTTTTGAATAAGGGCTAACGGATTCCCCTGAGCCACAATTTTTCCACCATTACTGCCACCACGCGGACCCATATCAAGCATATAATCTGCGTTAATAATCAAATTTAAGTCATGAGTAATAGTAATGATCGTCGCTCCCCGATCAAGTAATTGCTGCATTACTGCTAAAAGGGTTTTAACATCAAGGGGATGCAAGCCAATAGTCGGTTCATCAAATACAAATAACGTTTCGCTTTGATTATGATTAAGGTGTTTAACAAGTTTTAAGCGTTGCGCCTCACCACCAGAAAGGCTAGGCGTACTTTCGCCTAAGTGCAGGTACCCTAAGCCCACTTCATCTAATAATTGAAGTTCACGAGCAATTTTCGGCACTTCCTTAAATACACTTATCGCTGCCCGAACATCTAATTTTAAGAGATCAACAATTGAATATCCCTGCCATTTAACTTTTTGAACTTCTTCATTGTATCGACTTCCCCCACATGTTGGACAAGTCTGTTGCATATCTGGCAAGAATTGAATATCAAGAGTTACGACCCCCGCGCCACCACACGTTGGACATGCTCCCTGTTTATTATTATAAGAAAAGTAAGAAGGTGTATAGTGTTTCTCTTTGGCTAAGGGCTGGGCTGCAAATAACTTCCGCAGATTATCCATAATACTGGTATAAGTTGCGACTGTTGACCGGTTAGTTTTACCGATTGGCGCTACATCAACACTCACTACTTCCTTTAACGGACTTGATAATTTGCTAACTTGTGAAGGTAATTTAGCCCCATTTGCTTGAGCATAGATAGCGGGAACTAAACTATCAAGGATCAGACTTGTTTTACCAGCACCCGAAAAACCAGTGATAGCAGTCAGCCGATTAACTGGAATCTCTCCTTGGACGTCTTTAAGGTTGTAATAATCTTTTACTTCAAAGACAATCTCTTGACTAGCTGGTTCGTTTGCTATGGGGCGACTTTTTAATACTGCTGTCCCATTTAAATAAGGACCAATTTTAGACTGAGGGTTATCAGTGATTTGCGATGGTGTTCCCTCCGTAAGAATTTCTCCACCCTTTTCTCCAGAACCTGGGCCGATTTCAATAATCCAATCTGCTTCTTTGATAATATCAACATTGTGATCAACAACTACTAAAGAATTACCTTGGGCCACTAATTCTTTAAATACGTTTAAGAGGCCTGTAATATTGTCAGGATGTAAGCCGATGGAAGGTTCATCCAGAATATATAGGACACCAGTCGTTTGGGTTCGAAGAGTTCTTGCAAGCTGAATACGTTGTAATTCACCTGTCGATAAAGTATTCCCATTTCGTGACAAAGTTAAATAATCAAGGCCTAATTCCAGTAATGGTCGTAAATTGTCATCAAACTCTTTAAATAATGAGGTCGCCATCTTTTTCATATCTGAAGGAAGAGCAGCTAATACATCTTGCTTCCACTTGTTCAACTCTCCAAGCGTAAGGTCACTAACTTGCGCAATATTTAAACCACCAGCTAATTGGTTTAATAATTCTGGCTTTAACCGTGTCCCATGGCAAACTGGGCACGTTGAATAATGGAAAAATTCACTAATTCGTTTTTGAGCCCGCTCGCTCTTACTACTTTTGGCAGATGCTAATACCGCTTCATGAGCATTCTCATATAAGGCATTAAAATCATGAAAAACACGGCCTGTTCCTGAGCGGAAGTCCATCTTAAACTTCTTTTGTGGACCATTTAAAACAAAATCTTTTTCTTTAGGGGTTAAATCTTTATATGGAACATGAATCCGGACACCTGCCTGTTCAGCAACGCTCGGCATAAAGTTTCGTCCAGGTAAATGCCATGAAGCAACTGCCCCATCAGCTAAACTAAGATTTTCATCCCCAATAAGTTTACTTTCATCCAGTTCACGAACTTTTCCTGTTCCATGACATCGTAAGCAGGCTCCGTCAGAATTGAATGCAAAATCTTCTGCTCCATAGGCATAAAACTTTGTGCCACAAGTAGGACAGGTTAATTGTCCCATCTCATCGCCGCTCTTACTCATTACCTCTGCGATTTCAAGGCTTGGTTTTAACCGATGCCCATTTGGACAAACCGGTTCGCCAAGTCGCGAAAAGATCAGCCTAATTACGTTCAACATCTCACTCATTGTTCCAACGGTTGCTCGTTCAGATGGAATTGCGGGACGTTGCTTCAATGCTAGTGCTGAAGGAATATGTTTAACACTTGTAACATCAGCTTGAGCACCTAACTTTATCCGCCGTCGTGTGTAAGTAGAAAGCGCTTCTAAGTACCGGCGAGATCCCTCTTCATATAAAATTCCCATTGCTAATGAGCTTTTCCCAGAACCAGATAATCCCGAAATTGCGACAAATTTATGTAGCGGGATATTGATATCAATGTTCTTAAGGTTGTGGACTCTTCCACCTTTTACTTCAATTTGTGTTGGTAGTATGGTTTCTGTCACTATCTTTTACTCCTTTCATATCATCATTCCACAGATGGCGGCAATAACTCCACCAAGATAACTTAAGCCGAAATAAAGAGCGAACATTCCCCATCGCTTTTCATCAATCATTGAAATTAACTCAACATTAAAAGTTGAAGAAGTAGTATAACCTCCTAATAAGCCAATCCCGAATAATAGCATGAGAGAGGAATTACTAGCAAAATTGTTGGTAAGAATGCCTAATAAAAAACTACCGGTGATATTAATAAATAGAGTTGCTAGGGGCCAATCAATTCTTAACTTTTTCCACCAACTTGTGATGATATAACGAATGACGGCCCCAATTGCTGCTCCAATCCCTACATTAATCATTCTGCCGCGGACCTCCGTATTTTCGTGCCAGCATAAAACCGAGCAGCGCCAAAGCCAAGCCGCCAAGAGAGCTCACAAGAAAATAACCGATACTAGCAATTATACCTTGGCTTTCAAGCTTAACGATAGTTGTGGCTAAACTTGAAAATGTCGTAAAAGCGCCAATAAAGCCAGTTCCCATCCCGACACTTAACCATGCTGCTAATAGCCCCCGCTCAATAAAATAATAAGTTATAAAGGCTAACAAAAATGAACCAATAAGGTTGGCATATAAAATCCCATCGCCGCCTAATAGGACACTAAGTTCATAACGGGTAATTCCACCGAGAAAGCCGCCAATCGCGACGCTCATTATTGTTTTTATATTCATAAAAAATCTCCTTAGATCTACAATCATTTCATTATACAACTTTTGCTATTTCAATTTAGAAACTTGTATAATGATATTGATTTAAAATTTAAGGGAGACTTAGACAATGAAAATGCGACGAATTGATCACGTTGTTTTAACTGTAACTGATTTAGAGCAATCAATGCGCTTTTATCACGAAGTATTTGATATGCCGGTAATTAAAGAACAAAGTAATGACGACTTAATTACAATGCGGTGTGGGCATCAGTTAATCCGTTTACAAAAAATTGACCGACCAACTACTCTAAAGGCAGCTAATCCGACAATTGGTTCTGCTGACTTATGTTTAGTTGCCGGAGATAGTATTGACGATATTGTTCACCATCTTAATAGCTATTATATTGATATAATTGCTGGACCAATTGTAAAACAAGGGGCAGAAGGCGAAATGACCTCACTTTACGTTTATGATCCAGATAATAATCTGATTGAAATTGCAGTATATAAGAATAAATAAAGTAAATATGAGCGAGAGAAGGTTGTTTTCCCCTTCTGTCTCGCTCATATTTCATTTCAAAATAAATTCAACTAAAAGTAAAAGGAGCGTGCTCCCGCAAAATACCCACCAATGGTCACGGATAATCCCGAGATAGTCCCGAATAAAAGTTAATGGACAATATCGCCAAGGCGTCTTGCTACTAATGAATGACCAGTTTAATCCCAACTTCCTTGCATAAGCTCTCGCACGAAGAACATGAAAATCACTAGTTACTACTACAACCGTCTCTTGCGGCTTAATAAGTTGACTAGCGAAGGCTAAATTTTGCCATGTATTAAGTGCCTTATTTTCGCGAATTATTTTTCTTGCTGGGATTCCGTGAGCAATTAAGTAGGCAGCCATGACTTCTGCTTCAGATTCTTTTGCTTTCTGCACTATTCCCCCAGAAACAATAATTTTTGCAGATTGATGAGTTTTCCAACAGCTGATGGCCTTATCAAGGCGAGTAGTTAACACTGGTGGAACCTGGCCATGTCTAACAGCTGCCCCTAAAACCAGAAAGTCCTGAACCGTAGCAGGACATTTTTGCAGGCGGGTACAACAACTGAAAATACAAAATAAAATTAAGTTAAACGTACTTAAAACGTCAATAGTTGCTACTACTAATGCACTTAGCCAACTTACTGATTGAATCGGTAAATTTTTAAGCAAAAAAGCAAAAATAGGCAACACTACTACCAAGTTGATCAACATCAAAACCAACGCAAACGTATTGAATCTAGCCGCCTTGGTTTCACTATTTAAATGGCGAACCAAAATAAGCCTAATCGTGATTCCCCAGCATAACGCACATATTAATTCATTAACTAAGTTTAAATATATCATTAATCATCGTTTCCTTCGCCAATTTCGCCATCGATGGATAATCTCCGTAACAACTAAAAGAATAATAATTATGATTGCAATAATATAGCCAGATACTCCTAAACGATAGATATGCGAATCAGCTGGTGTTCCCTGGACTAATAATGATGATCCTAAAATTACTGCTGCCAAAATAATCGCAATCATAAAACGATTCATTAACCGTTCTATCTGCTTTAACACTCGTTGCTCATTTTTATACTGGAGATCAACTTTGGCATCCCCGCTAACAAATGTATCGATTAACTCATTAATTCTTTCTGGCATCTTCCCCATTGCTTTACTAGCAAGGAAAAAATTGACTAGGTTATTATCAAGGGCAGAACGCCAATTGAAGTTTCGTTTTAAATAACGCCTCCCAAACGATTGGGCAACTTCAAGCATTGATATTTCAGGATCAAGTTTAGCAACTGAACTTTCAAGAGTCCCAAATGCCTTAATCAGCATTGTTACCTCTCCCCGCATTTGAAGGTGGTTTTTCTTACATAGCTGAACAATTTGGTACAGCATTTTCACGAAATCAATATTGCCAAGGCCAGTTGAAAAATATGGTTGAATAAAGGCGCCAAGTTCTTTATAAAATGCATTTTCGTCAACTTCCCCGGTTCGATTACAAACATTTAAAACTGCTTTGCCAATTTTTCGCGTATCCTTTGTGTTGATAGTAATCACGATATTCGCAATACTATTTGCCATAGCTGGACTTAACCTTCCCATCATCCCAAAATCAAGGTAGATGATCCGGTAATTTGGTAATGCCTCCTGCTGATCATAACTAATGGTTGTATTATAAATGGTCTTTTCATGGTGTTTGGTCGTTACGTATTGCTTTGCTGACCCATCCGGACGTAATTCGTGAATTAATATATTTCCTGGATGCGGGTCTGCATGAAAGTAATGGTCAACAAAAACTTGTTTTAAAAAGTTGTTAACGAGCGTAGTAGCAATTTCATGATTAACGGTCGTTACCTCTTGATCAGCTGGCTGCTTAAACCGGTACCGAATGCTTTTTCCTTCCATCGCTTCATTAACAAGAATCTTAGGAGCACAATACTTCATATATACTTTAGGAACTAAGATTGGTCCGTCGCCGTTATTTAATGTATAAAATTCTTCCCCGTTTTTTGCTTCTTCAAGAGTATTGACCTCACTTAATAATGAAGTGCTGAGTTCATCAATTACTTTATCCAAATCAACTACTGCAATGTCTTGGGGAACATACTTAAATAAGACCACTGCTTTCCGTAACAAGGCTAAATCAGTATTAACAAGCTTACCGACTTCTGGATGTTGAACTTTGACAACAACTGGTGTCCCATCCTTAAGTGTTGCATGGTGAACTTGCCCAATCGACGCAGAAGCAAATGGCTTTTCCACAAAGCTAGCAAATTCGTCATTAATTTTCTTCCCAGTTTCTTCTTCAAAAGTTTGCTCGACAGTCGCAAAGCTATCAGCTTTAACCTGATCTTGCAAGTGGCGAAGTTCTTTAATATATGCTGGGGAGACAAGGTCTGGACGGGTTGATAATATTTGGCCAAGTTTAATAAAGGTCGGTCCCAGTTCTTGCAGTGCCTGACAAATAGCTTGTGGATTAGTTTGATGGTAAAAATTGCTAACAAAATGATATTTTCGCATCACTTGCATAATCTTACGCAAGCGTGCTGACTTCTTGATTTCTTCTTCATTAGTCGTCATATGTCTTCTCCTACTTATTTTCCTTTATTTTAGCATTTTCACTTATAAAAAAATAATTAAACTCCCCTTTCGTTACGTTTTACTGATACAATAGTAGTCGATAAATTTTTTAAGAAAGTTTAGGTGAAATTTTTAAACGATGAATGGTTTATGGGATTCATATTGGTTTAAATTAATTATCATTATTTTGATTTTGCTGTTAGCTGCTTTATTTACACTGCTGGAGTATTCAGTTGTTAAAGTGCGGCCTAGTGAGTTAAAGGAGCTCCGGCAAACGCGAAAAGTCAAGCGCGCAGAACACATGGTAGCAAATCTTAATGAGTACCTATCAACAGCTCAAGTCGGGGTTACGATGACTTCTTTAGTTTTAGGTTGGTTAGGTGATGAATTTATCACTGATCTGTTGCTAAAGATTAATATTATTCCGCACGATGTTCTTCAAGCGATTGCACCAGTTATCGGTGTTTTAATTTTTACATTCTTCCACGCGGTATTTACTGATTTAGTTCCGAAAAATATGGCGATTGATCGACCGGTACCAATTCTATTATCAATTGTTCACCCGGTACAATTCTTCCATACTGTTTTTTATCCATTCGTTTGGTTATTTGCGGTAGTCGCTGCGGCAATTACAAAAATGTTAGGATACAATGTTCAACCAGAAGAAGACACATATTCACAAAATGAAATTATGACCTTATCCCAACAATCGGAAAAAGCTGGGGAAATGGATAAAGAAGACGTTATCTTCATGCAACGGGCTTTTGAAATGAATGATAAAGTTGCTGAGGATATTATGATTGATCGGACACAGTTAGCGGTTATTGATATTACGGCTTCAATTGAAGATGCAGCCAAACTTTATTTTGAAAAGAAATTCACGCGTTTCCCAGTTGTTGCTAATAATGACAAAGACCACATTCTTGGTTATATTTTTGCATATGATATTATGCGGCAAAACCAAATCAACCCACAACAATCAGTTCGCACAATCATGCGCCGAATTCCAATCGTTTACGAAAATGAACAACTCACCAATGTCCTTGCTGAAATGATGAAAAAACAAGTGCCAATTGTCGTTGTCCAAGACGAATACGGTGGTACTTCTGGGATCATTACTGATAAGGATATTTATGAAGAATTGTTCGGAACCGTTGGCGAAGAAATTGATCACGCTACCTCTGACATGATTGAAAAGAAAGATCCTGATAGCAAGGGTAATCCTACCTTTGAAGTTTCTGGTAAAATGCCACTAGATGATTTTGAACGTTACTTTGATACAAACATCGAACAATTTGATAACTCTGAAGTAACAACCTTAACTGGGTTCTTCCTTGAACGGCAGTATGACTTAAAAGTTGGACAGCCAATTAGAGTCGATAATTTCTCATTTACACCTCTTGATTTAAAGAACGCTTATGTTAATAAATTCAAAGTAGTTTACATTAAGCCTAAAAAAAAAGAAACCATCAGCTGATGAGGATCAAAACAAAGAAAAATAAAGACTAAAAAAAGCTCCTCGCAATTTAGGAAAGATTTCCTAGTTGCGGGGAGCTTTTCATTAGCAGTTCATCTGCATATTAGGAATACAGTTACATTTGACGTGATCCGGTGAATTATTTACTTTGCTTGCCAATAATTCTTGTAACTTAGCAATATCATCCTTGCTAAGGGTTACATTATTGATCACATGTTCAAGGGTGCTTCCAACGTGTCGTTCACAAATATTATTAAATAGGTTGTCCGCTGCTTGATCCATCGTTTGTTGTTCAGGAACGAGGGGCTCATAGATAAATCCACGTCCTTGACGAGTGGCAGATAAGGCTTTTTTATCAACCAGGCGTCGAAGTAAAGTCTTAATCGTTGCCGGTTTCCAGTCAACTTTTTTCTGTAAAATTTCAATAATTTGGCTACTGGTCGTTTGCCTTAGACTCCAAACCACCCGCATAATTTGCCATTCAGCGGGAGTTATTTCTAAATTAATATTCATCTAATTCCTCCTGCGTTTACATATGTAAATTATTCATAACTATATTTTATCATTAATTTACTTACTTGCAAATTTCTAATGCGTATTGACATTAATAATCTGGCTAGTAAACTCAATACTGTTTGACTAATTTTAAGGAGCGCTATATCTACTAATGAAAAATCAACGCATTAGCCATGCATTAGTAATCATGGTATTTGGTACATTTTTTGGTCTTCTCTGTTCAACCTTAATGAACATTGCCCTCCCCACCTTCATGAATGTCTTTCATATTAGCGAGGCCCAAGTTCAATGGGTGACAAACGGTTATATGCTTGTCAATGCCCTAATGATTCCTGTTAGTTCATTTCTTATAAAAAGATTCCCATTCAAAAATCTCTTTATTATTTTCTCTGGAATTTTTCTTTTAGGAACCATTATTGGAGCGATTGCGTGGAGCTTCAATCTAGTTTTAATTGCTCGGATGATTCAAGCTCTGGGTGCAGGAATGATGATGCCGCTAGTAAATGTCTTGGCAATTCGTTACGCAAAACCGGGTAAAAAAGGTCAAATTATGGGCATTATTGGACTTGCCTTTAATTGTGCTCCTATCTTAGGTCCTGCCATTTCTGGCTTTCTATTGCACTTTTTCTTTTGGCGATACCTTTTCCTATTAATTATTCCCTTTGCAGTAATTACATTACTACTTTCATTCTTCCTGCTTCCTAAAATCCCCCATAATGAACATCCCCGCTTTAATACATTAGCCCTCATTTTAATCACAGGCGGATTATGGTCACTATTGATGGGCTTATCAAATGTTTCGAACAATCACTTGCTTTCATTTAATGTCGCAGGGTATGTCCTTATCGGCTTAGCTTTTCTCTTGCTGTTCTTTCTTAACCAACGTCACAGTAGTCGTCAGTTAATCAACTTTGGGATCTTCTCACACAAACAATTTGTCTTTGCCACTGTTATTAATATGCTAATTACATCAACAATGTATGGTAATGCAATTTTGATTCCCCTCCTAGTACAGATTGTCTTGGGCAAAAGTACGGTTGTTTCAGCCATCGCTGTCCTTCCGGGGGCAATCTTAACGGGCTTATTATCGACAACGAGTGGCCGCTTTTATGACATTTATCCAATTAAGATTCTTGTTGGGACTGGTCTCATAATCGATATCATTGGAACAATTGGCCAAGCCGCAATCGGTGCGCGTAGTTCTGTTCTCATGATTACCCTCTTTCAAACTGTTCGCCAATTTGGGTTAGTGACAATGTTAATCCCTCTGCAAACACAAGCACTATCATTGCTACCTAATGAGATCGTTCCTGATGCAGTTGCTACCTTTAATACGTTACGACAAATTGCGGCTGCCTTTGGAACTGCCCTCATCGTTTCAATTGTTGGCATTGTTAATCACTTAGCTCACAACCCATCCTCACACCTCGGTATTCAAGCCGGCTTCCTTCTATGCTTATGCCTACTATTAACTTCGCTATACCTTAGCACTAAGCTATACCATAAAATCTCTTCGCAAGCGCAATTAGAAAATGCGTAAAACAAAAACCAAGTGAGAGCCCTTTTGACCTCGCTTGGTTTTTTGCTATTTAAAAATGCAAATTCAATAGCGTTACAATACAATATGTCATCCCACTCGCGATAACTGGACCGGCAGCAATTCCTTTAAATGCAACCACTCCAATAATCGTTCCAAGTACTAAGGCAACTGTAACTTGAGGAACAGCAGACAACTGGTTGACTCCATACTTTGATAAGATGGCAACTGCAATGCCCATGCCGACTGCAATCCAACCAGCAGGGGTCTTAAAAGCAGCCCATAAATCATTAAAGCCAATTTGACCAGTCGCAATTGGAATTAAGATCGCAACTGAAATCACTGTCACACCCCAATTAATTCCTTTATGTTGTATCAAGGGCAACCATTTGGCGGTATAAGGGATCAGTTTCAAGACCATCACTACTACCGTGGCAATAATCAATGACGAGTTATGGCCAAAGATTGCAATTAATAATACTAAAGCTAAAAAAAGCCAGCTTTCCATGTAATCTCCTCCTCAAACTTTACTTAGTATATCAAAGTTGAGGACGAGGACAAAGAAAGCTGACTGATTAACTATTCAGAAAGACGGTTGTAAGTAGCGTCATCTACTTCTTCACACCATTCGCTAGTTCCCTTCGTAATAGCAATATGAGAGAACCAACTATCTTTAGTAGCTCCATGCCAGTGCTTTACACCTTCATGAATTGCTACAACATCACCCGGTTTTAACAATTGCACTGGCTTATCTTCTTCTTGGTACTAACCCTCGCCAGCAGTTACTAATAAGATTTGGAAGCCATCATGGTGAATATGCCAGTTGTTACGGTAACCGGGCTCAAAATTAATGTTTGAAACATTTACATCAATGTTATCATCAGGAGATACTAACCCATTAAGATAACTTGTTCCAATAAAGTATTTTGCAAACGCAACATTCTTATCACCGAAACCAAAAAGGTCATTTTTTACTTCATGTTCATTCTTAGCCATCATTACTAACCTCTAATTAATTGTTGGTTTAATAATAAACTGTAGCATTAAGAATGTAAAAAGCTTATTGTAAATGGTGAGTTATTCAAAAAATGAATTATAATTTTCGCAGCTATGAAAATAATGATTTTTCATTGAAGGCTGGACTACCATGAGTAAGAATATGGTAACCAGACGTGACATTTAGGTTACCAGCATAGTTGATGAAATTCTCTTGATAATCACCAGTGTCACTCCAACCTGTACTAAATGGCGCAATCTTACCAGTGAATTCTTGAAGCTGTTGAAGCAAGGCAATGATTGGTGAGGCAACTTTCCCATTCCAGACTGGTCCACCAACTAAGATCAAGTCATAATACGATAAGTCAGGTAAGGTAGTCACTAGTTTAGGGAAGTCATGCGTTTTAAGCTGTTGCTGATAAATTCTTCCAGTTTCTTCCATATCCAGTGGAAAAGTATCATCAGGAACCTTAATCCTGACAATATCGGCACCAGTTGCTTCATGAATCTTACTAGCGATTCTAGCAGTATCTCCGAATTGCGAATAATATAAAATCAATGCTTGCTTTGCCATTATTAATAACTCCTTAATATAAATAAAAATGAGGGATACTATATGGATACACGTGTATTAAAATACTTTTTAACGGTTGCACAAACTAATAATATCACTAAAGCTGCAGAACAATTACATATTACGCAACCTACCCTTTCCCGGCAAATCATGGACCTAGAAACCGAATTAGACATAAAGTTATTTAACCGAGAAAATCGGCGCCTTCAACTCACAAAAGCCGGAATCCTATTTCAACAGCGAGCAACGACCATGCTGCAACTCTTGGATCAAACTGAAAACGACCTTCATCAACAAGAAGAGGCATTAACGGGAGAAATCAATCTCGGCTCAGCGGTTTCGAGTGTCTCTCCTTATATAACGAAACTAATTTTTGAATTTCAAAAGCTTTACCCGAACGTAATCTTTAATTTATCTGATGGGGATGGCGATGTTCTTCGGCAACAACTAGATGAAGGACTCAATGATCTTGTATGCCTCCTTGAACCCGTTGAAGCTGCTAAATATAACTTTCTCGAATTACCGGTCCGTGAAGAATGGGGAGTAATAATGAAAAAATCGGCCCCACTTGCCAAGTATTCTACTATTACCAAAGAAGATCTTTACAAAATCCCCCTAATTCTTCCTCACCGTAGTATTGTTCGCGATGAAGTTAGTGACATTTTAAAATTAGATCAAACGCGTTTAAATATCCGTGCCACAACCAGTTTACCGGGAAATACCGTTTCCCTTTTAAGAAATAGTAATTACTATGGTCTGACAATTAAAGGCGTCTATAATAATTTTCATGATCCTGACCTTGTTTTTGTTCCCCTTGTGCCTAACAAATCGACAGGGGATGTCCTTGCCTGGCGTAAAAATACTATCTTATCTCCAGCAATCGAAAAGTTTCTTCAGTTTGTTAACGAGCAAATTCAAGAATCCTAGAGTTTTTAATGCTATAACTGATTTAGAAAGGAGAATTAAAATGAATCAAAATCTACAACCAACGATAAAATTAAACAACGGTCACCTTATTCCCCAACTTGGCTTAGGGGTCTGGAAAGCCTCACTTGCGGAAACACAGCAAATGGTTAAAGAAGCCATTATTAATGATTACGTCTTAATCGATACTGCTAAACAGTATGGTAACGAAGCTGCTGTTGGTCAAGGAATTCAAGATGGTCTCAAGGCTACTGGCCGTGAACGTGATAGCATCTTTCTTACCACTAAAATTTTCAATGGTGATCAAGGAGATTATGATAAACTTCGACAAGCGGTAAAAGCCCAACTTAAGAGGCTTCAAACTGATTATGTCGACCTTCTTCTTCTTCACTGGCCAGTTAACGATAAATATAATGAGAGTTGGCGGGCACTTGAAGATATTTATGCTGATGGTCAAGCAAAATCAATTGGGGTTTGCAATTTTAACGTTGAACGAATGACAGATTTGCTCGATCATGCCAAAATTAAACCAGCAATTAATCAAATTGAATTCAATCCCCTAATTCACCAACCTAAGATTGTAAAGTTTTGTCGAGAAAATGATATTCAGCTTGAAGCCTGGTCGCCACTAGGCAATGGTCGTCTTCTTTCCAATGATGTTATTAAGCAAATCGCAGACGAGCACCAAAAGAGTCCTGCTCAAGTAATTCTTCGCTGGGAAATTCAGCAAGACTTTGTTGTTCTTACCAAGACTACTCATCCTCAACGTATGCAAGAAAATGCAGAAATTTTTGACTTCACCCTATCACCAGATGAAATGAAACAAATCGACAAGTTGGATCAAGAAAAACATTCTATCTGGTATGATAAGTTCAAGTGGTCAGGAAATCCGGACGGTGTAGATGACTATATTGGTAAGCCAGGCGCATTTTAGATAATAAATAATTTAATTAATAATAGGACGTACCATTTACGTACCACAAAAAAGCTCTAGTGGATAGTACAAAAATGTAACTACAACTAGGGCTTTTTATTACAGTTGTGATGGTATGCTATGTTTTTCCATGATTTTTGATTAACTACTCTCAAGAATTTAAGACAATCGAGTAGGAGAGGCTGAAAAATTAACTATTAATTCGTTTCTTTCGACAATATCAATATAACGCTAAAAGCTCCTTTATTTTTAAATAGAAAAGGCCATCTACCTAATTAATGAGTATACATTTTCTGGCATGGAATCTCCGTTCATACCAGAAAGTGTATACCCATTTAAAAAGCATGCTTTCTATTTTAAAATAATCATAGTATAACTTTGAAGGGCGGTTACTATCATTAACTTTATTCAGATCATCATTTCTTTTTTTCGATTACCATTTTGGCTAATGAGATTTGTTAAGTGGAGATATAAGATTATTGATTTTATAATTAAAACAATTATTCTTGTTTTCTTTCTTTCAATTTCATCATTTAGCATTTCTCTTGGGCTAGTTTTTATTAGCGAGCATATCAGCTGGTTAGAATCAATCCATTCAGAAAACACTGAAAAGATAGCATCCATCATCAGTACTAGTCTTTCTTTGATTATCGGTGAATTTATATTGAATTGTACTGAATGGTATTTCTGGTTATCTAACTATGAATTGAAAGAAAATACTAAACTCTGGAAAAACACATTAAAAATAGTTTCTAGTAGTGCTATTATATCATTACTTATATGGCTCTTATTGCCTTCAATTTCCTTAATGACGTTGATGTATATATTTATAGGTGTTTTATTTTTTGTAATAATTTGCTTAGTTCTTATTGCAGTTTCTCTTAAATACTCATCTTCATTCCGCAATAAAATACTAAGGGCCAAAAGTAAAAAATAATGCCTTTTACGTTATATTAAGAAAAATTTCATTTAATGAAACTATATTTGAACAGATTCGACATAATATGCGTATGATAATAAGTTTTAACTAATCCTCTCATCGTATTCAAGTCGCTATGTAGCTGTATATAATCCCACACTTTTTTATCTTTTCCTCTTTTAGTTGGTACCGTATGATATGTATCCAGCTCATCATTTATTTGAAAAATTCCATAATTTAATTTTGGATTATATTTTACAGTATTTTTAGCCTCATTTAATATTCGAAGCCACAACTCATACATTTTAGTTTCTTCTTGATCTAATTTATTCAAGAATTCAGATAATTGCTCACTTGCTAAAGTAGTTGGTGCCGATTTGTCATCAGGATCATAAACCTTGCCTTTATTATCATCTAAACATAGTTCATTATAATACCAACGACCATCCGAACCTTCCAATGACCTAATCTTATTGTAATTTTCTAAGCAGGTGTAGAACAGCACTTGGTTAAGCCAATGGTCTAGCTTACCAGCTTTAACGTCCCTATCAAATGCCGTCTTACCATCACCAGAACGATAATAAACCCCAATCTCCCACCAATTTGGCCGATATGCTTTCCACCATCCTGCTGCAAACATTGGCAACTTGATTAAATAATCAGCTGCTCTTAGATGAAAGCCATGACCATTATACTGAGTGTTTCTAAGTAAATGCGTCATAGAACTATCGTTTTCAAACGTTGACGCTTGTGCTGTCAAATAACCAATAATGTCACTATTATACTTAGCATTAACACTTAAACTCTTATCACGACCCTCCCGACCATTAAATGCTGACCAAATAGCATCAGGGTGTAAAGGATAAGGCTTCTCTTTTTGCTGAATCACATCATCAGACTTACTAATTTCATCATAATATGATTGAGAAAAGTTAGAATGAATTCGTTTGGCAACAACATTCTCATCAATTACTGCTAATTCACCAGTATCATAATTAGGTGCTTGAGCATCTATAATATCATAAGCAGTCAACTTCAATGATTCACCACCATTATCAGTTGAATTTGCTTGCTCATTAACCCAAAGCACGCAACCATTAACCATTTGACGCACTGCATGAAAGTACTTGCGGTTAAAGGCAAACGCCTTTTCAGCCTTAAAACCAAACCAATCTTCACCTAATTTCCAATATTTCAAAGGAGAAAAAATAACAGCTGAATCCGTTGGTTGACGCAAATAATAATGAAATGCTGACCAAATGAAAACATTACTCATATCATTTGACCTAGCACCTTTCAGCTCCTGCTTAGACTGCATTGTTACATAATTATATTTCCACTTCTTAGATGAACTTTTACCACTATGCCGCTTTTGATGTTCAATACTGGTTGTTTCAGCAAATGGCGGATTTTCATAAATGATTACTGTACATTTAGGATTATCAACATACTGCTTAATAATAGGATTTTCAACAAATTCTTGGCTCAAAGCATCAGAGCCTTCAACAGTCCCATCAGTAAAATTAGCAACTGGTGGAATAATATTCCGAACTTGGTCACCAAGTCGCTGCTTCAACACTTTGTATTCAAAGAATTCATATGTATTAACAATAACATGACTCAATATATCTTTATCAATGATATCATCAGGCACATTGTCATTAAGCGTTGACTCTAAATTACCGGTTCCAGCACACCGGTCTAAGATAATATAATCATTATTATCAGATAGCTGAAAGCGCCGAATCGCATCATAAACTAATTCATTCGACTTAGTAGCATAAGGCATTGGAGTGTAAAAAGCACCCAAGTCAGCACGTTCAACATAATCATTAAGCTTATCCATAATGTACTGAAAGGCCGCATTATCTTTGCCAGTATATGGCAAAATACGCCCCTTCAGCTTACGTGGTTGACGAATTTCACCAATAATCGTTGAATCACCTAAGAAATCAGCCTTACGAGCGCCCTTATTCTCTTTATAATAAGTGGTTGCCCAACCAATAATATCATCAGTATCAATATGAACAGCTACCCATTGTTGATTACCATTCTGATCACGCTTATAAGCATTTTTCATTAACTGAAGCATTGAATCCTCATCAACCGCATCATCACCATAATGCCAAATTGATTGAGGGTCACCAGCAACAAATTGACCAGTTACATCTTTACTAGCTGCCCGGGTATAAACCTTTTCAATATCAGCTAAATAATCATCGGCCTTGTAATAATAAGCTGTCCCATCGTCATATGAAATCAACAATATATTACTTGGAACTGCTTGACCATTAAGACGAAAATGCGAAAGATACTTAATCGCTTGAAACAACACAGCATTTAAGTCTTTAATGGATGGCTTAAATTCTAAAAGTAAATCACCAATTAAACCATCTGTTGATCTGACCCGTATATCATCCGCTGTCAAAGATGAGTTAATGAGGGGCAAGTACTTATCGTAGAACTCTACTTGTTCAGGAAGTTCGTAATCATAGTTATTCATTTAGGCCACCACCTTTTTTATAGGCAGTACCCATATTAATCTCTTAACAATCAGAAACGGGCTTTTACCCCCCCCCATTAATTTATTTATATTTTCATAGTACTTCATATCATATGCCTCATTTCGAGTAAATTTTCTTTTCAACATTCTATATTTTATTAGATTTTGTAGCTTGTTCAAGTTCTATTTTATTGCCCATGTTAAATTTCTTTATTTTCAGTTGCATCCCCCACATAGTTTTTTAGGGATTACCATTTATATAGAAAAGAAGCTCACACTCCTTGTACAAGTACCAGGCTTAATTAACCACTTTTTTCATTCTATTCTCCTTTGTTTTGTTAGGTCGTACATTGCGTCTTATCCGTCTACTAAGACATCTATATTTTTTCTTGTCATTAGGCTTATTCATCATTGTTAGTTCTATAAGCCTCGCATAAAATATTTACTGCTTTAACCAAATCATCTTTATCGAACCCATTACATGTATAATCAATCGTCCAGTTGTCGGCAACCATGTTTTGAGGGCGTTTTTAGCAGTTGGTCCAAGATAATGAAGTGATAGCAAGTATCTTCTTTAATAAGTTTTAATCCGCATCCATCATCGGCTTTGTCAATAACTAAAAACTTCTGGCGCAACGTCTCAAATGCATTTTGAAACATTCTTTTTGCATCTTCCGTTGTTCCAACTACATAATACATATGATGAAAAGTACCGCCCATTTGTTTTCCTCCTTTTTTATCAAAATCGAGTAGGAGATAATTGATTAGTTCAATTATCGACCTCTCACACCACCG
>OFGP01000497.1_pt1 | contig 38370 bp, 40 predicted proteins | sample 1521781 | NCBI WGS metagenome assembly OFGP01 (sample SAMEA3504113, study PRJEB24116) | mouse gut metagenome | biome: mouse gut; feature: mouse-associated habitat; material: faeces | place: Denmark | collected 2011
CATCCATGCTGTCGATGTTTGCCATCTGCAGCAGCTCACGGATTTTTTCTCGACGAGCTCTTTCTTCCGGCGTACGGTTCTTTCTAGCCATATGTATTTCCTCCTGTGTGGTGCTTCTATTCTACACCACACAGGAGCTTTACACAAACTTTGGGATGTTCTCAGTGTTAATGGTGTATTGCTTATAGAAATCATCGGACTGGTATTTTTGTGTAATCATAGCGAATAAGTCTACATCTATTTCTTCTGACCACACATCCATCCCTATATAGGGGGACTCCTCATATTCAATGGATATGCCATATTCCTGTATACAAAACCGTCTATGTTTTCCCATTTTTGTAAGAGAAATAGACAAATCTTTGCAAACCGGATATTCTTTGCCATCATAATATATTTTAGGGCCTGATGATGAACGATACAGTCCAAAAAAAATTATTTCATTTTTGAAATACAAACCTGTGACACAGGGATTGCTTTTTCTCTTTGAGAAGCTTTTTTCTCCGCTCTCCACATTAAGTGCGCAGTATTCGTGTATTTCTACATTTACTAATTCATACACATTGTCCATGATTATTACCTCCTGTTCATCAGACTTAAATCAGTGTACCACAACCTGTGGAAAATCTCAAATCGAAAAACTATACCTACTATACAAGCAGTTTCATTCTGTGCTATACTGTTGCTAAAAAATCGCAGAGAGCAGATTGGGGGACATGATGCCATGAAAAGAAAGATTGCCCTTGCCGCCGCTGTGGTCGGGGCGCTGGTGCTGCCGCTGTGCAGTTGCGGTATGGGAGGAATAGAGGGCAAAGCCTTCAAGTATCTTGCCAGCCGGTATAGCGGAGAGTTTACAATCATGAATGTTTGGCGTTTGCCATCAGGAGGCAGTCCAATTCCCAGCATATTGCCATCATATAATGAGGGCGTACTATCCCACAGATTGGAGGGCGCACAATGGGCTATCGGAAACACCTTGCCATGATATTTGCTGTATCCCTACTTTTAACAATGGCTGTCGGGTGCCATCACACAAAAGATAAACCGATCTGGGAACAACTGGAGGAAGCGCAGTATAATAGCTATAAGCCAAGGTTAGACCACATGATTGAAAAATACGGGGATATGTTTGAGATGGATGTGTATGGAACCATCACTTGCACAGAACCAGAATATAAAGATTGGCGGATAGCGTGCGATGCTACCGATAATTATTCTGCTGTTGATAATTTTGCAATCCGATTACGGCGGGAGGATCTGGAGCTTTTTATGCAGGAAATCGTGGAGCCGATTTTTGGGGAATGCAAAGTTTATGTAGTTGGCGGAGGGCGCTCAATTTTGAACGCGGATGCAGAAATCGAAGATTTTTTTACCTATGCGTTTGACCTTGTCCAGTATGCTATCTGGGTTCCCTATACCGAAAACTATCGATTACTTGCAGATGAACTGATAGAGACTATTATGGAGCATAAATATAAACTCCACTTTAATCTTATGTTTGTGGAAGAGGAACGGTATGCTGATGTGTCCCGGGACTGGAGGTACGGCTATCCAGATAAATACAAGTACAGGTTAGAAGTTCTGTACCGGGGAGATTATAAGATGGGGCCTGATTATTATGGAAGCTACGGAAAAATATGGAAAGAAAGAAAAGTTGTCCAAGAGGAATGAACCTAATTCCAAATGACCTGATTGACAATAGATAAAAATATGCAACGGAGGTTTATTATGAACACAAATGTGGAGTAAAAAACCTCTGGATTATGAGTGGGAGGAGGGGCAATTATCCGATATAGAAGAAGCCAATTCAACACAGTAAAATATTGAACTCGAAACGCTCCCATTACAAAGCGGGAGCGTATGTTCGATTAGACAGTTTTGAATGGCCTTTTACGCATAGCGGGAGAGAGAGGCACAGAATAAAGATTAAGAATTTTTGATGCCCATGTATTCGTCGTATGCTTCTTTTATTTTTCTTCTGCAAATATTTCTCCATATTGAGATGTACTTATTTCTATTTTGCAAAGCGTCCGGTTCCATATCGCCCCCAAACCCAATACAATCTTCGTCATCTTCAATCAAGCCTTTTTCGCCAGATAATGCGATTTCATTTGGACATTCGCAAAAGCTAAACCGTGAACACTTAAAACAATATATTCCCAATATGAATGAATTTTCGCATGGATAAATTTCTTCACCCGCCACTCCATCGCAATACCCTTCAATAAGCAAATGTTGCATTTTCATTTTTATAAGACTTCTCCCTTACATTGATTTGAAATCGTCATTTTATAATAGCATATTTGCTACCATATTTCTATCAATTTTATCTTATAATTCAAAAATATTATTTTCGCTCCTGCCAAAATCGGCAGGGGCGTTTTTCATGAAAAGGAGCGTCTATGAGCAACCATCAGCAAGGCCACAGCCACCAATACCGCGCAGGAGGACGGCGCAGGACGGGGACGCAGATGGGGCGCAGCTCAAGGGTAACGGGCTTGCGCCCCTACACGACACAGGCGGCGGCAATCCCTACGCCCATGTCCTGCTGACCATGCGCCCCATCCAGCAGGACGGCGCATGGAGCAGCCGCTTTTCCTCCCGCTGCCGGAGCGCGGCCTGTGTCGAGGTGATCCGGGCCAGGGCCAGCCGCTGGCGCTCGGAGAGCAGATGGTGGTTCCCCACAAAGGTGGAGGCGGACTTTGTATCATAGCCCCGGTTCATCAAGAACAACAGCTCCTGGGCGGAGGCGTTCAGCTTGCCCGCCGCCTTGGGGCCAAACTCTTTTTCGTCCTTCGGCTCATAGCCGCGTCTGACGGTTTCCATAGTGTGCTGTTTCCCTCCGCAATAGACAGCCGCCCATCCAACGGTTTTTTATATGCCGTTGACCTTGGCGGCTGGACAATCTGACCTGCTTGTTCGGATAGATCAATCACCAAGAACTAAAAGTCAACCATTTCGGAACCTGTTCCCAATCCAGTCCTGTAAATTTCAAGGAGTCCTCTTCTATTTCTGCCTGCTGTAAAATAGCGTCTATAATTTGCTTAGTAAGACGCAAGTCCTCGCTTAAAAGAGTAACTCGAATTGTGTGCCTGTTCCATGAATTGTACCTGATATAAAACGTAAGACCAGAGGATGTATGAAAAGCCGCATAGCGTGCAAAGAAATTGTCTGTGTCCGTGGGTTGATTGTTTGTATCAAACAGGCAAAACTCTTTATCCATGCTGAACCAACACGGCTCCAATTCGCAGTCTGCCTCCAACTTTTGCAGGAACTCTGCCAATGGAGCATGACCGGTGACTGTCCATTCCGGCGGACAGTACGCAAGAAAGGCGATTGCATGAATGCAGGAACGTCCAGAGGAAAAGGTGCCTTCTTTGTATTTTAAGGGCTTGCCATGTTCCAGTACCCAGTGGAGCAGTTTGCTATACGCACTATAAAATAACAGTTTTGCAAAGGTATCATGGCAGTAGCAAAAATGCCAACAATACGTTTGCACGAGTTCATCCAAGCCCGCTCCATCCAAAAGGAAACCATACCCTATATCGGGAAGTGCCGCACAGCAGAAAATCAAGAAAGGTGGGTGGCCGGGAGACTCTTCCTCAATATACCGCCACAAGCCCTCCCACATAAGGAAATCTTTTGCTTCACAGGCCATGTTACCATGCTTAAAACCGTTCCACCCCTCAAACATGGAGGAAAGTATTCCGCCGTCCTCCTGGCCCATCTCCTGCAAGTACAATTTGTAGGAGGCCGGAATTGAGCATCCGTATCGTTCCATAATCATTTGTTCCAATGCTTGAATATCTTCTTCCGGCGCAGGCTTGAGGTTTTGAAGCCGCTCCGGTTCAAAAATAGAAACACATTGCTTGACCTTGCGGAACAACTCTGCTTCGGAACATGGAGGGCGGGTGAACAATGTGCGTAGATTGCATTGCATAGCGATAAATCCCCCTTTCTCGCTAATTATAATTTAGTCATACACGGAATTTTTGTAAGTAATCGGAATAACGGAAACATTCATACTGAGGGTGTTTTATTTAATCGGTTTGTACTGATTTATTCCGCCTTTTCCACACGCCCCGAACCGTTACCCCTATTATACCAGCAACGACCAGCACCGCAAGCCGGAGCAGGACATCCAACGGTTTTTTTATATGCCGTTTCCGTTGGCGGCTGGGTGCTGATTGGTTTTCTATCCAATCATTTTGTACTTTACCAATATTTCAAACTGCCAAGCAAAGAAGATAAATTTTTCTTCATATTTTGCAAGGCAATATGATTGTCACTGGAAATTTTAATATTGAGCGCCCAATGCAAATCGACACTCACTATATATTCCGATGAAACACCACAAAAGCGAATATTGTCACTGAACCAAGCCTTTTGCAGTTGATAGGGTTTTAATATAGTCTCGATAAATTCCATTGATGTTGTCCACTGAATATTTTGAGCCGACTTTCCAGATAGAATATCACGGAAACCTTCTTTGGAAGTTCCGCCATTTACTTGATATAAAAATTGTGTGTTTTCCGCTTTGCGAAATGCCATCTGAAACAAATAATTTTCAAATGATCCAGAAAACAACCTTTTGTCAAAACCATTGTAAATTGGCGGATTGTCTCCCTCTGACAGTTTCAATGATAAGATGGACTCGTCCCAATGAAAGGAAAAAGGCAAAAAACCATTTGGAAGAAAATCGTCATCTGTATAGTATTCACAATAATCATTCAATGTCTTATCCACGCTTACTTCCGTATATCCATCCCACTCCTGTTCAAGTAGCCCGCCATCGTTTTTCCCCATTGTCTGTAAAAATAGAAGATACGCAAGTGGGATACTTTTGCTATATGGGTTCAAAAATTCTGATAGTGTTTGGATTTGACTTTGCAAAGCAGGCTCAACTTTTTTTGACCATTCTCTATCCATAGCGTTCATTGTTTTGCAAAGTCGGTCTATCATCGTATCCAAAGAACCTTTTTCAAATGATATACTTTTTAATGTCATGCCACATATCTCCTCAACCTCACTTTGGGACATTTGTCCCAAAGGCCAGACCGCTCTAATCGGATTTCCGCCTTTTACAAAAGCCCCGAACCGTTGCGGCCCCTATTCCCACAACGGCCAGCACCGCAAGCCGGAGCAGGACATCCAGCATCCAACTGACTTTCCCATGCCGGTACATATCCAGCACATAGACGGGATCAAGGTCATAGTCCGCCTGCATCTGGCTCAGCGCCCGGCGCTCCTCGGTGGTGGTATAGCGGAGATAGCCCGTGGGATATTCGTCCCCGCCCGTCAGCGTCAGATAATCGTCAAAGTACACGCACAGCCAGGAGCCGTCCTCCAGCTCCGTCAGATAGTAGCGGTTATAATATCCGCCCGCAAGCCCCTGGAGCATCCTCTGCCAAGGCGGGAGGGGATAGTCGGCATAGATGTATTCCGAAACGGATACCGCCCGTTTTGCGCCATAGCTGCGGTGATAGTGCGTCCCCTCCTGCGCCGCGTCCCGCAGACGGGCCAGCGGGCAGGCCACCAGATCTCCGCCTGTCACCGTTGCCGGGGTCTGGGCGTAAAAGCATGATGACACGTCCTCCTGCCGTCGGAGCTGCTGGACGCCCTCACCGGGCCGCTGGCCTTGCCCCGTTCCTGTGCCAGCCCACAGGTCGTACAGCCAGCCAGTGGGCGCGGCCAGCATCAGCCAGAGCGCAAGGGCGGCGCACACGATATTCCGCAGAATGGTGGGGATGGAGTGTTGACCTTTTTTCATGTATGCACCGTCCCGTTTATTACTATTGTCACAACCTATACTATACAGACACTTTGCTCAACTATACTATATCAGGCTCACACATCCTACGCCAGAAAGACTTCCGATACCGCACCGTTTTCGGATCAGCCTCTTTTAATTTGCTCACAATGGGCTTGTATAGTTCCTCATGGTCAAAAAGACTAAATGTGGGATTGAGTTCTAATTGTCTGTCTATTTCTTCTCGGAGTTGTGGATAAAAAGACAGCCACAGGCCAAGACAATCCACAAGTTGACAAATGCCATAATTCATTAAGTATGGTATTTCGTCCGGTTCTTCCCCCCGATAGCTTTCACCCGGCACCATTTGAAACACTCCTTGATTTTTTACATCTACTCCAATCAATCCCATTACATCCATAGATGCAATATACAAAAAGGTGTTTTGGAGATGCGGGTGCTTTTTTACATAGGGCTGTTCAAAAAAGGTAATAGGTGCATTGGGAGTAATCTCGTAATTTGAATACACCGGGAGACCGACATTTTTCAAAAACTCAAATGTTTCTTTTGGAAGATTAAGCGGCTCCAATAATTCTGTTGGAAATGGAACCAATGATGCTTTATATTCTTGTGTTATTTCAATATTCATTGTGAATACCTCCGTGTTCACAGTTCCCGGACACCAGCCTGCCTCAGCCAGTCTTGCAGTTTCTTGAGCGGGAACCCGGTAAACACATAATTCTCACCCGCCTGGCTGTGGATTGTCACCGCCGTAAACAGCGCCTTTTTCCCCACGGAAAAGCCCTTAATGTCCGAAAGGGGCAAATCAAATTCCGGGCTCCCGACCATGCTGATATAAAAGCAGGCCCGCTGGTTGGTGACATAGATATTCCCGCTAAAGGGCTTTGTGGTGAGAAACTGCTTTTGATGGAGCGCCACCTGTCCGCTGCCGATCATTGTCTCGTTGGGGTTCAGTTGAAATTTTGCCATAAGTAATTCCACCTCTTAATATGTCATTGAAATGTTCATCTCTTTGGCTATCTCACACCTAAATTATAGCCAGAATTTATTTTTTTGCAAGTAGGGGCACGAATTTGAATGGGGGCAAGGTTGACGATCCCCAAACCTTGCTTTTCAGCATAGTCCACTGTATAGGCTGTCCCACCATCTTTTTTCGTGAGGTAGCAGACACATACACCGCTGTGGTCTACCAAATGGCGATTGCGCTTGAACATACAACCCCTGGTGTACTCCTGGGCGGTGTAGACCACCTTATCTGCCTGGGCCTTGATGCGCTCATATTCCGCCACGTCCCCGGCAGGCCACCCTCGTGTCTGCGTCAGGCAGGGGAGGACAAGGATCAGCTTTATGTGTGGGTATCTATTTTTCAGGTTAAGTACAGTTTGTGCGGCGAGGGCATCAAAGCCCCGCGCACCTCCGGCTCCATAAAATTGGACGCCCTGCTCAATCAGGCCAATAATCGTTTCTTCCAACTTCATGGCGAGTTCTTGGCGGAAAGCAGGCGGCAGCTCGCGGTGGCCTGTGAAGCAGCAGGTTCTTTTTCGCATTTCACGCACTCCTTATATCCTTTGTTGGCCGTATTATATCATTGTATTGCTATAAATGGCAATTCCCCTCTATAAATAATTTCTGCGGGACGTGGTAACCTTTTACCAGGAGGGGCAAAGCTATGGAAACAGTCTACCGAGAGCAGTACATTCGTTTTGGATTGAAGGTTCAATACTATCGCAAACTGCAAGGACTGACGCAGGAAGCCTTTGCAGATAAGATTGGGCGGTCATGGTCTTTCGTTGCAAAGATCGAAAGCCCCACGCAGGTGTTTGGCGTTTCGTTGGAAACGCTGTTTAAGATTGCCGACGCGCTGAAAGTCCCTGTCGCAAAACTATTTGAAGAATAAAAACACGCCCTGGATTGACTGTTTTCAGCCAATCCAGGGCGAAATAATTAGATTTCAGGGACTAATAGGCAGGTGTTCCATACCCATAAATTTCGTAGTGACCAACGGCATAGCGGTTTTCCCGGCAACTATCGCCGGAGTTGCCCTCCACAGTGTAGACGATGCCGTTCTCCACCTTCTCCACGATGCCAACGTGGTCGGCAAGGCCGTCCTGCGGCCCGGAGCTACCTTTGTTGTCCCAATCAAAGTAGATGATGTCGCCGGGGCGCGGCTCATAGCTGTTATCCTGCCAGAGTCCCCGATCCTTAAACCAATTAGAGCCGCTGATGCAGCCCGCGGTTTTGGGGATCACCCCGGCGTCCAGATACCCGCACTCGTTGGCACACCAACTGACAAAGCAGGCGCACCACTCCACACGGGAGTTGAAGCCGTACCAAGACCAATAGGGCTGACCGCCCACGTTCCCGATTTGCGAGAGGGCCACCACCACGATCTCCCCATCGCCCAGGCCGATGCCGTACAGGACGCTGCTCCACATACTGCGGTTTTCTTCAGCCAGTAGCTCCGCAAGCTGTGCCCGCTGGTCTGCGGTGAAGTTGTAGGCATCCGCCATTTCATCGGCAGTTTTGTGGGTCACGGTGATATAGAGGGTCGTGGTCGTTACCTCAACTTCTTCCTCGATGATATTGCCCGCTCCATCGTCCGTTTCAATGGTCTGCGTGGTGGCGCTGGTGTCTGTGCGGCTGCTCACCTCATTCATGGCCCAAAATATCTCTTTCAGAAGTGCCTTTTTGTTATCGTCCATGGTGGCAACTTCCTGGGGAGCGTTTGGGTCGGTGGTGGTCTTAACGGCGTAGACCGCCAGCACATCGGGCCAGACGGCGCGGGAGCCAGACATTTCAAGCGCGTCATGGGCGTTTGCGGTCTTGATTTCCTCCAGCTTACTCTCATAATCCTGGTTGATCTCCCGGACAACAACGGGCATGGTCTGGCCTGTGCCGTTGTCCTCCCCGGAAAAGAAGATACCAAAGCAGGAGCCGACGATCAAGCCAATCAAGCAGATAATGACAACGGCGAGGATGGCAACCCAGCCCCCGGCGGCAATCGCGGCCACCAGCGCCTTGACGGAGGCAATCATAGCCTTTACCGTGGCGGCAACCGCCTTTGCACTGGCTTTCGCGGCGGTGGCGGCGGTTTTCGCCGTAGCACGGGCGGCTTGTGCTGTCATTTTAGCGGCCTTGGCGGTGGCCTGGGCCGTTTTCTGCGCCGCCTTTGCCGTATGCTCGGCGGTCTTGATGGCGGTTTTGGATGTGCGCTGGGCAGTTTTCACCGTGCCCTTTGCGGTCTGCTGGGCTGTCTTTACCGTCCGCTTGGTACTTTTGATGGTGCCCTTTGCTGTCCGCTCTGCGGCCCTGCCGGTGGTTTTCACGGTCTGACTGGCGGTGCGGCCTGTCCGCTTTACCGCTTCAATGGGCTGTTTAGCGGCATTGACGGTCTGCCTGATGGCCGTTTCCGTCTGTTGGGGCATGGGGGAAATATCCGGCGCTTTCACCTGCGGCTGGGCCGGTCTGTCAGACTGAACAGCCCGGTTTTTCACCTGCCGTTTACGCTCGGCCCACTTCTCGGCCTGCTTTTTGACAAAGGCCCGCCCACGCTCCACTACCGTATCAATGGCATCAACAGGGCGTTCCCCATCAGAGCGGACAGGGGGCCGTCTGCGTTCCGCCGTGCTTCTATACTGCTTGGGGCGTGGTTCCTGCGGGGCGGCGTTGGTACGTTGCCGGGGGAGCCGCCTGTCCGGGGCCGGGTTGGTGCGCTGTTGGGGGATTTGTTCATCCCTGGGCGGGTCGGTACGCTGACGCGGCAACCGCCCCTCCGGGGGTGTCCTGTTGGTCTGGCCCTCCGGGGCGGGGCCTTGGCTCGGTTCGGGAGAGAGGGCCTGTTCAGTAGGGGCGGTGTCCTCCCGCCGCTTCTCCGCCGCCCGTTTCTCCCGCTGGCGCTGGAACAGTTTTCGCCCCTGGCGTATCGCCGTCTTTGTGCCGGACACCGCCACATTCGCCGTATCATGGGCCAAATTATCGGCGGCAACCTCCACTTTATCCCCGGCGTACTCGCTGGGGGTGGCCTGACAGTCATCCATCAACGCCGCCGCGTTCTGCTTGGAGCGGATAAAGGCATTTTTCATCCGCTGGCCCACAACGGCGGACTTGTCCAGCACTTTGATGTCTTTACCCTTGGCCTTTTCACGGGTCTTGATCTTGCCCATGGGCGCTCACCTCCCGTCTTTTCATCCAGCGGTGTTTCAATTCTGCGGGGGCCACATAGTAGTTCCTGCGGCGCTGGCCTGTCCACTCCTTTCCACCGGCTTCTCCATCAAAGGCAAAGCCAGCGGCCCGGAGCGACGCCCCGGTTTCCGTTGCCAGGGTATAGGTGATGATGCGCTCATAACCCATATCAAACCCGATGCGGCAACAGGCCCCGTAGAGTTTAGAACAGGCGTTGCGGGTTCCGTCCGTGCAGCAGCGCAGAATTTCAAGGGTCAGCCCATCGTCCAGGTGCCGTGAAACAGGACGGCCACAAATCGCCACGCCGCACAGATCATCCCCGTCATAGCAGGCCACGGCGAACTTGCCGCCCACGGGCGGGATGCTGTGCCGGTGGTGCTGGCCTACATACTCCCTCGCCGCCCGCAGATGGCAGGGCTTGATTTTCAATGACATTTTCACACCTCCGTCCATAAGGGGAGGGGCAGGCATTATGCCTGCCCCCCGGAAAAGCGGCCCTCACCGGGCCGGGTGGTCATCAAGCGGTAGAGTTCCGTATTGTGGGGGAAACGGTTGACAAAGGGCACCAGGGCGGAGCCGTACTTGATAAGCCCGCACCCGGCGGGGGCATTGGTGATGTGGCCCATCTGTTCCTCGGAGATGTTCAGCAGGCGGGCCAGCTTTTCCCGGTCGCTTGCCGCCTGATTGAGCATGACAATGAACTCGGAGTTGGACAGCATAGTGCTGGCCTGCACAGAGTCCAGAAGATACTCCACATTCTGCGTGATGGCGGTGGGATAGGCATTGCGCTTTCTAAACTGCCGCCACGCAGAGTTAAAAAAGGCGGCAGAAAACTCGTTCTCAAACATCACATGGAACTCGTCGATAAAGACGTGGGTGCGCTTGCCCTTTTTCCAGTTCAGGGTGACGCGGTTGAGCATGGTGTCGGTAATGACAAGGTGGCCGATGGGCTTCAACTGCTCACCCAAGCCGTGAATGTCGAACACCACCACCCGCTTGTCCAGGTCAACGGTGCTTTCGTGCCCAAAAATATCAAGGGAGCCGGTGGTGAACAGTTCCAGGGCCAGGGCGATCTCCCGCGCCATTTCCTCCGGCTGCTCCAACAGCTTTTCACGGAGGGTAGCCAGCGTGGGGACAATGCCGGTCTGCTCCGCTTCTTCATACACCGCCGCCGTACAGCGGTCAATGATGGACTTCTGCCGCGCCCCCACGCCATTGGGGTCGATACGCTCCACCAGGGACATGATGAATTGGGACTTCACCACAATGGGGTTGTTCTCGCCGTAGCCGTCCACCATATACATGGCGTTCAAGCGGTCTTTGCCGCCAGCGGCCACCCGGACAACGGTGCCCAGGCCGTCCATCGCTTCCACCAGGGGCGCGTACTCCCCCTCCGGGTCGCAGATCAGAATGTCATCGTCCGTGTTGAGGATAAGGAACGCGATTTCTTCCTTGACGCTGAACGATTTGCCGGAGCCGGGAACGCCCAGCCGGAAGGACGCCTGGTTGAGCAGATTGGCCTTGTTGCACATGATAAGGTTGTGGGAAATGGCGTTTTCTCCGAAGTAGATGCCGCCCCTGTCCATGATCTCCTGCACCTTAAAGGGCATGAACACGGCAAGGCTCTCGGTGGTCAGGGTGCGGAAAGCGTCGATCTTCCGTACCCCGATGGGCAGGACGGTGTTCAGGCCGTCGATCTGCTGATATTTCAACACCGCCAACTGACACCGCCCGGACAGGGAGCGGATTTTCTCGGTGTCACTGTCAAGCTGCTGTTTGCTGTCAGCGGTGATGACCAGCGTGAGAACGGCCTGCATCATCCGCTGGTCGCGGGTGGTCAGGTCGGCCAGAAATTCCTTGCTCTCCTTGCGCTGCAACTCCATATCATAGGGGACGATGGCGGAGAAGTTGTTGTTTTGATTCTGGCGGCGCTGCCAGTTTGTGATATTGGTTTCCACCCCCAGCAGACGGTTCTCCACCTCCCGCACGGCTTCATCCGTGGGGACGGAGAGAATGTCAATGGACAGCATCATGTTACGGTTCAGGTCGGTCAAGTCCGCCACGATCTCGTCCTGGATATAGTTGGCGTAGTCCTTCAGGAACAGCACCCGGCAATAGCGGTCGCCCAGCTTCAGGTAGTCGCTGTGCTTCTCGATCCCGTCCGGGCAGATATAGTCCTTGAAGTCGTGGCCCAGCCGTGCCATATCCGCCATATCAAAATGAAAGCTGCCCTCATCCCCGGCCCGGTAGAAGTCGTGGAGAACACGCAGTCGGTCAGCGGCGTCCAGTTCCACACACTTGGAGCCGAGGGCGGCAAAGCGGGCGGTCAGGTCGGCCCCGATCCGGGTAAAGTAGGCGCGGGCGTCCTCAATGTCCTTTTTATTGATGGACACTGTGACAAACTTCTCCTGGGTGATGCCGTTGGCCCCGGTCGCCTTGTCAATGAGCATCTGGTTGTACTCTTTGCGGTACTTGTCCAGGCCGTCCTCACGCATGGACATAAGGACGGACTGCTCAAAGTCCGCTTGGCTCTGGCGGCGGTTGCAAATGGTCAGCTTGGTGGTGGCGGCGCTGTCCAGGCTGTTCAGCAGCTCCGAGTAGGTGAGGAACATGGTTTCCTTGTCCTCCCGGCTGGCTACCTTGTAATTGATGTCGGTAAAGCGGTAGGTCTTGGAAAACTTGGTGCCGCCCACCCGGAAGATACCGTCCGGCCAGATGGTTTGAATGGGGATCACGTCCTGTACCCTGCGGGGGACGCGGTACGGCTCCCGATCCTGCCGCATAATGGTCTTGATACTCTTAATCATGGCGCTTGTATTCCTCCTTCTCCCGCTTTTCCAGGCTGGACTTCAAAAGGTCGTAGTACAGCGTGGATGATTCAAAGCGGAGTTCTCGCGGTTCCAGCAGTTCCGAGCGCAGCCACGCCCACAAAAACTGCTCTGCCGTCATGCCATGGTAGGTGAAAAAGCCCAGCGCCGCAAAGGGGGCCGCGCCCAGGACGCACATCCAGGACACGGTTTCGGTGCCGACGTAGGGTTTCAGCAGAAAGTACAGCCCCACGGCCACAGCCACCGCCAGCAGGGAGAACACACACTGACGCATGGACAGGCCGAAAAACATACTCTCCGTGTAGTTGCGGATTTCACGGTTGATTTTGACTTCCAAAATAGATACCCTCCTTTATCGCTCCATTCCGCCCTTTTTCCTGGGCGGCTTCTGCTTGGTGGGGTAGGGCACAAATTCTTCCTCCCCCTCAATCATGCTGAACTCTGCCCGCAAAAGCGGATGGGTTTCAAGTGCCTGATACTGACGGATCAGGTCAATCGCCAACTCTCTTGTGGCAGTGCTGGCTTTCTGTGTCCCGTCCTTGAAGATATAAAATCGCTTCATCCAAAATAAGACCTCCTAATTTGTAAAATGGAATTGCTTTTACCGCTCATATCGTATATAATAGAGAAGCAAAAGAATTCTTTAGATTTCAAGAATAGAAAGGATGGCATTTATGAACTTAGCCAAACTCTCTGCCAATGGGCAAATTACGGTTCCTGTGGAAATTCGCCGCCTTCTCGGTTTGAAGTCGGGGGATAAGATTTTATTTTTTCAAAACCAGGGCGGTGAGGTCGTTGTTGCCAACGCTTCCGCGCAGGCTTTGTCGAAGGTACAGGACGCTTTTGCCGGACTTGCTGAAAAGCTGGGTGTAAAAGACGAGGATGATGTGCAGGCTTTGGTCGATGAAGTCCGCTATGGGGGAGAACGGGGTTGAAAATACTTGTTGACACAAACATCCTGTTCTCGGCCATGCTCTTTCGCGGTTCAAAACCGGCAAAGGCGCTGCTGTACGTTTCTGATTACCATGAAATGGTTATCTGTGACCGCAGCATTTATGAACTCTATGACGTTCTCAAACGCAAAGCGCCAGAAGCACTACCTGACGCGGAAGTGTTTCTGGCAGAGTTCTCCTATGAGTTGATCCCCGCGGTCGATAACGGGACAAAGCTGATTCGGGACGCAAAAGACCAACCGATTTTGAACGCGGCTATCGTTGCGGATGTTGACGTGATTCTGACCGGCGACAAAGACTTTTTGAGCCTTGACATGGAACATCCCCGTTGTATGACAGTGACAGAGTTTTTAGAGGAAGATGGAGTGGGGCTGTAATGCCCCGCTCTTTCTTTTTACAGTCCCATCATTTCACGCACAACATGGTCGGACATTTTCACGCTGCCCACCAGGATAAGCATATTGAACGTCAATTCTCCGATATAGCTCCACACCATAGATGCCGCCGCCGCGTTTGGGTCAACAGCGGGCGGGGAGCTGGCGAACACGGAGAAGATGATGCAGGCCAGCACGATCACGGCCCCCTCCAGACAGACGGCGGCGTAGCTTTTCAGGAAACTCTTGCCCACGTTCTGGCTGGGTTCCCCGGCAAAGCTGGACAGGGGGATGGGGGCCAGCGCAGCGTACATAAACATCTTAAAAAAGCGCCCGTAGACGCTCAAAATCATCACGAAGGACAGCACCCAAATCAGCAGCCCGCCGATCAGCGTCACTGCCCATAGGGGGATGCTCTCAAAAAAGCCGCAGTCCTCAATGGCGGTCACGATCTCGGCGGGCAGGATGGTGGAGTTGGGAGCGCCAAAGCCCGCCGCATTCATAATGGAGGACACCACGCCCTGGATGATGTTCAACAGGGCCAGCATCAGCTCCATGCCGTGAGTGATAAGGGCCTTTGCCAGCGCAAAGCGGACAAACAGCTTTATGGCGTGTTCCGGCTTTTTGACCTCCACAAAGCTGCCGCAGGTCTTGACCACACCCACCACAAAGAACAGCACCAGCAGGGCGTAGCCGATGGCCTGGAGCCCGCCGTGGATGTTCACCACCACGCTCCAAATCGCACCGCCCTTGAAGTCCTGGGGGGATTGTGTGATAAGCTGCCATATCTCGCTCAATTTGCCGTTCCAGACCTCCAGGGCGTTCTCTAAATTCTGGACTACCCAATTATCCGACACGCAAAGCACCTCCTTTTAGGGGCAGGCCCATCTTGTGGGCCTGCCCCGTGTGTTCGGATAGCTTTGCCGGATCAGCCGGTGATAAGGGTCAAAATCTCACGCGCAAAGGTGATAATAACGCCGCCCGCCAGGGTGAGGAAGCCGTTGGAACGCTGGGAGGGGTCGTGGCTCTGGAGGGAGAGGCCCACCTGGACAATGCCCCAGCCCAGCAGAATCAGACCCACGGCGCGGATCAGGCCGAAGATAAACTCGGACAGGTTGTTGATAACGGTGAGGGGGTCGCCGCCCGCAGCGGGGGCGGCAAAGGCCGTCATAGTACAGCAGCCCATCAGGGCCACCGCCGCCACCAGGGAACAGTAGTAGCGGTAGCCCTTTTTCACTTTGTCGGGCATAGGCAGGCGGTTGGGGTTCTTCTCGTTCTTCTTGAAAATGTTCATCGTGTCGTACCTCCTAATGAATTGATAAGTTCTTCTAATTCTTCTTCTGTGAGAAGCAAGAAGTTGTGTTTCACCGCGTCCTGTTCCTGTTCCGCCGCCCGTTTCAGCAGCTCCGGGTCAAACTGGATGGATGCGATGCTGCGGGTGTCCTCGCCGTGGCGGTAGGGTTCAGCCCCGCCGTCTGTGGTCAGCTTCACATGGGGATGCTTCAAAATGTCGTACTTGAAGTCCTGGATGGGCCGCTCCCCGCGAATAAAAAGGAGCGCATACTGATTGTCCAGCATACGCACCTCGTCCGGGGTCAAAAGTTCGCGGCCCGCTAATTGCCAGTTGGTGGAGTAGCTGCCGCTCCGCCCCCTGGACTGGCCGTAGGTGTTGGTGTCGATGGTTTCCTTGCCCAGCAGCTTGGAAACGTACTCGTGCGTTGACGCTTCATTTCCGCCGAGATAGATAAATTCATCGCAGTTGCCCACGATGCTCTCCCACTGTTTTTCAAAGAGGGCCTTTAGCTGGGCAAGGTTCTGGATGATAATGCTCACGGAAATTTCCCGGCTCCGCATTGTGGACAACAGCTTGTCAAACTCGTCCGGCAAGGCGACATTAGCAAATTCGTCCATGACAAAATGCACATGGACGGGCAATCTGCCGCCGTGTACCACGTCCGCCTGATAATAAAGCTGCTGGAATAGCTGGGTGTAGAGCATACCGATGATGAAATTGAAGCTGGCGTCATTGTCGGGGATAACGGCAAAAATGGCCGTCTTTCTCTCGCCCAAACTCCACAACTCCATCTCGTCCGTCTGCGTCATGCTTGCCAGAGATTCCAGGTTGAACTTCTCTAACCGGGACACCAGCGTGATTTGAATGGATTTCAGGGTCTTGGCGCTGCCGGAGTGATAGGAGCGGTAGTATTTCAGGGCGATATGCTCCGGGTTCCGCATTTCCAGGCGGTCAAAGAGTTCATCCAGCGGGGAGCGGAAGTCCTCATCTTCCTCCCGGACTTCCCCAGCCCGGATCATCTCCATGACCATGGGAAAGTTCTGTTCATCGGGCGGGGCTTCATAGTGGAGATAAAACACCAGCGCCAGCAGGAGCATTTGCGCCGCCTGATCCCAAAAGGGGTCTTGGGACTGTGAGCCTTTGGGCGTGGTGTTTTTGAACAGATTTGTCACCAGCCGTTGGATGTCGTTGTCGTTGCGGAGATAGACAAAGGGATTGTAGCAGTAGCTTTTTTCCATGTTGATAAGGTCGATCACCTTAATGTCGTACCCCTTGGCTTTCAACAGGTTCCCGGTGTCCCGCAGCAGCTCCCCCTTGGGATCAAGGCAAACAAAGCTGGTGTTGGCGTTCATAATGTTGGGCTTGGCAAAAAACCTCGTCTTGCCCGCGCCGGAGCCGCCGCACACTAAAATATTGAGGTTGCGCCGGTGCCTGCGTCCGTCAAGGCCAATCGCCACATTCTGCGTCAGTATCTTGTTAGCGGTGGCCTTTTTGTCGGCATATTTCTTCCTGACGGCCTGGGCCGTGCCCCACTTGGCGGAGCCATGTTCCTCCCGCCTGCGGTAGTTGCGGTCAGTGGAGAGGTAAATACCAATGCCCAACCCATAGCAGAGCATAAAAATGAGGACAGTTTTCAGGCTGTCCTCACACAGTATGATGTGGAATGGGTCATTGAGGGCCGCGCCGCCGTAGCGCACCAGCCCCACCAGCCCGCCGCCCATATAGGGGGCCAGCAGCAGGGCCAGCCAGACGGCGGGGATCAGGCCGCAGGCGTAAAGAATGAGTCGGGATGTGGAGAATTTATCTTGCCGCACGGTCAGCCCTCCGTTTCTCCCGCTTGGTGGGCGCGTCAATGACTTTGAGAATGAGATCGTCCACGTCCTGGGTGGGCTTGCCGTCCCGGAGGGTATCGTTGCGGAAATCAGTCAGGCCCCGCACCATAAGCCGCTGTTCAAAGTCATTCAGCGTGACCACTCGCTTTTCATCACGCATAGAGCGCCCTCCTTACCTTGCGCCGCCGTCCCGGTTTTTCTGCGCTTTCTCCTGGGCGGCAAAGAGCCGGTTCATATCGGCGGAGATGGTTCCGGCGATTTCCCGGATGGTGCCCACCTCGCCCCGGATCGCCTGAGCGTCCATCTGACTGTATTCTTCCGGCATACGGTCAAAGGAAAAGCCCTCCACCGACACGCCGTTGCGCTTGCACAGCATATAGGACGCGCTGTACGCCACAAAATCCGGGTTCTGGCATTGGAAGCTGCCCTTGTTCATGTGGGCGCGGGCCAACTCCTGGGCCAACCCCCGGAAGATGGTAGGGGCGTTCAGCCCTTGCCGTACCCGGATGGTGTTTTCCTTGCTGGAGTAGGCCACGTTCACGCCCTCCGGCAGCTCATTGGAGATGGCGAAGCGGCAGGGGGCGTTGTTCATCAGGGCTTTCAGGAGCAGCCGCCCATCACGGGCCACCGGGGGCGCGGCCCGCTGGGTGGAGTTGGTCTGGGAAATGTCGAACATTTTCTTGGGGTCGTAGAACACACCCTTGGAGCCATCCTGTTCACGGGTGTACTCCTTGCCGGGTTCCAGGATGGTGATGGCTTCCGCACCCCGCTTGACGTACAGGCCGCTGGACTTCCATGTGTCAAAGTCGGCCAATTTGGTGGCATCCGGCTTTTGGGCGGCGACCAGAATGGCGTTGCTCACGGAGTAGCGGTCAAAGCGGGCCTGCACATCCAGGTAATCGCAGAACAGGCTACCGTCCATGCTCATCTCATGGGCAAAGGTGTCGATCATCAGGTAGACACCCTCACGCTCCTGCTGTTTCCTCGCCGCCCATGCGTCCTTGTCAAAGGGGGCGTCCCTGCGCTGGTCGGGCTGGGGGGCAAACAGATCATCATAGTTTTCCATGTCTTACCTCTCTTTCAGTCGTTTCGGTTTATACTTGGTGCGCGGGGCCAGATGCTTCGGCCCCTTGGTGGGCTTGGCTTGCTCCCTGGAGGACGCCGCTTTCTCCCGCCGCTCCGCCTTGATCTCGTCCAGTTCCTTACGGACGGAGGGCCGGGAACGCTCCTGGGGATCAGAGATACCCGCCCCGGTTGGCTCTTTGGGCCTTGAGGTAGGCTCGGACTGACGGGATTTCGCCACCCGGCCCTCCGTAGGGTTTTGGGTCTGGCCTTCCTCCTTGGCGGGGCCGTCCCCCAACAGCGCCGCCAGAAATTCATCCTTGTCCTGTTCGGGGGCGGTGCGCTCCGGGACGGGCAGCTCGCCCTCTTGTTCCGGGGCAGGGGCCGGGGAGAGCATAGCGTCCACAAGATCGTCTACCTCCTGCTCGGTCATCGGCTCCGCCGCCGCTGGCGCTTCCGGCTCGTCCGCCGTCTGCTCGGCGCGGCTGCGCTCGATCTCGCTCCTGATTTCAGCCATATCCACGGTAGCGAGGTTAAACCGCTCAAAGATACGGTTGATCTTGCTGGCGTCCTCGGCCCGCACCATAATATCGGTGATGCCGTCCGTGGCGTCCCGGTCTTTCAGGACGCAGTAGAGGACGCCGTACTTCTTGGCTTCCCGGCAAAACAACTGGAGGTCGGTGTCCTTCACGGCGAACACCTTCAACTCCTTGCCGCTGCGGAGCATATTGGTCAGCCGGGTCTTGCCCTTGGTTTTCTTCTGCTCCCGGAGGATGGCGTACAGCAGAATGGCAAGCTGCTTGGCACCTGTACCGGCCAGCTTGACCGCTACCTCACCTGTTTCCAGGGACAGCCTCACGACTTGCTCCGCCGCGTCGCCTGAATAACTGCTCATTCTTGTTCAGCTCCTTTCGCTCGGTTTCCTTCTGCGCAATCAGACGTTCCAGATTCTCCTTGACCTGCCCGGAACGCTGGGCGATGCCGTCACATAAAACCACCTCCTTTCGCAGCGCCTTTAGACGGCTGGAAACGGCGCTGATTTTCTGCTTCATCTCATCGGCGGCTATGGTGTCGCCCTGACGTGTCAGCCGCCGCGCTTCCTTTCGGAGTTCCTGGCGCTGGGCGGTCAGGGCGTCGATCTCCGCCGACGATTGCTCCCGGCAGGCGGTCAGCTCCCCGATGGTGCTGATATGCCGCTTGCCCAAAAACCGGGTTTCCGCGTCCAGCCTGTCCAGCTTGGCGATGTCCTCACGCAGTAAAAAAGACACCCGCTTGACGGATGCCGGTCGTTTGACGATAATGTGGAGTTCATAGCAGTAGCGGAAGTAGAGCGCCCGCAGGCCGGTGACTTTCTTCCGGGGCTGGCCCCGCACCCGGTAACGCCGGGGCGGACGGTGTACCACCTCCGGGAAAGGGACTTGCTTTTGGAGGTTGTGCAGGATGCGCTCTCTGATTTTGTCCAGGGTGTAGTCCTCTCCCAGCTTGTGAAAGCGGAAGTACCCGCCAGCGTCAGGCGGTTTCAGAGCCGGATATTTCAAGGGTTTCCCGCCCTTGCCCCTGGTTTTCAGTTGGTAGCCCATTTCGCCCATCACCCGGATAAAGTCGCGCTCGGTGGTGGATGCAAGGATGGCCCGGTCAATGTCGGCCCGGATGGTGCCCCGGTGGGTGGGCTTGCCGTTCTGTTCCGCCTGCCATTCGGCGTAGTTCTTGGCCCGCCCGCCGGGGTTCTCAATGACGGAAATGGCGTACTCCCGGCAGAGCCGGTCTGACACCTCCCGCATACGGGCATAGTCGGCGGGGGTATTGTGAAATTTGATACCGTCCCGGAAAGAAACAGAATTGATGACAAAGTGATTGTGATAGTGGCCTGTGTTACAGTGAGTGGCTACCACCACTTCCAGGCGATCTCCCCACAACTCCTGTGCCAGCTTGACGCCGATCTCATGGGCAATCTCCGCTGTGACTTCTCCCTCCTTAAAAGACTGATACCCGTGGTAGCAGGCGCGGCCCCCCAGCTTATCCCGGCCAGATATGCTCTGCCATAGCTTTTTTGTTTCGATAAACTGATGGGCGGCTGTTTCTTCTTCACAATTCAGACAGGACACATAGGAGCGGCGTTCGGTTTTCATATCATCGGCGGCATACTCTACCACATCGTCAATGGCATGGAGGGACGCCAATTCTTCATAGCTGGCTTCGGTGGTCTTTTCCGGGTTCCGTGCGTAGTTTATCACCCTGTCCACGCGCCCCTTGATGGGCCAAAGTGATGTGACAGCCATGTTAGTCCGGCATGGTGTAGGCGTTCACGATCAGTTTCTCAACCGTGCGGAGGTCAGTCAAATCCTTGCGGAGCTGCGGCACATCCAGCAGGCCGATGGAGTTGGCCCGCTTCAAAATCTGATTGAGATTGCTCCCCACGCGCCGCACCTCCTGGATCAGCATAGGCACATCGGCGGTCGGGCCAGCCTTGACCTCCTGATTGGCAACGGCGGCACGGATGAAGCCCTCCCGTGAAAGGCGGGATTTGCGAATTTTCTTCGTGAGGGCGTCCAGTTCGTCCTTGGAAAAATAGACGACAACACGGCAGTTTCGCTTTCTCAAATAAAACACTCCATTCTATAAAAAGTCGGTTGTAAATGCGGGGTCATAGGGGCGGCAAGCCCCTGTCAAGCGGCCTTTGCTGTAGCAAAGGCGTTGCTTGTTTAGACAACGCCGCCCTCTGCGCCTGCGGCGCGGGAGAACGTGCGGGCTTGGTGCCCTCCTACTCGTTTCCGCTCTTGGCCGGACGCTCGGCCAGCCAAAATTCCCGCTTGGCCTGCATATACTCATCGTAGGCAAGCTGGCGGTTGATGCGGTCAAGCCACGCCCGTTCTGCGGGAGAAACCCAGCGGGCGGTCTTGGGAGGGGGCTTGCTCTGCGGCACTTTCACCGGCATGGAAAACACCTCTTTCTTTTAGATGGTGACGGCAAAATGCCGTCGTGGTCATTTGCTGGGCAAAAAGAATGACGGCAAAATGCCGTCATAAGAAATTGTCCAGAAAGTCCATAATGGTATCGTCCGCTTCATTGTCACTCCCCGGCTCCAGCTCTACGGACTGAACAGGTAGCTGTTTCATAGCGGCGGCAAGTTCTTCCCGGATGATACTGCGGAAATCGTCTTTCATCAGGCTGATATGCGCGGCTTGATTGATAATAGACACCAAAGTTCTATTCAGGGACACCGCATTAAGCCCTTGCAGGTACTCCCATGCTTGTCTGTCCTCCGGGTGGTCAAGGTCAAAGCGGAGGGTCATTTTCTTACGTTGCATGGTCAGCGCCACCTTTGCGGAGCGCCATCTCGCACAGGTACTCGTAGCCCTTGGCCGTGGCGCAAATGTCCTCGTAGATGGTCACGCGGTCGGCATCATACTCGCCAAAGTTGCGGATCAGGCAGCTCCCGCCGCCCAGCACATGGAGCCGCATGAGGGCGGGGTTGTACTCACGCTCCCGCAGGATGCGGAAGATCTCACGGACGTATCCCGCGGCGGTTTCCCGGATGGTGGTCAGGTAGTCCGCCTGAATGTCCGCCATGCCAAACCGCAGCACACGGTTGATGATGGAGTCATCCACCGTGGCGTGGTGGGTTCGCATGACGTTCTCCCGGACGGCCAGCATACATTGGTGGGTGCCGTACTTCTCCGTAAACATTCGGTCAGCGGCGGGCTTGCGGTCGTTGATAAACATGATGTTCATCGTACCGTTTCCAATGTCGCACAGCATATTCACGCCCTGGAAGTCCCTGATCTGGCTGGCCACCGCCGCAAAGCCCTGGGGGAACACGTCAACCCCGGCGATCTCCACCCGGTAGGGTTTCCCTCTGAAGGTGAAGGTCGGCTCCCGGTCACGCATGAGGTAGGCTTTGAAGTCCTCCCGTTGCTGGCTCACCCAGGTCAGGGGCAGGCCCACCGCAAGGCGCACCTTGGCGGAGGTCAGACCGTACACGTTCAGTTCACGGGCCACCGCCGCCAGGGTCAGCAGATAGTAGTCATCGTCCCCGGTCTTGTCCGCCGTGAACTCCTTGTGGCCCGTCCCGATCAGGTGGTAGCGGCCATCATAGACCAGCAGCTCGTCCTTGAACACCGGCTCGGCGTCATAGCTCGTCAGCCCTGCCGGGAAACAGCAGTTGGCGGTTTTGATGTTGCCGTAGCCGTTGTCAATGCCGATGATCTTCATGCCCTGATACTCTTTCACCGGCTCCATTCCTCCTTTCTCCGTGTCAGCCCCAGCTTGCGCTGGAGCAGTTCGTTTACGTCTTTTCCGCTGGTGGGCGGCTGGTCTAACACGGTGTAGCGGTCTTTCAGCCCGCTCATGATGCCCGCCGCCGCGCCCCGGCCCACCTCGTCATTGTCCAGGTGGAGGTGCAGGGTGTGGATGTTGGGATGCTCCTGAAGATACCGGCTGAGAGCGATGGGCACCACGTTCTCCCGCTTGGTCTGATAGACACCGGCCAGGGAGAGCAGGCTGTCCTTCTGCCAGTCCCAGCCCCGGCCCAGCATCAGGGTGGCGTAGCTCATCAGGTCGATGGCCGATTCAAACAGGTGGAGCCTGCCCGATTCCTGGGGCGCGGAGATGGAGAAGGAGTAGTGCTTGTCGCTGCCCGTCACCTCGCCCTTGAAGTCGCCCATCGTCCCCCGGAGGGCGGCGTAGCGTACTTTGCCCTCCCGGTCATACCCGGCGAACAGGGCGTTGTGGTACTTCCTTGTTTCAGCCAGTAATTTGTGTTCCAGGCAGTAGTCCAGGATGACAGGGTGGATGCCCCGGCCCATCAGGTAGTTCAGCGCCCGGTCACTGTTGGGGTTCAGCTCCGGCATGAGCAGCTTTCGGGGCGGTTCAGGCTTGGGGGCGGCATGGGAAACGGGCGGCAAAACTGCCGCCCGCCCCACCAGCATTTCCACCGCCTGGGTAAAGGGAACATCCTGCACCTTAATGAGATAGTCCAGCGCCGTTTTGCCGCCGATGCCACGGGAAAACCAGTTCCATTTGCCGTTGCTGATTTTCAGGCTGTCATGCTCACGGGTACAATAGGTGCTGCCGCCGACATGGACAAGCTGGTGGGGGTCAAAGCGTTGGAGGTAGGTCAGCAGGTCAAGCTCCTTCGCCTGGGTAATCTGCTCCGGCGTGACATAGCCCATCTACCGTCCCTCCCGCTGGCCCGGAGGCCACTTATGATACAGTTTGGTTCGCAGTTCTTCGCCTGTCATGGTTCATCAACTCCTTTGAAAATAGTAATAGCCGGGGGATTTTCGGTTTGAAAACCTCCCGGCTATGTACGGTTCCTGTTGTAAAGGGGCGCAAAAGATGGTATAATGCGGAAAAAGAAAATTGCTTATGGAGGTGCCGCATGGCAGACTATGAGTACATCCCCGCCACAAAAAAGACGGTGTATCTGGACAAGCAGATGTTCGCCACTATCGTGTGCATGATACCCGCAGGGAAACTCACCACTTTAGACGCCATCTGCGAGATGTGGGCCAAGCGGAAAGGTGCCGATTACTGTGAGATTCAGCACAATGGGCTTCTCCCGCTTGATAAGAGATTTTTTTGGAAATCCACCGATGTCCAGCGTATAGATTTTATCAACGATCTTAAATCCTACCCCAGCGTTGATGAAAACAACATCATTCCCTATTGGAGATTGATTTCACGGACAGGAACATTGATAGATTTCGCTCAATACTGCGGCAAAGAAACACAAAAAGAATATTTGGAAAAAGAGGGCCATGTAATTGTCCAGCCCAACCCGAACAGGCGGCTTTACCGGGTTCAGAATTATAAAGCGGCCCTCTTTGATTTGAATAAGCTGATTATCAAAGAATAATCAATTTCTTTTCAGAAAGTTATAGCCGGGGGATTTTCAAAACGAAAATCTCCCGGCTGTTTTTCACCGTGCGTCCCTGTCAGTTTTTTTGAGGGGGCGTTCGCCGCTCATATCCGCCGTCCTGTAAACATCATAGCCCTCGTAGTGGTAGCTGGCGTCCACGCCCTTCATATAAACCTCTCTGTCGTTGATTTTGTCGGTCAGGGCCGCTCTTAACAGGGTCTTGATCTCCAAATCCCGGACAGGGCTGCGCTCCATCGCCAGCAGATAGTCCTCCTTGTCCACCCGGCTCCAGTCAATGACCTGCCGGAGTTCCTTTTTCAGCATGGCGTCCAGCCAGAGCCGGGTGCTTCTGCCGTTGCCCTCCCGGAACGGGTGCGCCACGTTCATCTCCACATATTTCTCAATGATCTCGTCAAAGGTGGATTGCGGCATCTGCCCGATATGCTCCAGCGCGGCTTGCAGGTAGAGGACAGGGGCAAAGCGGAAATTCCCCTTGGCGATGTTGACGGTGCGGACTTGCCCCGCAAAGCCGTATATCTCGCCAAACAGGTATTCATGGATTTGTGCAAGCCCCTGAAAGGTTCCCACCTCAAACACGTCCAGCAAGCCCTTTTCAAACAGCTCCAGCGCCTTGGCCTTGCTGATCCGTTCCTCCGTCCTGGCAAGCTCCGCAGAGTCGGTGATGCCCAATTTATTCTCCAACGCCATGCCCGTATATCCTCCTGAAAAAGTTTCCTGTTACTGCTATTATACCGAAATGACCGCGTTTCGTCAATCGTTCGGCCATGCAAAAGGCGGCGTTGGTATGTGCCAACGCCGCCCTTCGTCACAGGATGCCCGCCTTTTTGAGATACCCCACGCTGTCATAGCAACCACGGAAGTAGACCGACTGCATTTCCAAATCCACAAGCTGGTTTTGCAGGCTTATCACCTTGACAAGCGCCGCGCACTCCTGCTCGGTCAGCGCCGCCGTCCGCTCTGTGTCGAACACGCCGTACACATTCGGATACTGCTCATAGATGGCCTTGATCTCGTTCTGAATGGCCTTGTACTCCTTGTTCGACTTGGGCAGCTTTGCGATGATGGCGCTCACATACTCCTGAAAAGCGGTGCTTTGGTCATCTACAAGGGTTTCAAACTTCATTTCGTCAGGCACCATTTTCACCTCCGCCTGTTTGCTGCGGCCATTATACCGCATGACCATTGGCACGGCAAATGTGCGATTGATTTTACCGCTCCCGGTCGGAGGATTCCCGTGCGGGGCCGTCGCCCTCATTCAGTTCCCCGTCCACGATCTCATTCTCCGGCTTGTCCATATTCAGCAGAATATTGAGTTCATCCAGACGGGCGGATTTTGCTTTCAGCTCGTCCTCCTGGGGGAACGGCTTTTCCACCTCCTGCTTGGCGTTTGCCAGTTGTACGTTGGTGTTTTCAAGCTGTTCCCGGCAGGAAATCAGCCGTTCCTCCATGCCGCCCAGCAGATTGTCCAGCCGCAGGATGTTGCCAAAAATATCGGTGCCCAGGCCGGTGGTATGGTGGAGCGTCCCTTTCAGGGTGATTCGGAACTCCTTGCTGAAGCTCTCAAAGGATAACTCCATAGCAAAGCCCCGGTACTGTCCCAAAGGAACAGGATCGGGGCTGGTCATGGCATGACAGGCGGCAAGGATGGCGCTGCCCGCTGCTTTTTTATCGGTGTAGACAACACCCTCCACCTCCATGGGGGAGAAGCCGTCCTCATTGGGATGGGTGTTCTCTTTCAGCCGGTTCATATCAGCGGCAAAGCCCTCAATGCGCTGTTCAAGGGCCGCTATCTTTTGCGGGAAAACCTTGATGATCTGATCCTCCAGGGCGTACCGCTGGCTCAAATGATTGGCTTTCAGCAGTTTTAACCGCTGTACGTCAATATCCAAGTCCATCTTCTCTTTGATATGGGGATTGCCGGTGCAGAGGGCCTTGATCTCGGCGTAGGAAAGCGCGGTTTCGTCAATGTCCTCCGCCGAGCGCACGGGGCTTTTGCTGGTCATAATTTGGCCGATAAACTTCTGCTTGCCCTCCACCAACTGATAGAGGTAGCTGTCAAAGGTGTTCTCGGTGACGTAGGTGTAAATATCCACCTCTGGATTTTCGTTGCCCTGCCGGATGATGCGGCCCTCACGCTGCTGAAGGTCAGAGGGTCGCCACGGGCAATCAAGGTGGTGCAAGGCCGCAAGTTTCCGCTGGACGTTGGTGCCCGCCCCCATCTTCTGCGTGGAGCCGATCAGCACCCGTATCTGCCCAGAGCGCACCTTGCCAAACAGCTCCTTTTTCTGTGCTTCACTGTTGGCAGAATGAACGTAGGCTATTTCTTCAGCCGGTATGCCCCTGGCAATCAGCTTGTCCCGGAGATCGTCATATACATTGAAATCACCGTTCCCCTTGGGCGTAGACAGGTCGCAAAAGACCATTTGGGTGGAGCGTTGTTCGGCGGTGTGTTGCCATATCTCATAGACGTTTTCAGCGCAGGCACTTACTTTGCCCGTGTCACTGTCTGGCAGCATAGGGTTTAGGAGCCGTTGGTCAAGAGCCAGCTTGCGCCCATCATTGGTAATGAGCAGCATATTGTCCTCGCTGCTGTCCACCATCCTGTTACGGACACGCTCTGCCCGCACTCCCAGCGCCGCCACCATCTCCTTTTGCTGTTCAGAGGGTTTCAGGACAATGTTGTGATAGTTGGCCCTGGGGACGGGGAGGTTCAGCATATCCGCCGTCTGAATGTCCGCCACCTCCTTGAACATGGACATAAGCTCCGGGAGGTTGTAGAAGCGGGAGAACCGGGTCTTGGCCCGGTAGCCGGTGCCCTCCGGGGCCAGCTCTATGGCGGTAACGGTTTCCCCAAAGGTGGACGCCCATGCGTCAAAATGAAGCAGCTCCTTTTCCTGCAATAAACTATACTGCAAATACTTCTGCATGGTATACATCTCTACCATTGTATTCGAGATAGGGGTGCCTGTGGCAAAGATGACGCCCCGGCCCCCGGTCAGTTCGTCCAGATAGCGGCACTTCATATAGAGGTCGCTGGACTTCTGCGCTTCGGTCTGGCTGATACCGCCCACGTTCCGCATTTTAGAAAATGCGGCGAGGTTTTTGTAATAATGCGCTTCGTCAATGAAAATGCGGTCAATACCCAATTCCTCAAATGTGACCACATCATCCTTGCGGCTTTGGTCGTTCAGTTTTTCCAGCTTAGCTTCAATGGATTTCTTCGTGCGCTCCATCTGTTTGCGGGAGAAGTTGTCCCCGTGGCTTTCTTTTAACTCCCGGATGCCGTCCAGGATTTCTTTTCTCTGCTGGCGCAGTATGGCGATCTGGCGCTCCACGCTCATGGGTATCTTCTCAAACTGCGAGTGCCCGATGATGATAGCGTCATAGTCCCCGGTGGCAATTCGGCCACAAAACCGTTTGCGATTTTTTGTTTCAAAGTCCTTCTTGGTCGCCACCAGGATATTGGCGGAGGGATAGAGCTGCAAATACTCCGCCGCCCACTGCTCCGTCAGGTGGTTGGGCACCACGAACAGGCTCTTTTGACACAGGCCCAGCCGCTTGCTCTCCTGCGCCGCCGCTACCATTTCAAAGGTCTTGCCCGCGCCCACCACATGGGCCAGCAGGGTGTTCCCACCATAGAGGATGTGGGCGATGGCGTCTACCTGGTGCTTCCGCAGGGTGATCTCCGGGTTGATGCCCACAAAGTTCAGGTGGCTCCCATCGTATTCGCGGGGGCGGGTACTGTTGAACTTCACATTGTAGAGCTGGCACAACTGTTCCCGGCGTTGGGGGTCTTTCCATATCCAGTCCTGGAACGCCTGCTTGATAAGTTCCTGCTTGCCTTGGGCGATGGCGGTTTCTTTCTTGTTCAGGACTGGCGTTCTTTTGCCGTCTGCATCAACAACATAATCAAAAATGCGGACATCCCGCTGGTTCAATGTTTCCTCGATAATTTTGTAGGCATTGATCCGCCCGGTGCCGTAGGTGTTGGACGCCTTAACATTGGCCTTGTCGTAGGATTTGCCCTCAATGTTCCACGCCCTGGTATGCTTGGAGTGGTGGACTTTGATATTCTGCTGTGCATAGTTGGGCGTATCCAGCAGTTCAAACATGAATTGCTGGATCACTTCGATGGGGAGCCAGTCCGCGCCCAGCCGCACGGAAATCTCGCTGGCGGTCAGGTCTACCGGCTGCACCCGTTCCAGGGCTTCTACATTGGGGGCGTAGTCCTCCGGGTACAGTTGGGCGCTGCGCCTTGCCCACTCCAGCTTTTCCCGCACGTTGCCGGAGAGGTATTCATCGGCGGTCAGATACTTTTCGGCGGTGTTGCTCCCATAGCCGTACATGGGGTTGATAAAGATAACGCCCTTTAAGTCATCGTAAATTTCGGGTTCGGGCTTTCCTGTCAATTCCTCCATATAGGCCATATCCACTTTTGCTTTTTCAGCCAGTGACACGGCCAGGGCCTCGGAAGCGGTGCCCACGCTGGTAATGACAACCTTCTGCTTGATGGTGCGCTTGGTGAACATATCCGCTTTACGGACAAAGTTGCGCTCATCGTCCAGCACCTCCAGAGAGGACAACAGAAAGTAGGCGCTGTCTATGCTGAAAGCGGAATTATTGGCGCGGGAATTGATGCGGCCATACTTCTCTACAAAATTATCGTAGAGATCGTTTAGTTTTTTCTGCTCCGCCCGGATGTCCTCATCGGGCCAGTCCTCGGTCTGGTATTCGATCAGCGTTCGCACACAGTCCCGGATGCCGATCAGCCCCTTGATGCGGTTTGCTGCTGTGACCGACACCTCCACCGGGTTCATGCGGCTGTTCTCCCGGTAGTACACTTGGCCGTCTACGATGGTGTAACTGAAATTTCGTACCTCCGGGTCGGCAGGGATGGACTTGTCCTCCCCCTCCGCTTCCGGGTCATCCATCACATACTCTGTGATTTCAGCGTGAAGGTGCTGGATAGCGTTTGCCAGGAGAGTTTCAAGGTCGGTGTCCGGGTCAGGCTGACAAACGAGCTGGGGGCCAAACGGCCCGGAGATGATCTCCTGCTTCCCCAGCACCATTTCCGGGTGCGTCTGGTAGTAGCGATTAAGCGTAACGATTCTGTGGCGGCTTTCACCCTTTGCGTTTACATGGTCGTTTTCATGGATAATGTCTACATCAATCCACTCAATCTGATCCGGGTCAACCACGCGCTGCTTGTCCAGCTTTTGGAGAAACAGAATGTCCGTTGTAATATCTGTCCCCGCGCTGTCTGCAAAGGCTGTGTTGGGCAGACGGATCGCGCCGATCAGGTCACATCGTTGGGCCAGGTACTTCCGCACCCGGTTATCCTTTTTATCGAACGTGCCGCCGCTGATGCCGTTAGAGGTGATAAAGGCCACGATTCCCCCTGGACGGACTTTGTCGATCACCTTTGCAAAGAAATAATCATGGACAAGGAAATTCAGCTTGTCATAGCGTTTGTCCCGCAGCTTGAAATCGCCAAAGGGCACGTTACCGATGGCGGCGTCAAAAAAGCTGTCCGGGAGATCTGTTTTTTCAAACCCCTGAACAGCGATGGAGGACTTCTGATAAAGTTGTCTGGCAATACGTCCACTGATGCTGTCTAACTCAATGCCGTATATTCTGGAGTCGGCCAGTGTTTCCGGGCGCATACCGATGAAGTTGCCAATGCCGCAGGACGGCTCCAGCAGATTGCCGGTCTTGAAGCCCATGTTCTCCAATGCCTGATAAATGGAGCGAATGACCACGGGCGGGGTGTAAAAGGCGGTGAGCGTGGATTCTGCGGCAGATTCATACTCGTCCTCGGTGAGCAGGGCTTTCAGCTCGGCGTACTTGCTGTGGCGCTCGTCAAAGCAGTCGGCCAGTCCGCCCCAGCCCACATACTGCGCCAATACCTCCTGTTCCTCCGGGGTGGCAAACCGATCCTCACGCTCCAGCTTTTTCAGAAGGCGGATAGCCCGGATGTTATTATTAAACCGGGTTCCCGGCGATCCCACACCAATGGCGTCATCGGTGATGCGGTATTCATGCCTGTCTGCGTTGGGGATTTCGGGATGGAGAACAAAGGGGGACACCTTGGCCTTACGTTGGGGTGCGGGCGGGGTCGGTGCCGGGGCTTCCTCACTCTGGCCGTGCCCTTTTGCTAAACTTTCCGCGCCCTTTTCGGATTCTGCCGTTTTTTCAGCCGGTTCCAAAACCTTTTCCGCCGTGGGCCGGTGGGAATACACCGTTTTTTCCGCTTCTTCAAAGGTGCCAAAACCGCCAGCCGTTGCCGAGCTAATGCCACGCTGTTCGTCATATCCATAATGGTTGTAAAACTTGCCGTTGGGGTATCTGAAAATGATAATGCGCTCATCATCGGCCTGATAGCTGGCAATCTGTTCAACGCCTGGGTTTTCTCTCTTTTCGGCCTGTTGATTGAGTTTGTCGGCGTATTGTTGGGCTTCTTCCTCGTCCTCAAATGTCAGATAGAAATCGCCTTCGCTGTAATATCGTTCAAGGTCAGTAAAAGGAGAATGATTATCCCGGATAATGAATGGGTCGGCAAATGCGTCAGAAGTTAATTCCACCGTAAATCGCGGTATTTTGGCCCGTTCCATCATCAGCCATTCGGTCGCGTCCTGATCCGCTAACTCCTGTCTGATCTCCTTCAGATAGTCCTCGGCCTGCCATTCGCTGATAAATTCTTCTCGGACACCCTCACTATCTACATAAATCTCACTCCTGACATCATCCCATATTGAGTAGCCATTCTCCGTTTCAATGACAGAAAAGCGTTCTTGAAATGGGAGTTCATCTGCGGCAATCTTTTTCACATCGGCCATGACCTGCTGAATAAAGGGGTCTGCGTCCAGCTTGGCCGGGTCAACCACATGGCCGTTTACAATACCACTCTCCGCAAGAGCAGCCCGGACAGCGGCAGGGTCAATGTCGGAAAAGTCATCGGTTTCCTGCTCCTGCCTGGGCTGACCGCTTTGCTCCCGCTGCTTGTCATATTGTTCTTCGGCATAAGCAATCATCTCGTCAAAGTTCAGGTTGGCAAGATGGACGCTCAAATCTTCCAAATCGTGGCATTGGAGCGACACTACCACTTCACTGTCTACCCGGTAAATCAGGCGGCTGTCGATCAGGTCTGCGCTTACATCAATGAAATGTTCGCCGTTGCTGGTGGAGCTGTGGCCTATGGCGACATTGTGCAGATCGGAGAAATCCGCCCCCTCACCATATTCATACTCGCAAAACTCGGTGATAAACCGTTTGGCCTTTGCCATGGCCGGGGCCGGGATATGCTGTGTTTTATGCTGGTTCCCCTCCAGCCTTGCCACAATCACATCAAAGCCCGCGCCGGTCAGACGGGCCGCATGGCTGTCCAACGCCTGGACAGGAAAACCGCACATGGGCACACGGCCTACATCGGGGATGCTGCGCATGGTCAAGGTAAGATCAAGAGCGGTTGCCGCCTTGGTCGCGTCCCTGCCCTCACCTCCGTACAATTCAAAGAAGTCCCCCACCTGATATAGCACCATGCTGTCCGGGTTGCGTTCCTTGATAGCGTTGTAGCCGTCCCAAAATCTGCCGCTGGCAGGCCCAGGTTCTGGCTGTGGGGCGGGATTGCTCTGCGCTGCCGATTTCTCTTTGCGGGCGGTTTCCTGTAAAACGGGGACAATCTCGCGGTATTTATCATATTGAGCAAGGAAATCCAGCAAACCGCCATCGCCGTCCCCAATATCCTGGCGCTCGGTAAATATCCTGCCATCCGGCATGACAACGGTGAATTTGACCTTATCATAGCCTAAATAGGCTTGAAATTCCGGGTCGTTGGCGTCATACCACTTCTGCCACGTCCCATACTTGGTCATAGCGGCTTTTTTCTTGGATGTGTGTTCATCGTCCGCCTGTTTCATCAGCCGGTCAAACTCATGGAGGGAGTAGGCCGTCTTATCCTGAAAAACACTGCTTTCGCTCCACTCACAGAAAATATAGGGAACGTCGCGGGGAGGGTAGGCCGGTTCGTTGGTGTCGGGGGAAATTGCGTCAGGCTCACGCGCCAGCGGCGGGGTAGAGAACACGGGGGCATCCTGGGTGGCGGAGATCGTCATGGTGGAAGTAGCGGCAACTTCTTCGATTTGTGCCCGCACGTCCTCCGGCAGATCATCCACATAGAATTTTACGGTTCGGTCGGGGTCAATATGGGCGATGGTCTTGTAGTCGCCGTGTTCTTCTTCCAAACGGTTCCAGACGGTCAGGCCGTTGCCCAGGTGCCCATAGCCCAGGTCATAACCGGGCGTGTCCGGCTTTGCGGGTTCAACAATGGCCGGTTCTTCCTCTACCACCTGAAGCAGACGGTCATTCAGCGGGTTCTCCGCCAGCAGCCGGTCAAATTCATCGCGGGGCAGCTCCTTATTGATGATGGGAAACGCCGGATCAAAGAGCCGGACGGTCTGCCCGTCAAAGGCCAGCAGTTCATACTCCTGTGCGCCGAGATGCACTGTGTCGCCCAGGGCAAAGCGGTACTCCTTTTTCGGCGGGTTCAGTTCCTCGTCCATCGGTTCCAGTGGCGCGGCCAGCGGGCCGTTCAGTTCCGCAAGCATGGCTTCACACCGCTCTGTCAGGTGGGTGTTCTCCTGGATGATGGTCTGCATAGCCGCCCGCATGATAGGCAGGACAAAGCTGCCATCCACCGTCAGGACATAGCATTTCTTATCACCCACACCAAAGCTGTCCGCACACCGTTTCGCCAGCAAGACTTCCGAACATTGGTCTTTTTCACCAAGCTGTGTCTTGAAGTCCACATAATCGTCAACGATGGAGCGAAACTCATTTACAATTTTCCACCGTGCCTGCCGCTCCCGCACCTGCGCCTGATATTTTGGGTAATACTCTATTTCAGCCCGGTTCAGATAGCGGTCTGCGGCGATCAGTTCCCCAATGCGCTTTTCCACTCTGGCCCAGGATAAAACAAATTTTCCCTCCGGGTCGCCGTAGTCGCGGGAGATGGTAATGCCTTTGGTATCGTGATCTTCCCAATAGCCGCTGCCGGGGATGGCGTCAGAGTGACCGCCAACGCCGTATTCATCCCGCAGGAATTTGATGTTTTCCTGCTTACCCTCCTGTTTCTGGAATTGCTCATAAATGCGGTGCTTGCCCTGGGACACCCCACTGCCGCCGCAGAGGATATAGTCTATGGCCTCCTGGGACAAGGTAAAAGCCGAAGCCTTTTCAGCTTCGGCCTGTTCAATAAAAGAGATTTGCTCCGCTTCGCTGGGGAGGGGGCGCTCATCCGGGTCAAGCCATCGGTCAAGCAAGATCATTCCATAGACGGTATCAGCTACGGAGGGCCAGCGCAGAAACACCTCTTTCTCGCGGGAGAGGTATGCGCCGCGCCACAAGGTCAGCACATCATCCCACGCGCGATAACCGGCCCGCTGCCCGTTACTGAGGATTTTCTCGACATAGGTGTTGTTGAAAAAGGACTTGATAAAATCGCCGCGTTCCCTGTCGTCCATGTGGCCGGCAAAAAAGGCGGCGATTTCCGTCCTGTGGTCTTTCAGCGCGTCGCTGGTGCGTAACAACTCCTGCTTTTCGCTGTCCTCATGGTAGTAGGGAATATCAGAGCGGGCGTTAAAGTCGTAGTGGTTGATTTGCAGCCCTGTGGGGCCAGCCGCCGTCCAGTCGATGGAGGACGGCGGCTGTTCTTCCTCGGTGGGGAGCGGGTCGCTTAGGCGTACACCAGCTCCTTCATCACCACTTCCTCCGCCGACGCCTTGAAGTTGTTCATCAGGCCCACCCACTTCATCTGGTCGGACGCTTTCAGGCTCTCCGTCACGCCCTGCTCCGCCGCCATCTTCTCGACCAGCTTCTCCACCATCTCGGTGGCCTGCCGGTCGATCTCCTCCAGATGGCTGTTCAGTTCCCCGGTCAGCAGCATCCCGGTGTAAATCCCGTGCTTGTGATTCGCCAGGTAACTGCGCCGCAGCATCCCATATTTTCCGACCTTCGGGGCTTCCGGCACGTCCAGGTTGGGCAGACGGTAATCGCCCTCGGTTCTGTAAGTCAGCTCCATGTTCAACGCTCCTTTCAATTTCTGTTCTGCCGCCATTATACCGGCTTTCAGACCGACTGGCAAATGTGCGATTTTGCTTTTTTTCCTCCCGGTACAGTTCAAGGACAGTGGTGGCGATCTCCCGCAGGGGCATTTCGGCAATATCGCTGGTGGTCGTGCCCAGGATGGCAAGGGTTTTCAGGGTGTTAAAGTCAAAGACGTGGGCAAAGTCCTCGCTGTCGAAATACTCATGGGGGTCAATGCTGCACCGGGCCAGCAGCATAAAGCCCACGCTGTTCTCCAGCAGGCCCTTAAACCATACCTTTACGCTGTCCTCGTCCAGTTCCTCCAGAAAACTGCCCTCCCGGACGGAGAGAAGATCGGCGTAGTAGTCGCCAAAGTTGTCCTCCACGACGACCTTCGCCGTTTCCAGCAGACACCCGGCAAGGTCAGGCTTGCCGGTCAGCTCACCGTAGCTGTTCTCCAGCCCCTCTATGACCGCGCCCTCGTACTCCGGCTTCATCTGCCAGACGGGGACGGTGCGCCCCGCACGGCTGTTGGTGTCGGACATATCAAAGACGTGCCGCAGCTTATAGCCCCGGTCGGTGTCTACCAGCAGGGCGATCCCCGTAGTGCCCCGGTTTACCCACCGGCCACGGCTGTTCCAGAAATCGGTTTGGGCGCAGGCGGTGGCGTCCGGCTTTTGGGCATAAATCAAAAGCTGGTCACGAAAGCTGTACTTGAAGTTGTGGGCGGCGGTGTTCAGGAACGCCATATAGTTCCCGCTGTTGGCGGTGATCTGGCGGGCGGTCTGTACCGCAAGCTGGACAATGGGTTCAGGTTTTTTCGCCACGCTCTATCCCTCCTTTTCTTCGTAAGATTTGAGCAACCCTTTTGTGGCGGCGGCGATCTTGGAAATGCGCCCGGTGAGCTGGGCGACGGTGGCCCTGACCTCGGACTGCCGCGCCGCGTAGAAGTAGCCGGTGGCGTCGCTGCAAATGGGGTGGCCGTTACAGCGCAGGCGGTTGACCGCCCGCCGCAGTTCCGTCCCCTTGACGTGGAACGCGGCCTCCAGCTCTTTGCTGGAAGCCGCGCTCTCCTGTCCTTGGTGGTACTTTTTCAGGTGTTCACACAGGGCCTTATCCACCATCGTGCCCACCGCCGCGTTTCAGTTCTTTGCTGTATTCCTTTTTCGGCTGGTGCGTCCCGCCACAGGCAATCAAAAGTTGCCAGATCATTTCGGCGGCTTCGCTCTCGTACATCTGGACGCTGGCGTACTCCTGACCGTCCTTGCCGGGATAGAGCCGGGAGAAACGCATCCGCTTCTCCATCAAGTCCCTGGCGTTCATACGGTCGCGCTCATCGGCGGCGCTGGCCGCGTTGTCCTCCAGAACGGCCATCATCAGGTCGAACGTGGAGGGGTGTATCTTCAATTTGACATTCGGTAATTGTGCCATCATGCTCCTACCTTTCCACGGACACAGCCTGCCGTCCGCGCTGGGGGAAGTCCCAGCCGTAGACTTTGCCGATCTCGTCCCCCAGCCTGCGGGTGATACGGGTCACATCGGCGCGGGTAGCTGTGCCGTAATACAATTTTTCTTTCAGCAGGTCAATTTGCGATTCCCGCACACCGGGCTTATAGGTGCGGTAGAGCAGGTGATTGGTGCCGTCATGGTGGATGGCGTCGCAGCGCAGGTCGCCCAGCTTGTCAACGTACCATGTGGCGTAGTCAATGTCCCGGTCGCTGAACAGGCAGTCCCGGATGTTGCCGCTTTCGATCTCCTTGTAGCCCATGTGCCGCCCCGTCCAAAGGCCCAGGTCGGCAATCACAAGGATGGGCTGGTCAAGCTGGATGTTCAGGTTCGCCCGCTCATCGTCCAGATACCCGCCGTTGATCTCGTGCATCAGGGCCATGCGCTCATACTCGGTCAGCTCCGGGTACTCGGCTTCCAGGTCGGCCCGCCAGTCCTCGTAGTCCAGGTAATCGCTCCAAATCAGGTGCTTTTCCTCCGTCATCGGGCATCACCCCTGTCATGGCGTTTGGGCTTGATGGGCTGGCCCTGTTCATCGTAGTTTTTCGGGTCAGCGGCGGGGGTGTCCCAGCCGAACAGGGAGCCAGCCAACATAGCGGCTTCCTGCGCCCTTGTTACTCCAATAATTTGATTTTCAGCAGTGACACTCTCACGGGCAGTTCTTCCCTCAATAGGAATATAAACAGGATGTTGGACTGTTTCTCCTTTCACTATGATGACGATTTTGTCTGTGGCGGGTGTGATACTGAAACACTTCTCCGGCAAAGAGGAACGCAGTGGAATCACCTTGCCGTTTATCTGCTCCATCCATTCCGCAAACTCGCGGATGTGATAAAAGCTGCCGTTGATTTCAACGTGATTGTCATCGACGTATCGGGCCAAACGATCAAGGTGACCGCCCTTGCCTGTAATGATCCGTATCATATCGCCGTCTGGAACTCTGAACTTCTCCTTGCCGTCCAATGCAACAAAACGGACGCCCTTTTCAGCCTGTTTCATGTGGCTGTCCAACCGCTCCCGGCGGTAGGGGTGGATATAAACGTGATTGTCCTCCCCATAGGGAATACAGCGGATCAGGTAGGAATAGTCCTGCGTGTCGGCCCGAAACACAAAATCCCGGCCCTGGTTGCACATCCCTTCCGCGTTGTTAAGGCAATAGACGTTCATCAGGGGGAGGTTTTTCAGCACAAAGCCATACTGCGGGTCGGAGCGGAGCATATCAAGGACAGCCTTGAACTCGGCCTTAAACTCCGGCGTGTCCTCGGCGGGGTCATTCCGCATCCAATTACGGAAGAAAACAGAAATATTTTTGTCCAGTTCCCCGAACAAATAGCCGGGGCTTCTGCACAGCGTTGCAATCCGCGCACTCTGGTCAGAAGCATAAAGCTGTTCTGCGGGAGCGGCGGGCCGCATGGTCATATCCATAAATATCATGCTCCTTTACCGGGCGTCGCCCCTGTCCCGGTGCCGGGACTTGATGGGCTGGCCCTGTTCATCGTAGTTCTTGGGGTTGGCGGCGGGGGTGTCCCAGCCCAGCGTAGCGCCCGCCTGCATCGCCATCGCCTGTGCCTTTGTCACGCCCATCCCGTCGTTCAACTCGTCAACCAGCTTTTGGCTGGTGCGGCCTTTCGTTATATAGGACGCGGAGCGGTAGCCGTCAAAGCCCCGCTCAAACATCACGATGGCCCGCTTTTCGGGCACCTTGCCATAGCAGACCTTTGGGAGAGAACTTCTGAGCGGGATAACAAAATTGCCATTGCGCTCCATCATTTCAGCAAACTGACAGATGTGATAGAGGTTATCCCAGCCGCCGCCCACCTCCAGATGGCACTCGTCGATATAGCGGCACACCCGGTCAATAGAAGTACCGTCATACCGTCTGATCCGTATCATGTCGCCGTCCTCAATTCTGAATTTCTCCTTATAATTCGGGGTGATGAAACGGATGCCCTTTTCAGCCTGTTTCATGTGGCGGTCAAGCCAGTCCCGGCGGTAGCAATAGATAAACAGGTTTTCATCCTGCTTGTAGGGGTTCAGCCGGAGCAGGTAGGAATACTGCGCCGTGTCCGCCCGGAAAGCGAACAAAAAGCCGTCGTTGAAGCCGCTCTCCGGGTGTTTCTGGCAGAAGTCCCGCATGGCGTCCCGGCTTTTGAGAAAGCCGCCGTACTGCTCATCGCCCACCAGGGCGTTCAGGACGCTCTCAAACTCGGCGTGAAATTCCTCGGTGCCAAGGCTTTGCCGGTGGTCTACCCAGGTCTTGAAAAAGCCCTTTCCATCCTCGCCCATGTCGGCCCGCAGGTGGCCAACGCACCCGGTCTGGCCTTCAATCTGCGTACTCTGGCCGCAGGTGTAGAGCCGTTCCGCGGGGGTGGCGGTTCTCATGGTCAGTTCCATTATCGTTCAAACTCCTTCATCTTGATTTGTTTGGGCATTTGCGTCAGTCCATCCTCACGCGCTTTCCAATAGTCCGGGTGAAAATGCTGTACGCTGCTGTCAATACACGCAGCATACTCGCCGGGGCCAAAGTATTGATTCACTGGCGCGGTATGAAGTCCCCTGTCCATCAGCTCACGCAGGGCAACACAGGCGTCACAATCTTCCTCAAAGC
>OFGP01000506.1_pt1 | contig 38058 bp, 36 predicted proteins | sample 1521781 | NCBI WGS metagenome assembly OFGP01 (sample SAMEA3504113, study PRJEB24116) | mouse gut metagenome | biome: mouse gut; feature: mouse-associated habitat; material: faeces | place: Denmark | collected 2011
TTTTCATTCCTGCAAGTTTTTTATCCGGCACAACCAGTAAAAAATCCGTTCCATTGTGTCCGTTCTGTGCAAATCCCTCCGTTTGAAAGCCCGCAAAATTAAGCCCTGTATGTAAACAATTTTGGGGCTTTTCACTTTTATCTTTAATCTCCTGATATACACGGTTTGGCATATGGATTAAATATTGGTTGTCCTGCAAGGAGGCGGGCGTCAGCCCAAGCATTTTCCGTAAACTGTTATAATCAGTGATTCCCATATATACATCATAATCGTAATAAGCAGCGGCTTTTCTTCCCTCTGCCATAGCCGGGTCGCTGTCCTTGTCGGAAAATAACCTTAAATTCTGATACAGGTAATCAACCATTTCACTTGTTCCGTTTTGATAGACACAATATTTCAGTATCGCCCGTGGAACGGTATTTTTATTTATCAGTGTTTCTTCTCTGGCAAAATCGTTTTCTGTGTCGTCGCTGATTAAAATAATATCAAACGGATATTCCACATTTAACTGCCTGTTTTGATAATCACTCAGCATAAATGCAAGTGAACTTCCCACTAAAGCAAACATAAATAACAGGCTTAGCGTTCCCAACACAAAACAGGTATTTTGCATTTTAGAGGAAAACTGGCGCATTAAGAACAGCCAGTCTTTTTTATAAATCAGACGCCCTTTGCCTTTTATATATTTCATCAGAAAAGCCGAAAGCCCCAGGTAGAAAAGGTAAAATGTAAAGATAAGCCCAATCATTTCAAATACTGCCGCCCGCTTTGTAAGCCTGCCGGTAAAAATGAGAACATATAAAAACAATATATTTCCTATGGAAAGATAGAATAACCGCTTCCATACAGCGTTCCTTTTCTCGTTTATTGTTTCATTTTGCTTATCCATGTTAATAAGGCTGATAATTTCCATATTGGAAAATTTTTTCTTATTCCGAAAAAGAGCAATCATAAAACACGCTCCATACAGGATAATCGTCAATAAGATGCTTCCTGCTGATATTTCTAAATTTACCCTGTAATTTTTCCCGATACTTTTATAAAAAACAAAAAATAATATCTGCTGTAACCCGCTTCCCAAAAGGAGTCCCACAAAAAGAGCGGATATTCCAAGATAGAAATTTTCTTTCATGTAAAGGGCTGCAATCTGCTTTTTCTTCATTCCCGATAATAAGTAAATCGCAAATTCCCGGCTTCTTTTTTCTAAAATGAAACGTGTCATATAGTTTATCAGCCATGCGACAATCATAAGGATTGCCACCGTGGAAACCGCCATAAATGTAATTAACATCGTTCCTGCCGTGGAAAACTCCCCGCTGTTTCCAAAATGAATCATTTCGTAGATGTCCTTTGAAAACAGTAAGGAATGGAAGGAAAAAGTGAGGGCTGTTATCATACACAAGGTCAGAAAGTAATTCAGATAATCTTTCCATAGCCTGCGTGCATTTCGTAATGCAAGCTTATTCAGCATAAATGTCATCACCCCCGATTTTGGACTGCATATCAAGAATGCGGTTAAAATACTCTTTTTTACCCATATTTCCCCGCTCCAATTCAGAGCATATCTTACCGTCGCTTAAAAACAAAATTTTTTCACAATAACAGGCCGAAAATATGTCATGCGTTACCATTAAAATCGTTGCTCCTAATTCCCTGTTCATAAGCTGTAAAGTCTTAAGAAGTATAGCAGATGAGTTTGAATCCAGCGCCCCCGTCGGCTCGTCCGCAAGAATCAGTTTGGGATGATTGACAAGCGCCCTTGCACAGGCCGCCCGCTGTTTTTGGCCGCCGGATACTTCATACGGGAATTTGTTTAAAATGTCGCAGATATGTAAAGTTTCTGATATACTCTTTACTCTGCTTTCAATTTCTTCTTTCAAACGGGCTGCGCTTGTTTTTCGACTGCAAAGAACCATAGGAAGCATGATATTTTCTTCAATACTCAAGGTATCTAACAGGTTATAATCCTGAAAGACAAATCCAAGGTTTTTTTGCCGGAAATCTGATAATTCCTCATCTGTCATCTCCGAAATATCAGCCATGTCATAAAGAACCTGCCCGCCGGACATTCTGTCTATGGCAGACAGGATATTTAATATGGTCGTTTTGCCCGAACCGGAAGCGCCCATAATTCCAATAAAAGCACCCTTATCTACATAGAAGCTGACATTGTCAATAGCAGTCACTTTTATATTTCCCGTGCCATAATTCTTTACGAGATTTTTGACCTCAATAAAATGATTTTTCGCCATAATAATCCCCCTATTTCTCATGCTGATTTCGGAGCAATATGGAATAAGACCAGTAAATTCCGATGCAGAAAAATGTGATAAAGCTGCCGATACCGCTTAAAATCATGGAGAAAATAATGCAAAACAGAATATCCATATGCTCCCTGCCATCAAATACAGGAAGTCCCATGCCGCTGCTGACAGTTGTAAACAGTAAAAGACCAAGCGCAATGCCTCCAACCAGCATTTTCTTCATTTTAAGAAATTCTTCCTGTATTTCCTTTCGTACCTCCTCCGCAAATAGAAGCTCCTTTTTTCGAAAAACCCTGTAAGGATTTTGTTTCAGCGCAATGTAAATCACAATAGCAAGTAACAGCATAACAGATATCGTTGTCAGTATCGGCGCAACGCTGGAAGCAAAAAAATAATGCTCCGTAGAAGTATAGGATACCGAATTACAGCCCAGCGCAATTCCACACGCCGCAGCCAACAGCAAAAATTTTCTTTTATAATAGAACAGGAAGCCGTTTGCCGTTTCTCTGCTTACATAAAATCCTTTCGTTTCTTCCTGTAACTTTTTTTCATTGCCTGAACAAATCTCCCTGTCATCAATCAACAGAGCGTCCAGGTTTACCTGAAACATTTTGCTGATTAAGATTATTTTTTCTGTTTCGGGATAACCGTTGTTATTTTCCCACTTGCTTACTGCCTGTCTGCTTGTATTTAATTTTTCTGCTAATGCTTCCTGTGAAAGTCCCTGTGACTTCCGCAGCTGATACAGCTTTTCTCCGAATGTCATATTTATTATTCCTCCTTACTCTCGCCCATAATAGCATAATGGCTTAAAATGTCTATCATTCAGCTCTGACAATTCCGCAACTTTAAGTTGCTATTAGTTGTTTTCTTTTATGCCCTGGCTATGCCTTGGGTTTTTGTGGCAAAGGGAGAGAGAAAATGCTACAATCGGACTTATAAATTATTGGCTAAAGGAGAACATCAATGATAGTTGAAAAGGCGAATATTGAAGATGTTACTTTATTGACAGAATTGAGATTAGCATATTTGAAAGAGGATTATGGTGAATTAAGTAAGAATGATATAGAGATAATCAGCCGGGATTTGCCGGATTATTTCAAAAAGAACCTCAATCGGACTCTCTTTTGTTATCTGATAAGAGAGGGAGAAGAAATTGCTGCGTGCGCTTTTTTGCTGGTGGTCGAAAAACCAATGAGTCCGGCATTTATAACCGGCAGAACCGGAACAGTTTTGAATGTATATACAAAACCTCAATTTCGGCATAAAGGGTATGCAAAAGAAATTATGAATAAGCTTTTGTCAGATGCAGAAGAAAAAAATTTAAGCGTTGTGGAGCTTAAGTCTACTGAAGATGGATATGGTTTGTATAAATCTGTCGGCTTTGTGGATGAAGTTTCAAAGTATTATTCTATGAAATGGCATAATCAATAATGGAGCTTTCCAGAGAAAGCTTTGCCGCACCATTCGCTCTATCTCTTTTTACGCAGCTTTAGTGCGATACCTTTTTTACCGGCAGCCTCTTGAAGCAATCTGACTGCATGAGCAGCCCTTTCTTTTAGTGGAAGGGCTGATGTATTCACGTCCAATTCGTTGATTATATTTTCCAGCTCGTCCAATTCCAACAAATTGACTGCAACACAAAACAGCGTTTTCTTTCGTCCGTCATTATAAGTATTCAGAAGATGATTTAACAGGACTTTCTTTCGCTGTTGTTCTGCGGAATAAAGTTCTATTCCCAACCCTTTGATTTTTTCCATATCCTGTTTTTGATGCTGGTGTGTGATAAAGGAATCAAATTTGTCTATGTTCCCATATCTTTCACAAGGATAATTTTCACACTGGAAACAATATTCTATATTTTCGTGCTGTAAACTGCATTTTGCTATGGAACAGGATTGGTTTCCCTCCCCACCGCCACAACCGGGGCAGTATTGATTCAGGTTCATAGGGCATAAACCGCAATTCAATCCACATAGGGAAAACATTAAATTTTCTCTCTTGAAATTTTTCATGGGAAATCCTCTTAATATTTCTTTCAACAAAGCCGACTTTTTCATAGCATTGTTTCGCTAATGTGTTTTCGCTGAAAACGTTCAGTGTCTGGTATATATGGCCGGATTCTCATAAACGGAACTTCCTCTCTCCAATTTATTTATATATTTGTCATAGGTAGTACGCCATAATGTATTCTTCTTCATTTTCCCTTACAATCTCAAAGCCAATTTTCTGATACATCATTGCCGCATAATTGGCTTTTTGAACGGAAAGAGAAACCCGGCTGTATCCATGTGCTTTCAGCAGGGCAAGAATTTCTTTCATCATAGCTGTTCCAATGCCAAAGCCCCGGTACTCCTTATAAAGGGAGATTGCCAAAGAGGGTGTTTCATCATCTATATGTCCGTAATCGTTCACTATTCGACACCAGACAGCACCGACAATCTTACCGTCAACCTCCGCCACCAATCCCCAATCGTCCTTTGATTTTCCGAAACGCTCAACATAAACCTGCAATTCGGGAGATGTAATGATGGTTTTGGGAGGAGGCTCGACGCCCTCTGGAACAAAAATTGCTTCATATAGAAAATTATCCAATAACGGATATTCCTGTTTTTGTATTTCCCGTATCGTTGTGTCCATGGCTGACCTCTTGATTTTGTGTTTCCTGCCAGTCCTGCAAGATTGCCTTGCGTTGTTTTTTTATTGGACATTAGTAATCCAATAAGAAAATCTTACCACATAAACGCCCGTTTTTCTACAAAATAAGTTTATCTGGGACTGACGGGAATTTGATTGCGTTTCAGCTGTCAGATGGGTATAATATGCATAAAGAAAGGAAAATGTGCATGCAGAAAAAGACACCGGATTATGATAATGTATTTAAGACAATGAAGATGAAACACAAAAGATTATTCGTCTCCGTCATCAATGATGTGTTTGGCAGGGATTATCCCAGAGATATAAAAGTAGAGATTTTACCTTCGGAGGGGTATTTGACGGAAAATGAAACAGCGGACGGCAGTAAGGAAATAGAGGAACAGGTTTCAGATTTCCTGATTAGAATAGAGAGTGAAATATATCTCCTGGAATGCCAGAGCTATGATGATGGTTCTATGGCTATCAGGATAGCGGAGTACGCTTTTATTGCAGCCAGACAGTTTGCCACGTGGGATATTGGCCATGTGACAATTCCAATGCCGGGATTTTCAGTTATTTATGTTAAAAGCACGGACAGGACACCGAAAACAACAACGATTACATTTACCTTTCCAGACGGGCAGACGGTGGACTATAAATCGGACAATGTAATTTTAGAGGAATTTACAAAGGAAAAAATTGTCGAGAAAAGGCTGTTCCCTTATATTCCGTTTTACATTGCAAGATATGAAAAAGAAATTGCATCAGAGGGCAATATTGAAAAGGCTATTGTGGAATTGGTGTATTTCAGGGATGAACTGTTACGTCTGCATCAGGAGGGAGAATTATCGGATGATGAGTTGATAGACCTGAAAGGATTTGTAAACACTATCATTACACATATCACAAATGGAAATAAAAATGAAGAAAGGCTGGTAAATATTATGGGTGGAACTGTTATTGAAACGGAATCTGATAAGATTAAGATACGGACGATTATTGAAATGGGGCAGGAAGTTGGCCTTGATGATTCGGAAATTTTGAAAAAGCTGCAGCAGAAAATTATCGGACTGCCTTTAAATCGGGCGGAGGCGTACTTGGAACAGTATGGCAAACAGCTTGTATAAGGTAAAAAGTTTTTAAGCAGTATATGGTTTCCCGTTTGAATTAAAAAGAGAGAAAAACAGATGAACGCAAGAGAGTATATGATTCTTATTAAGAGAGGTAAGGACATCTGAAATAAGGTCATGTGAATACATTGAAGATACGCAATTTTCTGATATATAACAGAATCGGCAAAAGACCTTTACTGGCGATTGAAGTGGATGGGTAGGAATATCACAGAAAAGAGTCCGCGCAGGCTATGCACGATGAAATGAAGAATCATATATTGGAGTTGTACGAAATTCCACTACTGAGATTTAAGACAAACGGCAGCGGCGAGAGGGAAAAAATTGCAGCGATGCTGGAAAAACTGCTTGGATGAAATCTGGCGTACTGAAACCTGGCGGAGGTATCGTAAATGACAGAGACAGTGAAGCAACACGGAAAAATCATGATAGAAACAGAGCGCCTGATACTCAGAGAAATGACGCAGGCTGATTTAGAAGCGCTTTGCAGAATTCTGTGTGACGAGGAAGTAATGCGCGCCGCCTATGAGAGTGCGTTCAGCAAAGGGGAGGCGCAGGGCTGGCTGAACAGGCATCTGAAAAGATATGCAGATTACGGCTTTGGTCTCTGGGCTGTGATATTAAAAGAAACAAATGAAATGATTGGACAGTGCGGACTGACAATGCAAAGCTGGGGAGAAAAAGAAATTCTGGAAATAGGCTATCTGTTTCAAAAGGCATACTGGCATAAAGGGTATGCCACGGAATCGGCAATTGCCTGCAAGGAATACGCCTTTTCAACTCTTAATGCGGACACAGTATACTCCACGATAAGAGATACCCATATTGCCTCCCGGAGGGTGGCTGCCCGCACCGGTATGAAGATTATTGACAAAGCTGTTAAGAATTTCAGGAATGTGGATATGGACTTTTTTCTGTATGGGTGCGTCAATCCGTCTTATTAAAAACGACAGTTTGCTCTTTCATGGATATTCTTCCAACCTGATATCCGTACTCTGCAAGTTCTTTTTTGTATTTCAGAAAAGAGTGGTCGATTGGTATTCCGGCAATATTCTGTATTTCCTCAAAAGTAAGCTTAAAGGATTTTCTTCCGTCCTGTTGTACATGTTTCCATAAAGCGTCATATTTACTCATTGCCTTTTGCCCCTTTCTGCGGTTTCTTTAAACATAAGGATGTCTGGCGGAGCTTGGCATCCGTTGTGTTTTATTATAGTCCGCCTTAAATATCAAAGCAATTCTTTTGCTGTGAAATGTTTTCCGAATGCTGTAGAATATGGGATATGGAAATGATATAATCAATTCTGCCAGGAAAATCAGGTTGAAAGGAGCGGCAGGCAATGAGCGATATCATGAAATTTTCAGATAGGGAGGAATTCAGGAAGTGGCTTTCCGGTAACTGCCTTTCAAATGACGGCATCTGGCTTTTGTTCGGCAAAGCCGGCGGGCCGAGGACCTTAAAAGCCGGAGAAGCGCTTGAGGAAGCCCTTTGCTTTGGATGGATTGACGGACAAATGCAGAGCATTGACGATAAAACCTATAAGAAGTATTTTTCCCTGCGCAGGGAAAAGAGCAAGTGGTCGGAGAAAAACAAGGCATTGGTAAAAAGTCTTGAGGAACGGGGGCTTATGACCGACTTTGGCAGGGGGAAAATAGAGGAAGCCAAAAGGAACGGACAGTGGGACGCGCCAAAGCCCATGGCGGTTACGGAGGAACAAATCGCCGCCGTATCCGCAATTCTGGAAGGGCATGAGCCTGCTTTTTCGAATTTTCAGGCTATGTCCCTGTCGGTGAAAAAAACCTATACGCGGGCCTATTTCGACGCAAAGACGGACACCGGGAGGGAAAAGCGAATTGCCTGGATGGTGGAGCGGCTTAATAAAAATTTAAAGCCCATGTGACCGCAGATTCTGCAAAACCGCAAGATTTATGAAAAGCAGCAGAAACATTTTTGCTATCATTCAGAGCGAAAGGAGAATGCCGTGATGCAGAATGATATTGAAAATGTAATTGCCACAATCGATTATATAGAAACGCATTTATCAGAAAATCTGGATTTGGATGGGATTGCGGAGGCGGTGAATTATTCGAAGTACCATTTGCACCGCATGTTTACAGCCACAGTCGGCATGACGATACATGACTACGTGCAGCGCAGGAGGCTTACAGAGGCGGCAAAGCTTCTGGTTTTTACGGACAGACCGATATTGGAAATCGCACTGATTGCCGGGTATGAAAGCCAGCAGGCGTTTACCGCCATATTTAAGGAGATGTACAAGAAAACGCCGGGCAGATATCGGGAGGAGGAAGAATTTTATCCTTTACAGCTGCGATATGTTCTGAACAAAAATCCTATGAAGTTTGACGACCCGAGCCTCTGGAAGCAGAGGATTACTTTTGCCGCGCCCGGGGATATTCCTGAGTGGATGAATCTGGTGCGGCTTGTTATCGACGGTTTTCCGCATCTGGACGAGGAAAAGTATGAGGCGGGGCTTCGGGAGTATATTGCCTGCAAAAGAGCGTTGATTTTAAAAGACGGAGACACAGCGGTCGGTATTATGGCTTTTCAGGAAGAAACGGGCAGCATTGATTTTCTGGGGGTGCATCCCCAATACAGGAAACAGGGGATTGCAAGAGCCTTTCTACAAAAAGTGCGGGAGGAATTTATGGACGGCGATGCCGCTCTTACCGTGACGACTTTCCGGGAAGGGGACAAAGCGGACACCGGCTGCCGCGATATCTGCAAAAAACTTGGCTTTGCGGAGGCGGAGCTTCTGGTGGAATTCGGCTATCCCACACAGCGGTTTATCAAGTGTGCGGTGGATGATAAAGCAAAGCCCCACGCCGCCGCCAAATGCCTGCAGGCAGTCAACCAGCCCGTTGCCCACGGGAAGAAAGCGCAACAGACGGAAAATCCTCTTGCCCGGGATTTTGATATCAAATCATTGCTGAGGTTTGCCTTGCCGACCATTGTGATGATGATTTTCATGGGGCTCTACACGATTGTAGATACTGTCTTTGTATCGCGGTTTGTAAATACCGACGCTTTATCAGCGATGAATATCGTTTGTCCTGTAATCAACCTGATTGTGGGGCTGGGCACCATGCTTGCCACCGGGGGCAGCGCCATTATTGCGCGGAAAATGGGAGCCGGGGAGGAGAGGCGGGCTTCGCAGGACTTTACGCTTATTGTCCTTGCGGGAATGGCTGCGGGACTGCTGATTTCCCTTGGGGGAGCGGTTTTTATAGATGATATCATATGGGGGCTTGGCGCAAGCCCCTTATTATTTTCCTACTGCAAGGAATATCTGCTTGTGATTCTGATTTTTGCTCCGGCCAGTATGATGCAGGTTCTTTTTCAGAACCTAATCGTTACTGCCGGGCGTCCCGGATTTGGAATGGCGCTGTCTGTCAGCGCGGGGGCGGCAAATATTCTGCTGGATTATGTTTTTATGGTTCCGCTGCAAATGGGAATCAGAGGCTCCGCGCTGGGCACCGGGATAGGGTATCTCATACCGACGCTGGCGGGGATATGGTTCTTTGCCGGAAGGAGAGTCGGCCTGAAATTCTGCAGACCGAAAATGGATTTTTCCGTACTGGCGGAAAGCTGTTTTAACGGTTTTTCCGAAATGGTGAGCCAGATGGCGTCGGCCGTTACCACATTTCTCTTTAACATGGTTATGATGAGGCTTTTGGGGGAAAGCGGAGTTGCGGCGGTCACGATTATGATTTACACTCAGTTTATGCTGACCGCCCTGTATATCGGATTTTCAATGGGGGTTGCGCCGGTTATCAGCTATAATTACGGGCGGGGCGATGGGGAGCGCCTTAAAAAAATCTTTCGGATGTGCATTTCGTTTATTATTGCGGTGTCTCTTGCGGTATTTGCGCTTTCTGTGACAGCGGGAGCGCCGCTGGTGAGTATCTTTTCCCCTGAGGGTACGCCGGTTTATAATATTGCCCGGGAGGGATTTCGGATTTTTTCGGTGAGCTTTCTGTTTTGCGGAATCAATATTTTTGCCTCCGCTTTTTTTACGGCGCTTTCCGACGGAAAGGCGTCGGCGGTTATTTCCTCCCTGCGGACCTTTGTGTTTATCGTCTTTTTTTTGCTTACGCTGCCGCCGATTTTCGGGGAGACGGGGGTGTGGATGGCAGTTCCGCTGTCGGAAGCAGGGGCGATGGTTGTTTTGGCGGGGTTTTTGGTGAAAAGTCGTGATATCAGTTGATTTTAAGTTTCATATCATGTAAAATACAGGTATTTGTCAGGCTTTTCGAAATATGGTACAATAAAAGCTATGATTCAAATACCGTCCGTTTTACGAAGCAGAACGCTTTTTACGGCGGATTTTCACTATACCCGATTTCGGAGGAGGAATAAGCATTGGATAAGGAAAAAATAATCGCGGAGCTTACAGGCTCCCTTGAGAAAATTTTGAAATTTGCAGGATGCGGGGAGGAACTGGCGGTTCCTTTCAGGGAAAGCATTGCCGCCTATAAAAAGCTGGCCAACAAAAACGACGACGACCCTGCTACGGTGCAGCTTCGGCGCAGGATAACGGACTTGTTTTATAAGATTTACGAAGCGGCCCTTCGAACCAGCGTCAGGTCGGGCAGCCTTCCGCCCATTATCCGCATGCTTTTTGACTTTGGCTATGTGGATGAAGAAATTGCGGGAATGGAGAATGCGGTTTTCCTGTACGGGCTTACCCAGAAGATGCCCACCTGCCCGGAAAAGGGTGTCTATTCCATCTATGAATGGCTGATGGCTATTTATAAAGGGAAAAAGGAGCCCAGCCGGAACGAGATGGACATGGATTACCGGGACTATATTTTAGAGCAGAAGCGTATGGGAAGGCTTACGCAGGAACAGGAAAATGCGCTGATGCAGAACAACGGCTCCAAGGTGATTTATGAGCTTACAAATATGTTTCCCGTTATTAACCGTCTGACCTTCGGGCAGCTCAGCATTTTCTGTCCGCTGTTTTCTTCACACAATCTTTTTAAATCGCCGGATTCGGCTATGGTTACGGCTGATAAAATAACGGCTGAAATTGAAAATATCAGAAACAAGGATTATCGGGCCTTTTACAGGGAAACCCGGTTTTACAATCAGGAAAGAGGCATCAACGAGGAGATTGAGGTGGAGGTTCTGCCGGATATCATTCTGATGCCCAATATCGGCAGCAGATGTATTATGTGGCAGGAAATAGAAGGGAAAAAGCGTACCACGCCGTCCCGCATGATGCTGTCGCTTTTCCATACGGAGGATTTGACTCAGAGCATGATGCGCCTTACCGGCGAATTCCGGTGGGAAATGTGCAAGCGTGTTCAGGGAGGCAGATGGAACGATATAACGGAGCCGTCGCTCACCAGCGAATACTGCGATTATGCGCAGTTTTACCGCGGCAATAAGGAGCTGTCCGCCGACACGAAGGAAAAAATCAAGCGGCAGCTTACCCGCGCGAGGAATAATTACAGAACCATGTTTGTGTCGGATTACACTACATGGCTGCTTTATGAAAGCGCCGGTTCCCCGAGGTTAAACAAGGTGGCAAGAAATATTTTATTTACCTACTGTCCTTTTAAGAAAGAGGTCAGGGAAAAAATCGGCGCAAATCCTCTGTATAAACAGCCCATGGAAAAGTACAATATCATGAATTCAAAGAATCAGCGCAGGATTTCAATGCTATGCCGGAAGCTGGAGAATACGCCGGAGGGCGTGCCGGAGGAGATTGAGGAATACCTGAAGTATCTGGAGGCGTAGGGACGGATATTGTCACATGGGAACAGGAATTATACTTTGCGGCCTTAACGGCGTCGGAAAAAGCACGCTGGGAAAAGCGCTGGCGGCAGAATTAAATTTTCACTTTATTGACAATGAGGAACTGTTTTTCCCCAAAACCGGCGCTGCTTATATTTACAGGCATTCCCGTACCCGCAAGGAGGTGGAAAAGCTCCTGCTTCATGAAGTTGCGGTTTATGAAAACTTTGTGTTTACCGCCGTAAAGGGAGACTATGGGGAAAAGATTCTGCCGTATTATACGTATGCGGTGCTGATAGAGGTTCCCCGGAATATCCGGCTGCAACGGGTGGAAAACCGTTCCTTCGAAAAATTCGGAGACAGAATACTGCCCGGAGGGGATTTGTATGAACAGGAGAAACGGTTTTTTGATATGGTAAAGTCCAGAAAAGAAGACGAGGCGGCACAGTGGGCATGCTCCATTGGCTGCCCTGTGATTCGCATTGACGGGACGAGGGCAGTTGAGGAAAATGTGAGGGTTATTAGGGAGAGGATGAGAGAGTGGTGATGGTGAATTTTGTTTCTGCCAAATCATGGCTGCTTTTTTACAATATCACACGCCGCCCCGCCGATTCCATACAGTTATTCTATCGCTCTGATTTGCTCGACAAGAGATTGCCTTTTCAGATTTCCGGTTGTATAAGAAATCAAGATAAACTGCACAATCAGCAGGATTGCTAAATATATCAATACGATAAGCCACGGAAATGAATAAGAAAAGTATGGATTCATCGTTTTCACAACTACCTGTACGGATAGGAAGCCAAGTCCGGTTCCCAAAGCCAATGTTACAAGCGTGGCAAAAACTGAATAAATCAACCCCTCATAACACAGCATTTTGCTCAGTTGCTTTTTACTCAAAGCAATCGCCTGTAACATTCCGATTTCCTGCCTCCGGGACAGAAAGTTTGTGATTGTCGTATTGACAAGGTTGATTAAAGAAAAGCACACAACAATAACAGCCACAATCAACAACACCCCGAAAGAAAGCCGTTGAAGTCCGCTATAATAAGTGATACTTTCTTTTATGGTTTCCATAACCAAATCGCTATTTCCGTCTATCAGTTGATTTAATGCAGCTTCAACCGTATCAAATTTTTCCATATCGGTAATTACGGAAATCGTACCTGTGCAATCTATCCCGGCCGCTTCATTCATAAGCTGCTCCGGGAGCGTAAAGCATTTTGAGAAGCCGGAGTAAGGATAGTCGTTTACAATGCCCATGACTGTATAGGTTTTTGTGCGAATTTGGCCGGATTCGGTTTCATAGTTCACTTCGACGGTATCGCCTAACGCCGCCTCTATATCATAAAGAGCGGCACACTCTTGAAGCAAAATAATTCCATTGCCTGAAACCAGCTCATCATAATCAATCGTTCCCGCAATTAGCTCATTCTCCAAATTTTGCTGCTCATCTCGGCAAAAGCCCTGAATCCAATCTCCAGAATTACCATTTACACGATATTCTGCGTCCGTGTAATACCAGCGTTTGATTCCTGTAACGCCATCAATAGATTCTACTGCATTTACAAAATCGGCATTTAGAAAATTCTTTTGCTGTAATCCAGACAAAGAAATACTGGCAGTGTCCCACGATTGATTTGCGTTGAGCTGGATGTTAAATTCACCGACAGGGAAAGCCCTGCCTCGCGCCTCTGCAACGCCATCATAGGAAAATAACATTGTCGAAATCAATACAACCAATACTCCGCCGAGTGAAAGGGAAAGTATTGTCAAAGTGGATTTTGCCTTTTGTCTGGACAGATTCATTTTAGCAAGTAAAGCAGGCGTAATTTTACGGTGCAGCACGGAACTTTCTTTCATCTTCCCTTGATAATCGGAATATCGAAATGCTTCCAGCGGAGATACTGCCGCAGCTCTTTTTACAGGAGTATGAATAGCAGCCATCACAATAATAAAAGCAAAAAGGCCAACCCCAACTGTTACACATAAAGCAGTCAGCCAGTACCAACCGGCAGAAACCAAAAAGTACCCAATCACATTTCCAATAACCAAACCAATCGGAATAGCAATGGAAGCAAGTAATTTTCCCTCGCGGTAAACCATCTTTTTGATTTGCCGCTTTGTTGTTCCGATTGTACGAAGCTGTCCATAGTTACGAATACTGCATGCTACTGAAATATAAAAAATTGAATAGATAACAATGCCGGAGCCAATGAAAGTTATAAAGCCAATCAAGAAATAGAACAGCATATCACTTCCGCGATTTTCGTCCTTTAAGTTAAAATATGTGGAACGGACAATTAACTTATCATCGTAAATTTCCAATTGCTGTGCCAGGGTTTCTGCATAGCTGGCGGCTTCTTCCTCGCTCATATTTTGAGCGCCTTTCAACCCAATGTAATAATCAATCATGCCCGCGCCGCCATACTGCTGTCTTACTAATTCTTTCGATATAATGGCTGTATAGCGTCCAATATCGCCGGTTTTTACATTTAAGATTCCGGTCAATTTGAAATTATGGGTAGTACCGTCAGAAAAGGGAATTTGAATTGTCTGCCCCAATTCATTTGAATAGCCCAACCCACGCAATTTCTTCCTGCTTGTATAGTTCCTGTCCCTGCTGTTCAGAAATCGCATGATACATAATCTGTGCTGTTTTTTGGTTGCGGTTCTGCGTTTCCTGCATAACCCCAAAGCCATAGAGGACAATAGCAGATAGCAATGCGCTGGCAAGTGCAATCGTCAAAACAATAAAGATATTTCTTTTTCGATTTGCCGATATACTGCGATTTGATATGCGCTTTACTATGCCGCTGGTATCATTTTCAAAAGGCCATGTCATAGCCTGCCACCTCCTTAGTCCACGAGTTTGCTCTAAAAAATACACTTATCGCAGAACTTCCATCATTGATAACTTGCTTTGCTGCTTTAAGGCCCCTGTTGTAATCAGCACACTACATAAAATAACAATCGCACAATATAAGATTGTAATACCCAATGGAAATTGATAATTCAAATAGTTCATCAGGCTGTTTTTCAAAAATGAGCAAAGAACATATCCAATTCCTCCACCAATTATCACAGATAATACAAGTCCCATGCCGACTACGCTCAATCCCTCTTTATGAACCATCACGGATAATTGTTTTTGAGACATTCCCACTGAACGCATGAGAGAAAATTCCCTGCGCCTTACGATAATTCCCGTCAAAATGGTATTTAACAAATTCATCACAGAAAAACAACCAATTAAAACAATGGCTATTGCAAGAGCTAACTGTGTTCCCTGCAGGAAGTTTTCATTCTGGGCAATCGCGGCAGAAAGCGAATCCACACTCAGCCGCGGGTTATCTGATACAATTTGGTCTATTTCATTTTCTGCCTGCTGTTCAAAGGAATCCTCTACACAAATTACATACTGATATGTTAAATTGCTGTGTGCAATTTTTTGCATTGAATCAATCGGCAATAACAACATATCTATTTTATCGCCATTATTTCCAATCTTACTTTCGTCAAGAACTGCCGCAATCTCAAATTCCAGATTCTCCGTATGCTGCCCATCAAAAATCTTCAGCGTTACAGACGAGCCGGCTTCCGGATGAATACCAAAATACTTCTCAAAGTCATTCGGCCTGCCAATAATCATCTGATTCTTAGATGCCATTTGCTCATAATCTGATATTTTTCCATTTAAGAGACAGCTTTGCAGCAAGGTCATATCTGCTTTCTCAAATCCTACAATTTCAGCATCTGATTCCAGGGCTTGCAAATCATAGGAAACCGGGAGATGCCAATCGTTCATAATCTTCTGCACACCTGATAATTGCGAGAGTTCTTTTTCCACTTCCTCCGTAAAAGGACTTGATTTCTGCAAAATCTCCAAAGGATTTTCCATCAGCTCCTGATTTGAGATTCTTAAAACGAACTGTCCTCTTGCAAATCCAGATAAAGCCATATCTTTTGCATTGATAGAAGAAAGGACAGAGGATAAACCTAACAGCAGAACGCCAGTCAGGACAAGAGAGGCGACTGTCAGTATATTCTTTTTCTTATAACGCAAAACCTGATTTACTGCCAAAGACCCCGGCGTTAGCCTGTGCTGCCTGTGTTTATATTTAGGCCACTTATTTTGTTCATAGCGGGAAGCTTCTATGGGTGAAACGGCCGCGGCTATTTTAGAAGGCTTTTTAATGGACAGGCGCACAGTGGCATAGGTTAACGCAACAACAACCGGGCATATCCATGGCACATTCCATAATCCAAATCCATGCGGAATTAAAATATAAGCCACTACAATTCCCGCAATCAGTCCAATAGGAATTGCAGGTAACATCAGCAAAGCTCCCTCCCTGAGAACAAGTCTTTGAATCTGTTTTGCTGTCATCCCTATTGTGCGAAGCTGTCCATATTCTTTAATTGAATTGATAATAGAAATATAGAAAATGTTGTATATAACCAAAATACCAGCGATTACGATAACAACCAGTCCGGCAACAGCCGCCATAACCATCGATGCCGAAGGCCGGCTAAGATACAAATACGCTTCATTATAATAAGGAGCCGTTTTACAGCCTGCATCAGCCGCTATCTCTGATATTAAGTTTTTTACATCCCCGGAGTTCGTTTTTGCATCTAAATTTACACGAAGCATTACTGCCGGTGAAAAGTTATTCCATCCATCCATTTCTAAGAAGTATTCTTCAGAAACCATAGCCGCATATAATGAACGACCAGTGCCTTTAGCCCCTGTTTTCAAGTATCCTGTTATAATAAAGGACTTTTCCCCAACCTTGTCTGGGTCTGGCAATAGAATGGTATCTCCAATTTTTGCATTTATCTTCTGCCGAATTAAGTATTCCTGTTCAATCAGGATTTCATTAGCTTTCTCTGGCATTTTCCCCTGGTCAACAGACAGCCCGTTTAATGTAAGTGCATCATTGTTGGAATACGAAATATTAAGACGATTATTTCCAGATTTCACACTGTCAATGGAAGCTGTGAATCCGCATAAATCCACTCGCACATCATCAGACAATTTTTGATATTGTTCTTTTTCTATACCGGAAATAAGCGCATGATAAGACCCTGTTATGTTATTGCCTCCATTTTGGTTCACTGTAATAATTCCAGAAACCAGAAGCAATACGGAGGCCATCAAAAATGTTGCCAATGAAATTGCAATAATCGTAAAATTTTTCTTCAAACGCTCTTTCTTTAATTGAGCAGACGCTAATTTTTTAATGATAGCGCTGGTATCATTTTCAAAAGGCCATGTCATAGCCTGCCACCTCCTTCAAGGTTTCCTGCCTGTTGGTAAGGATATTGTAAAACCCAAATGTCCGCAAAATGTTACAGGGACCAAAAAATTTCATTGAAAAACGGAGCGAATTGTTACAACGCCTGGACATTTCAGTCGTAAACCTGCCACTGGCAGCTTTATCGGCACACTACCGCGAAAAAACTTACGACGGGAAGCCGGGAATGGCCGTCCGCCGCTTTCGGCACGCCTTTCAGAGATGCTTTGACAGGCGTGTTGTGCGCAGGGGTCTTTACTGTGGCGTTGATTGCATGTTATATTCGTATGGGGGCAACACCGGCGCAGGCGTCCCGTATGGCAGTTATCTTTTTTGCAGGAACCGCAATAGCGGGGTTTACTGTTTTAAGAATACTGGCTTACTGTAATCAAAAAAAGAAAGCTTCATCATGAAATCAGAGTGAAATGCTTTTAAACGTCAACAATCCGGGCAACATTGCAAGGTAAAACCGGTGGTTCTTTCCTGGGCTAAATATTATAATAAATCTATATTAAAGACAAGGAGGAACCACCGTGGGACTGGGAAACAATTTATTTAACGCAAGAAAGAAAAAGGGCTTGTCGCAGGAGGAGGTTGCAGGGAAGCTGGGGGTGAGCAGGCAGACGATTTCCAAATGGGAAACGGATGAGACGCTGCCGGACATCCGCCAGTCAAAACGGCTTGCGGTCTTGTACGGGCTGTCGTTGGATGAACTGATTGAATTTGACATTGATGTGCGGGAAATACAGGAGGTTATAGACAGGACAGGCGACGAGGTATCGGAAAAGATAGACTGGACAAAAATGTGGAGCAGGAAATACCCGATTCTGGCTCAGTATCAAAGGGAGGTGGACGCCGGTTTTTACGCGGCGAAGCTGAAAGAGCTTTTACAGGATTTGGAGAAAAAGTACGGCTATGACGAGCTGAACGCTTTCCTTGTGTTAAAGGATATCCTGGCAACGGTATGGAAATTGGGGAGGAAATCAAAGTGAACTGGAAAAGGAAATTTATAACGATTTATGCCGGACAGGCCTTTTCACTATTGGGCTCCGCCGCCGTTCAGTTTGCCATTATCTGGTGGCTGACGGTGCAGAAGGAATCGGCAATTACGCTTACCCTTGCGACAGCGGCTTCATTTCTGCCTAACATCCTGTTAGGCCCGTTTGCCGGAGTGTGGATTGACCGCTGTAACCGCAGAACGGTTATGATTGCAGCGGACGGTCTGGTGGCCGCTTCAAGCGTTGTGCTGGGGCTTGCTTTTTTGCTGTGGGAGGTTCCGCCTGTGTGGTTTATTTATCTCATACTTTTTATCCGCGGGCTTGGGAATACCTTCCATTCCCCGGCGATGCAGGCGGCCATACCCATGTTTGTCCCTGTGGAGATGCTGACAAAGGCAGGTGGCTGGGGAAATCTGATTGTTTCCGTCTCCACAATGCTGGGGCCTGCCCTGGGAGCCGGACTTATGGCATTTCTGCCGGTTGCGGCCATTATGCTGGTGGATATTGCGGGAGCGGCTTTTGCCGTCGGTTGTCTTTTGACGGTGACGATACCGGACATTCCGCAAAGCGCCGGGAAGGTGCATTTGCTGGATGATGTGAAAAAGGGGCTTACTGCCATGTGGCACAACAAACCCCTTCGGGCGGCATTTTTCCCGATTATTTTTGCCAGTATTCTGTATATGCCTCTTGGCTCGCTTTTTCCGTTGCTGGTGCGGGTGCATTACGCCGGCGGCGCATGGCACAATGCGGTTGTGGAATTTGTATTTTCCGGCGGGCTCCTTGTTTCGTCTTTCATGATGGGCATATGGGGAGGCTCAAAGAAACGGTTTTTGATGATTTCATTATCCATTGTGGTACTGGGAGGGGTCGCGGCGGTCAGTGGCATTCTTCCGGCAGGCGGTTTTTGGGGATTTGTGTTGTGCTGCTTTTTTATGGGAGGGTCGGGAACGTTCTTTAACGTACCGTTGATGGCGTATATTCAGGAAACGGTTGCGCCGGAAATGATGGGAAAGGTTTTCTCCATGCTGACCACAGCCATGACGCTGGCGACGCCCTTCGGACTGCTTATTGCCGGTCCGGTCAGCGAGGCGGCGGGTGTTGAAAGCTGGTTTTGGGTATCCGGTATATTGATGGGCGCAGCCGGGATTTTGTGCATGGCGGCGACACGGCGGTATGAGAGGGGGATGGAAAGCAGGGAGATATAACGTGAGGAAGGAATACGACAGTAAAGGCCGCAGGAACGGGAAGTTCGGAGGAAAAGGAACCGGAAAGCCAAATAGAAAGGCAGGCTTTCCGGTTTTAATATATTGATGAAGTTGGATGGGCAATATTTTGAGATAATAAAAATCTTATTTGATTCCCAGAATTTCCTTTGCAAGCATCTTTTTATGTTCCAGCTTTCCCTGTCTGGCAATCATAATCCTCTGTGCCTGAGGACTGCCGGCGCCGTGCATGGATTCTGTCAGATACCCCACGGCGGCGGTTCCCATGGTGAGGTTTTCAATCAGACGTAAGACTTTGATTCTCTCCTTTGTGGAAAAGGCGGAGGTCGCTGCAAGGTATTTTTCAATTAACGGGCCCGTGACAGGATTGGCGTAGTCCTTTTCGGAGGGAGCCGTCACCATCAACCCTCCGGCGATATCCTGAGAAAGCCTTGCAATTTCGTAGGGAATGCGGGTTACGTTCTGCTTGCAGACATTGGCAAGCAGGGTGTCTATATCGTAATTTCCGCTGGGCGTGGGATGGCCCTCGCAGGAGCAGGCTATGCCGCAGGCATACATAGTCTCATTTAAATGTGTCATTTCAATCAACTTGTCTTTTACATGGGAAGCGCTTTCCACGCCGTTAGACTCTGCCGCAAGTGCTGCCGCTCCAATGAGAACATCCCCTACGCCTACTTTGCATCCGCCATAGCTCTGGCGGTGATATCCGGCAAAGCGCTCCACTAAAAGACCGGCGTATCTGGCTTCCCCGTTCATAAAAATTCTCTCATTAGGAACGAAGACATCGTTAAAAACGGTGAGTGCCTCCACACCCCCAAATCTGCAGTTGCCCATATCCTGGCAGGAACCCTCCAGCTTTCTGGTATCGCAGCTCTGCCGTCCGATAATCATAAGGATTCCATCCGTATCCGTGGGGACGGCAAAGGAGATGGCATAGTCTTTGTCCTCCTCGCCCAAAGCGATGGTGGGCATTACAAGGACTTCATGGGAGTTGCAGATTCCGGTCTGATGAGCCTTGGCTCCCCGCACCACCACGCCGTCGGGGCGTCGTTCCACCACATGCAGATACAGGTCGGGGTCGTCCTGACTGTGGGGAGGCAGCTTCCGGTTTCCCTTCGGGTCGGTCATTGCGCCGTCCACAGTGAGGTCGCTTTCCTGACAGTAAATCAGGAATTTCTTAAAACGTTCAAAGTATTCTGTCCCGTATTTTCTGTCAATATCGTAAGCCGTACTGTACACGGCGTTCATTGCGTCCATTCCCACGCAGCGCTGAAAGCAGGAAGCGGTTTTCTGTCCTAAAAGCCGTTGAAGCTTTACTTTTTTTGTCAGGTCGTCGCAGCTTTGATGAATATGAGTGAAACGGTTAATGGTATTTCCTGTTAAATGGGATACAGCAGCAGCCAGCTCGCGGTATTTCGGGTCTTCGGCCAGCTCATAGGTCATCTTAACGGAATTAAGGGAGGGCTGAAGAATCGGATGGCCGACGGCAGTTTCCAGTTCCTCGCCCATGCAGAAGATACGCATTTTCATGCTTCGAATGCTTTCCATGTATTGTTCGCCTGTCATCATAATGCTTGCACAACCTTTCTTTCGTATGTTATATTTATCTTGGTAAACGTTTACTTGAACAGTTTCTTTTTATAGTTTACGTCTGATGAAGGAGAATAAGCTACTCATTTTTGGACATAGTTTTAACAGAGAATGTGAAATATAACAGAGGAAGTTATGAATCATAAAGTAAGATACGAAAAAATGGGGAAAAACTGGAGTCTTGCGGTGCGCAATGACTATCTTGCCAAAAAGCACTGGCACAACGAGTATGAAATATTGTATGTGATGGCGGGCACCACGTATGTGAATGTGGATGGAGCAAATTACGAGGTGGCTTCCGGGGAAACATTTTTTATCAGTCCGGGAGCGGTGCATTACTATGCCGAGCCGTGTGAGTTTAACAAAATCTGCGTCGTCAGGCTGACGGAGGACTTTCTTAAATGCTTCAGTACTGAGGTGAAGCATGCATACACAATATTTCTTTCTGATGTATTGCATGTCAGGGAAAATCCGAGGATTTCCGGGATAATTGAGGAAATGCAGGTTGTTTTCGAGGCGGAAGACGAGATTTTTGCGGAGAGCACCCTCATAGGAAAGTCCCTGGAGCTTTTAATCTATCTTTACCGGAATCAGCTCCTGATTACGGAAAGGATTTCGGTTAAGAGAAATAACGACTCAGAATGTATGGATAAAATGATTGAGTATATCAGAGAACATTTGCAGGAAAAGACTACGCTGTCAGACGTTGCGGTTCACCTGGGATTTTCGGAAAGCTATTGTTCCAAATATATCAAAAAGAAAACGAACATGAATTTTCTGGAATATCTGAATAATGAGAGGATTGAAAAGGCCAAGCAGATGCTGAGGCTTTCAGACGCTCCGGTCACGGAAATTGCCTATATCACAGGATTTTCCAGTATTCAATCCTTTAACCGGGTATTTAAAAGCTTTTGCGAAGTCAGTCCTACAGAGTATAGAAAGAGGATATATGACCAAAAAAGTAACATATTAGACAAAATATGAGAAGAAAAAGAATGAAAAATATACAATACTTATATATAAGAGAAGGTGTCGGAGACAAGTAAACGTTTTCTTGAAGGAGGTATAGGTTTTTATGAAAAAAAGACAGAAAAAAAGGCTGCGGGCGAAGGATTTTACGGGTTACATTTTTCTTCTGCCCTGGCTCGTTGGATTTTTTGGGCTGACAGCGTTTCCCATGGCGGCGTCTTTGTTTTACTCTTTGTGCAATTATGATATGCTGACGCCTCCGCAGTTTGCGGGGATGCAGAACTATGTAAAACTGTTTGCAGACCCTAAATTTCGGACAAGCCTTGAGGTTACGATTAAGTACGTGTTTATCGGAGTTCCTCTGCAGCTGGTATTTGCACTTTTGATTGCGTTGATGCTGAAAAAGAACAGGCGGGGGATTAAGGTGTACCGGGCAATCTATTATCTGCCTTCACTTTTCGGAGGAAGCGTTGCGGTTTCCATCCTCTGGAAGCAGCTTTTCAACAAGGAGGGCTTGTTTAACCAGATACTGGCAGTCTTCGGCATTGAAGGCATCAACTGGATAGCAACGCCGGAAACGGCGCTGAACACGCTGATTGTTCTGGCCGTCTGGCAGTTTGGTTCTTCCATGGTAATTTTTCTGGCCTCTTTAAAGCAGATTCCCGAGGACTATTATGAGGCTTCCCGCATTGACGGAGCAGGTAAGATACGGCAGTTTTTCAGTATCACGCTGCCGCTTCTGACCCCTATGGTTTTCTTTAATGTGGTAATGGCGTTTATCAATGCGTTCCAGAGCTTTACACCGGCTTACATTATCAGCAACGGTACAGGAGCGCCGGTCAATTCCACGTTATTTTATTCCCTTTACCTTTACATCAAAGCATTCGGGAATTTCCAGATGGGTTATGCGGCGGCCATGGCATGGATTTTGCTTCTGCTTATTGCTGCATTTACCGGACTTTTGTTCCTGAGTGCGAAAAAGTGGGTATTTTACGAGTGACGAAAAAGATAAGCCGGGAGGTGTTATATGAGATACAGACATAGAAAATTATTTGAAGTATTATACCATCTGTTTTTAATCGCCTTTGGCGCGTGTATGCTTTATCCGTTGATTTGGATGCTGTTTTCTTCCTTTAAACCTAATGTGGAAATCTTTAAGGGCGTTTCCCTGCTGCCGCAGACATGGACGGTTGAAAATTATATCAGCGGCTTTAAAGGGCTGTCGGGGGTGACCTACGGGAAGTTTTTCTTCAATTCCTTTTTGCTGGTGTTCTGCTGTGTGATTGGAAATATTATTTCCTGTTCTCTGGCGGCTTACGCCTTTGCAAAGCTGAAATTTCCGCTGAAAAATTTCTGGTTCATGATTATGATGGGGACGCTGATGCTTCCGATGCATGTGAAGCTGATTCCTCAATATATCATGTACAATAGCTTTGGATGGGTAAATACCTATCTTCCGCTGATTGTGCCGAAGTTTCTGGCAACGGACGGATTTTTCATTTTCCTGATGACACAGTTTATGCGGGGGCTTCCAAGGGAAATTGACGAGGCGGCAATCGTGGATGGCTGCGGGCCGTTTCATATGTTTATACGGATTGTGATTCCGCTCTCTGTTCCGGCAATTGTGACGACCTCCATTTTTACTTTTCTCTGGACGTGGAATGACTTTTTCAGCCAGATGATTTATATCAATAACGTTCACAGATACACGGTATCTATCGCCCTCAGGCAGTTTGTGGATTCCATGGGGCACAGTTCCTGGGGCGGGCTGTTCGCCATGTCGATTCTGTCGCTGGTTCCGTTGTTTTTGATGTTTGTGGTTTTCCAGAATTATCTGGTGGAAGGAATCACGGCGGGAAGTATTAAAGGGTAAGGGTATTTGTTTTCCGGTGATACTGGAAAGGGCGCTCCCGATATGATAGAATATAAAAAAGTATCCAGCGTAAAAATTACAGGGGGTGGTCTTATCATGGAAAAGTATCAGATTATTACATCAATTGAGGATATGGGGCCGTATGTATCAAAGCTGATTTTACATATGCCATATGAGGTGCAATGTGCGGAAATTTCAGAACAGTCGTTTAACGTTTATGTGGAACGGCGGGATAAACAGACGGATGAAGTGATTGTATCAAAGAGCTTTGTAACGGGTGAGGAGAGTATCAGCAAAGGATATCAGAAGCCTCTGGCGGTTTATCCCTGTGACGCGCTTGGAAATCGGAAGACAGTTTCCAACCTGACTGCCGTTGAACTGCCCGAGGAGGCGCTTGGCAGGCGGATAGAGGGCGACGTTTTGCAGAACCGTTTCATAAATAATGCATACAGAGTTACGCTTTTGCATACTTTGGGCAGAGAACCTGAAAAATCCGGGCTTGTTTTTGACGAATGCATCGGAGAAATCTGCCCGCAGCTTGAGGGGTGGAAGCAGGAGGAGCCGCAGGAGGAAGGAGCTCTTAAATTCGGCTATTTTGAGCCGGAGGAGGTAAGCGGGCCTATACCGCTGGTTGTCTGGCTGCACGGCGCCGGAGAGGGAGGGCTTGACCCGAAGATTGCGTATGGAAGCAACAAAACCAGTAATATTTCCTCGCCGGCCTTTCAGAAATATTTTGGCGGGAAGGCGTGGGTGCTGGTGCCCCAGTGTCCCACTGTCTGGATGGACGACGGTGTGGAAAAGCTTGGGAAATCCAACCAAAGTATTTATGTGAAGCCGGTAAAAGAATGTATTGACAATTTTATCCGGCAGCGGGACTCTCTGGTGGACAGAAGCCGGATTTATGTGGGCGGCCTGTCAAACGGCGGTTTTATGACCATGCGGATGCTGTTTGATTATCCTGATTTTTTTGCGGCTGCCATTCCGGTGTGCGAGGTATTTTACAGTCAGAATATAACGGATGAAATGCTGGAGAGCATTAAGCATATACCAATCTGGTTTGCCCATGCAAAGCCGGACGAGCTTGTGCCTCCGCGTGAGACCTCGCTTCCGACCTATCACCGTCTGAAAGCGGCCGGCGCGGAGAATGTCCATTTCACCTATTATCTGTATATGCAGGATTTGACAGGGCGGTATAAGGACGCCTTTGGACAGCCGGTCAGAATGTTTAACCATGCCGTCTGGGTGCATGTTTTTAATGATGAATGCCATACCGAGCTTGACGGCAGCGCCGTCCTTTCCGGCGGGGAACCGGTCAGCATATGGGAATGGCTTGGAACCTGTAAAAAATAATGAAGAGTAAAAGGAGAGCTGCCGCCCTGCGATGTATCATCGTTAAGGTGACAGCTCTTTTTCAGGTGATTAGGAATCAATCTTTTTCGTCAATGTAGGAAATACCGAAAGCATCTGCCTTGCGGGTGATAGCAAGGTCTTTTAACTCCAGAATGGCAAACTCCGCAAGATACTGAACCTCGCAGCCTTCCTCCAGGTGCCCGGCATATACGCCGTCCGGCTCGGAAATATTGATATGGAAATGAGGTTCTCCATCAATGATAAGACCCTGCGCGGCGCCAAGCTCAATAGGCTTCTCAATAGTGATGTACTTGTTTACAGAGATATCCTCCGTGTTGGTGATTACATGTAAACAGGCTTTGCGCAGAGAGCCGATGGCGGATACCAGCATTCCGTATTTGACGTCGAGGCGTTTAAGCTCTGCCGTCAGGCTTTCCAGGATTTTTTCCCCTTTGCCAAGGTGGATGATGATGGTACGTCCATAACTGCCGGTTGTAAAAGATTTCATGTTGTTGCCTCCTTTTTAATTAGAATGTTATAAATTCCTTTTAAAAATGAGGTAAACGTTTACTTGAAAAGTATATCAAATCGGAGAGAGCTTTTCAACAACAATTTAAGAAAGAATACTGGAAATTCCATTGCCGGGGCAGATTTCCGGGGCAAAAATGTATTCCCGGTTCTCAATGCTGTTGTCCTGTATGCGTTCCAGTACCGCCATTCCGGCTGCATGCCCGATTTTGTAAGGGTCAAAGGCGGCGACGGTGGGCTGAAACCGCATCATTTCCAAATGCTCGATGGAGTTGAAGCCGGCAATGGAAAGCTGCTGCGGGACATTTAACTGATGATGGATAATTCCCTTCATTGCCCCTAAGGTAGTCAGGTTGTTGGTTCCCAATATGGCGGTGGGACGGCTTTCTTCCGGGAGGCTCAGCCAGAAATTTACTGCCTGAAAACCGGATTCTATGGAAAAATTTCCTTCCAGCCGGTAGGGGTAATTTTCTGTAACCTCAATCCCGTTTTCCTTCATTGCCTTTTGGAATCCGCTGAACCGTTCCTGAACGTTACTTAAGTGGGAAGGGCCTTCAATCAGGAGAATCCGTTTATGACCGCATTTTATAAGCTCCTTTGCCAGCAGATACATGCCGAGAACGTTGTTGCAGTCCGCCAGGTCGCCGTGAAAGCCGGGGGTGTTCAGACGTCTGTTCACTAAAATCATGGGAATTGTGCGGTTCAGCTCAAGAATCAGTGCGTCGTTTTTTCCCCAGCTGTTGAGTACCAGCGCATCCGCATGCATACCGGCCAGGGACTTTAAGTATTTTTCTTCCGCTTCCTTGCTGTTATTGCTGCTGCACACAATTAAATTGTAATTGTTAGGGCGGATGACATCCTCAATTGCCTTGGCAACGGTGATATGGTAATTATTGGATATATCGGAGGTGATGTATCCAATGATACCGGTTCTGTTCAGTTTCAGACTCCGGGCAATATTGTTGGGGGAGTAGTTGAAATGCTGTATTGCCTTCTGCACCCGCTGTTTGGTCTCCGGCGTGACATAATAATTTTCATTGAGCACCCGGGACACGGTTGCGACGGAAACATTGCAGTAACCGGCAATGTCCCTGATAGTTACTTTTCCGCTTGTTTTCATAATTTCACCAGTTATCTATCGTTACAATAAGCTGACCCGCAAAGCAAGTCCGCGTTTGTTACAATAAGCTGACCCGCGAAGCGAGGCAGCGTTTGTTGCTGATATTAATATATATTTTTTGTCAGGATATTGTCAATAAGAAAACAAGGGTTTTAAGAAAACGTTTACCTGGTCAAAAAATGAAACATATTAGACAATAAATAAGTAGAAGAATGGATTAATTTATTTAATAATACTAACTATAAAAGATGTCAAGGCTGCAGCACATCACAAATTGTACATGAAAAGGTATTTATATGCCTGTATGACCACAAAAACGGGAGGTTAAACTTAAGATGAGAAAAAACAAAGAAGATATGGAATTACTGGAATTATTTGAGCCGCTTCGCGTGGCGGACGTGAGAGACGGCATGGACTGGATGGGATATCATCATTACGGCACCATGGATTACAAAATACGTCCGTTGTACCGTACAAAGGCTGTGGGAATTGCAAGGACTGCAAGGTATCTGCCCTATGTAGGGCCTGACCCGAAAGTGACAGGGGACGAATATACCGAGTGGTCTAACTGGTATTATGGAAATATCTGCATCTATCCGTGGATGGACGAACTGGAGGAAGGCGATTTCATTGCCCTTGATATGTCCGGTATTGATGTGGGGCTGATGGGCTCTGAAAATGCACTTGGCGCAAAGATTGCCGGTGTAAAAGGCTTTGTGACAAACGGCGGCGGTATCAGGGATACAGACGAAGTGATTATGCAGAAGATTCCTGTATGGAGTTATTTTGTTTCCCAGAAAATGGACCAGACGAGATGCCAGTTTGACGCGAAGGATATTCCGGTAGCTATCGGCGGCGTTACGGTTTTCCCGGGTGATGTAATTGTTGCCGACGGCGACGGTGTGATTGTAGTTCCCAGAAGCATTGCAAAAGGCGTTGCAAAATACGCACACAGAGAGCTGTTTGCCGATAAGGAAAAACGCCGTGAGCATTTTGAGGAGCTGGGCTGGGAGCTCAATGATTCCGTACTTAATAATCAAAAGGTATACGAAGGAAAATAATTTTTACAGGGTGAGGTAATCGTTTACGGATTATAACAGGAAATGGGGGAAGCAGAGGAAAAACTTTTGCTTTCCCCGGATTTACAGGTGTGCGACAGCACACGGACAGGAGTGGAGTATGAAGAAAAAACTGATAAGTATATTTCTTGCAGGCGTATTGTTAATCAGCACTCTTGCAGGATGCGGAAGCAGTTCTGGTAACGCATCTTCGGGGGCAGATACCCCTCAAAAGGCGGATACACAGCAGGCGGCGGAAGATGCCGATAAAGCGCCGGCAGCAGATGCGGATTCTGCAGGAGATGTGGTTGAAATCCGTGCGAGCTGGTGGGGAGATACCACCCGAAACGAAAAATACAATGAAATTATTGACAGATTTGAAGCGGAAAATCCGGGAATTAAGGTGGTTCGTGAATCTGGAAGCTGGAACGATTACTGGGATAAGCTTGCTACCCAGGTGGCCGGCGGCAATGCGCCTGATTTTATCAGCATGCACGTACAGTATGTAGCCGATTATGCAGGCCGGGGCGTGCTGGCGGATTTACAGCCTTATATTGATTCCGGTATTCTGGACACCAGTAAGATGGAGGAGGGTATTTTAGACGGGTGTAAATATGACGGTACCATGTGCCTGATTCCAATGGGCGTTACTTTTACAAACATGATTGTAAATCAGACGCTGCTTGAAAAATATGGCGTGGAGGTGCCCACATATACCACTGATTATTCATGGGATGACTTGATGAAAATGGGCGAGCAGTTAAAGGCGGCGGCGGACGCGGCAGGAGAGACGGCCTATATTGTCAGCGATATGTCGCCCACATTTACAATGTTCCGCTATATGGCAAGACAGTCAGGCGGCGACCTTTATACGGATGACGGTAAGCTGGGATTTGAACAGAGCGTTGCCGAGGAATGGTTTGCCTACTGGGCTGAAATGAGGGATAAGGGACTGATTCCCGATGCGGCAACTTCAACGGAGGATGCTGCTGCGGCTCTCGAACAGAAGCTTTTTACACAGGGAAGAGTGGGATATACCTGTACGCCTGCCAATCAGCTCTATCAGTTCCAGGAACAGATGCCTGACTTCCAGCTCACCCTAGCCAGAAACCCCATAGGAAATAACGGAGGCAGAGGCGAGTATGCGGAGGGCGCTCATTTTTCCATCAACAATTCCAGCTCTGACGAGAAAAAGGAAGCGGCGGCAAAACTGATGAATTTCTGGGTGAACAGTGAGTCGGCGATGGAAATTTTCCAGACAGACCAGGGGGTTCCGGCTAATTCGGATATGGCGGATTATGTGAAGGGATTAGTGGATGAAAATCAGGGCAAGGTAATTGATTATGTGGTTGCAACCATGCCGGTGGCTTATGAGGCAAGCTATGCGCCTGTAGGGGCGACAGAGGTGCAGGCTGTGTTTGAGGATGCAGGTAATGCGGTACAGTTCGGACAGATAACGCCGCAGGAAGGCGCAAAACAGTTCTATGAGCAGGCAAAATCAATACTCGGCGAATAGATTTAAGCCGTAAGCAAAAGCTGCCATGATTTTATGGCAGCTTTTGATATGTTAAAAGGCGCCTGTGCTGATGGTGGCGGAAGGTATGGAAAGGTGAAATATGATGATGCAAAATGAGAAACTCTGCGGCTGCACTTTACTGCGGATGGAGGATATGGAAAACGCATTTCTGTGCGGCTTTGACTATGTTGAATTTATGGGAAAATATCTGGTCTCGCTGACGGAGCAGGAATTTGCCGCGCTGCAGAGGCAGGCGGATAGCTATCCCTTGAAAGTATATGCACTTAATGCCTATTGCCCGCCGGAGATTAGAATGACAGGAGATAATTTTGACTTACAACAGATTAAAGCGTATGCAGCGGCCTGCGCAAGGCGCGCAGGAAAACTCGGCGTACAGTTTGTGGGTATCGGTTCCCCCCGCTCCCGTTCCCTTTCCGAAGGCTGCGACAGGACGATGGCCATAAGGCAAATGAAGGATTTTCTGAAGGCTACGGCGGAGGAATTCGGGCGATATGATATTACCGTCTGTGTAGAACCGCTTGCCGTGTGCTACAGCAATTTCATTAATTATGTGCAGGAGGCAGTCCGGCTTGCGGAGGAGATATCCTGGGAAAACATCAAGGTCGTAGTTGATTTTTACAATATGGAGCATATGGGGGAGGGAGATTTGAATTTAAGTAAATGGATGCCTTACATTGTCCACGCGCACATTTCAGACGATGACGGTACACCCGATAAACGCTCTTTTTTCAGACCGGAAAAGAGCGCGGTGCACCGGCAAAGAATCCGCAAGTTTTATGAGAGCGGTTATACCGGAGCATTGAGCGTGGAGGTGGATATGCCCGTGGACAGAAAACGGGCAATGGAAACGCTGCAGATTATGCGGCTGCAGTAGCACTTTAGATAGAGGAGGTACAGGATTTGTATATTAAAGACCACAAAGTTATTATAAGCGCAGCGATTACCGGAGCAACCCATGTGCCCAGCATGTCTCCTTATCTGCCGAAGAATCCCGATGAAATCATTGAGAGCGCCATAGCGGCGCACAGGGCAGGAGCTGCCGTTGTACATATTCACGCAAGAGGGGAGAATGGGAAACCAACTACAGACCACGGAATTTTCCGTTATATTCTTTCTTCTGTCAGGAAAGAATGCGACGCTGTGATTGGCATTACAACCGGAGGGGCGAATGGCATGAGCGTGGAGGAGAGATTCTCCGTCATCAGTGAATTTCAGCCGGAGATGGCTTCCGCCAACGGAGGCTCCATGAACTTTAACTATAACAGACTGCTGGCAAACGTGGAGAACCCCGTTTATGACTGGGAGCAGGAATATGTGGAGAGAACCTGGGACAATGTTTTCCGCAATTCCTTTCGGGATATGGAATACTGCATCCGAACCATGAACGAATATGGGACGCTGCCTGAATATGAGGTATTTGACTACGGTCAGCTTAACAATTTGAAGATACTGAAAAATCAGGGCGTAATTACACAGCCGGTTTATATACAGTTCGTGCCGGGGGTACAGGGCGGTATGCCGGCAAACAACGAGACTTTAATGTTTATGTTTGACCAGGCAAAGAAAATTTTGGGAAATGATATCAAATATTCCACAGTGGGTGTGGGAAGAAAAATGTTTAAACTGGAAACCCTGTGCGCGCTTAATGGCGGCAACGTCCGGGTGGGAATGGAGGACGGTCTTTATATTGACCCGGCCGGTACTCTTGCAAAGAGCAATGCGCAGCAGGTGGAAAAAATCAAAAGCATACTGGAAAATCTGGATTTTGAAGTGGCGGACAGCGGGGAAGCAAGAGAATTACTGCACCTGAAAGGAAAGGATAATGTTAATTTTTGATTACCCGTATTGGGTCTGGCTATCTGATGATGGAAAGGCGTGGTGTTGAAATGAAATATGAAATTGGCCAGAGCGCGGAATTTTCAAAGACAATCGGAGAATGCGACGTTTATGGTTTTGCCGGAATAACAGGCGACTTTAATCCGCTTCATACCGATGAGGAAAAGGCCAAAAGCATGTATTTTGGAAGGAGAATTGTGCATGGAATGCTGACGGCGTCCTTTTTATCCACGGTCATCGCAGGCAGTATGCCGGGACCGGGAACTATTTATATGGAGCAGGATGCAAAATTTTTAAAACCAGTTTTTTTCGGGGATACCATTACGGCTAAGGTGACGATTGCAGAGCTTTTGGAAAAGGGAAAAGCAAGGCTTACCACAACAGTCACAAATCAGGATGGTGCGGTTGTGGTTGACGGAACGGCATTGGTGAAGCTGCCGAAGGGGGATTAGTTTATGGTACATAAAATTAAAAACGTAGTGATTGCCGGGGCTGGAATTATGGGCTCCTCCATTGCCCGTCTTTTTGCGTCTTTTCAATATAATGTCACACTTTATGACATTAACGAGGAAGCGCTTCATAAATGTAGGGCATTGATTTTGCCGGATAACAGGCAGGAGGGTGACGGGGCAGAAGATGCAGGAGAATTGGGAGCGGGAAATTCGCAGGAAATTCGGGGGAATATCGAATTTTCCAGTGATAAAGAATGTTTTCGGGAAGCGGATTTTGTGATAGAAGCCATTATCGAGAAAATGGAAATCAAGCACAGCTTTTTTGAGGAGATTTCCCACCTGGCGCCGGAGGCGGCGGTGCTTACCAGCAATACCTCCGGTTTATCCCTTACGGAAATTGCAAAAGTCGTTTATCTGCCGGAACGCTTCTGCGGAATGCACTGGCTGAATCCGCCGCATATCTGTCCGCTCATCGAAGTAATCAGGGGACAGAAGACCAGCGGGAAAACGGCGGATATTGTTTATGATGTAGCCCGGGATATCCACCGCTATCCGGTGCGGCTCCAAAAGGAAGTTCCAGGTTTCCTGATTAACCGGTTTCAGTTTGCCATACTGAGGGAAGCTATGAGTCTGGCGGAGGAGGGCGTGGCGTCAAAGGAAGACATTGACAATGTGTTTAAATATGGACTTGGCCTTCGCTATGCCTGTCTCGGGCCCTTTGAGATTGCAGATTTGGGCGGACTGGATACCTTTTACAGCATTGCGGACTATCTTTTCCGGGATTTGAGCGATACAAAGGAGGTTCACGGGATGCTTGCCGATTTATACAGGCAGGGAGATTTCGGCGTAAAGTCAGGGAAAGGATTTTACGATTACAGCAACGGGCGTGACCGGGAAGCGATTCATAAGCGTGATGCGGACTTCCTGAAGGTTTCCAAATGTCTGTATGGAAAATTATAAAAAAATATAAATGTCTGTAAATGTCAAACATGACACACAGCTGTCATGTTACATATGATATAATTATACAGATTCATCACGAAAGCTTAAGAAAAAGGCAATTTATAAGCTTTTACGGAGGAAAATGTATGAGGTACACATGGATAGACGAATACTTACTGAACAAACCGGGGGTGACGAAAGACCTGAAAAAGGAGTGGAACTGGATTCGCTACCAAATCGGGGAAAAAATGTTTGCCGCAGTATGTCTGGGGGAGGATAATGAGCCTTACTATATCACGCTGAAACTGGAACCGGCGGAGGGCGATTTTTTGCGGGCGCAGTATGAAGATATTCTCCCCGGATACTACATGAACAAGGTCCACTGGAATTCCATTAAACCGGACGGGGAAGTGCCGGACGATTTGCTTAAGGATTTGCTGGACAAGTCCTATGCGCTGGTGCTTGGCGGGCTCAGTAAGAAAAAACAGAAAGAGATACTGGAGGGGACAGGTATGGGGAAAACACTTAGCTGCTGCGGGACGGATTGTACAAAGTGCGGATGCTACGGAGATTTGTGCAGGGGGTGCAATGAGAGCCTGGGAAAGGTATTCCACGCACCGGAAGGGCAGGCGTGCGGGATTTACGAATGTTCCATTAATCAAAAGAAGCTGAAGGACTGCGGAAGCTGTGAGCATCTGCCCTGTGATATCTGGCGAAAGACGAAAGACCCTTCCATGTCGGAGGAGGAATTTGAGAAAAATATCAAAGAAAGAGTACAGAATCTTGGCCGGGATTAAAGTCCGAATATGCTTGACGTACAGGAAAAGCAACTTTAAAATAAAAGTCATATAACATTTCCGCGAGGTCTTTGAATGGAGGACTGACAAAATGAACGAAATCGTGAAAGCTCTGTACGCAAGAAAATCTGTCCGTGTTTTTACAGAGGAAGAAATTTCAAAGGAGGATAAGGAAACTATTTTAGGGGCGGCGCTACAGGCTCCTTCCGCAGGCTGCCAGCTTCTTTATACGATACTTGATATTACCGACCGGAACAAAAAGGAAAAGCTGGCGGAGCTTTGCGACCATCAGCCCTTTATCGCAAAGGCAAAGATGGTGCTTATATTTTGTGCGGACTGCCGGAAGTGGCTTTCCTTTTATGAGGAAGCGGGACTGACGCCGAGAAAGCCGGGGGCGGGCGATTTGCTTCTGGCGGTGGAGGATGCGGTGATTGCTGCGCAGAATGCCGTTATGGCGGCGGAAAGTCTGGGAATCGGTTCCTGTTACATCGGCGATGTGATGGAGAACGCGGAAGAGATGAAGGCGCTCCTTGGACTGCCGCAGTATGTGTATCCGGCCTGTATGCTGGTGTTCGGGTATCCTGTGCAGCAGCAGAAGGAGAGGAAAAAGCCGGAGCGGTTCGCGGTTTCCGATATTGTCTGTGAAAATTGCTATCAGGAGAAGGACAGCCCCCGGATTCGCGAGATGTTTTCGGGAAAGACAGGACTTCAGGAGTACGATAAATGGATGGAGGCTTTCTGGAAGAGAAAGTATGAATCGGATTTTTCCAATGAGATGAACCGCTCTATGGAAGTATATCTGAAGGACTTTTGCGGGGATTGAAGGGGTGTATGGAATTTCATCTTCTTCGAAGGGCAAGGAATATCATTCAAAAATACAGGCTTGACATACATACCAATAGTATGTTAATCTTAAACATACCACCGGTATGTTAGAAAGTGAGTACGCCATGGCAAGGAACAGGCATCCGGAGGAAACTGTCAATTTAATATTAAATGTGGCTTTTCGGCTTTTTATGGAAAAGGGATACGAACATACTTCCATTCAGGATATCATTGACAATCTGGGGGGACTCAGCAAGGGAGCTATCTACCATCATTTCAAGTCAAAGGAAGATATTCTGGAGGCTGTGACAAACAGAATGACGGAGGATTCCAACGAGCTGCTTGCCGCGATTCGCGACAGGGAGGACCTTTCGGGGAAGGAAAAGCTGAGACTGATGTTCAGGAATTCTCTTTTAAGGCCCGTTCAGAATGATATTTTTCAGGTAGCGCCCAATATCAGCAACAGTCCGGGGCTGCTTTTCAGCATGATGCACGATACAGTGGACGAGGTGACGCCGGATTACATACTGCCGGTCTTTTTGCAGGGCGTTGCCGACGGCTCCATTACCACCGATTATCCCGCAGAGCTGGCGGAGCTTATTATGCTGCTTGCCAATATCTGGCTGAATCCGATGAGCTTTGACGATTCCCCGGAGAAGGTGTACCGGAAGTGTATGGTATTTCGCCAGATGATGCAGGGATTCGGACTGGATATTGTGGATGAGGAAATACTGAATCGAATGTATGAATTGGCAGTAATTTATGACCAGAGCAAATAGAAGCAGACAGCAGCAGGTAAATCCTGCTGCAAAAATTTTACATTTATACATACCGACGTTCGGTATGTATACAGAAAGAAAGTAAGAGAGAAAGATTTTTCAAATCTTTCCTCTGCAAGTTTGTGTCTGCGCTGCATCCACAAACTTGAGAAGCCAAGTTGGCTTTGCGCAACAAAGCAGCGCAGAAATGGAGTAAATTATGAGTAAAAAGCTTTTTTCAAGAGATTTTACACTGGTGGTAATCGGCCAGATTATCTCACTGTTCGGAAATGCCACCATCAGGTTTGCATTGCCGCTGTATCTTTTAAACCTGACAGGCTCCGCGGCGCTTTACGGGGCGGTGACGGCATGCGCGTTTATCCCGTCGGTTCTTCTTTCACCTGTGGGAGGGATTGTGGCGGACAGGGTGAATAAGCGGAATATTATGGTCGCGCTGGATTTTTTTACGGCGGCGGTGATTCTGGCGTTTTCACTGTTAATGGACGGAGTGAATGTGGTGGCGTTACTGACGGTTACGCTGATGCTTTTATACGGAATCGCAGGCGCCTATCAGCCCTCCGTACAGGCAAGTATTCCGGCGCTGGTAAATGAGGAAAACTATATGGCCGCCAATTCTGTGGTCAATGTTATTAATTCGCTGTCTTCCCTGACAGGTCCGGCAATCGGAGGCGTTTTATACAGCGCTTACGGACTTAAGCCGGTTTTGTGGGTCTGCATAGGATGCTTTTTCCTGTCGGCGGTGATGGAAATTTTTATCCGCATACCCTTTCAAAAACAGCCCTCCGGGGGCGGACTGTGGCGGACGGTTAAGGGGGATTTTATAGAGAGCTTTCGTTTTATCATAAAAGAGGAGCCGGCTGTCGGAAAAGGTCTTTTGTTTGTCTGCGGAATCAATCTGTTTTTATCGGCAATGATAAACGTGGGAATGCCGTATCTGATAACGGAAGTGCTGGATTTGGGAACCCGGCAGCCGAATCAGCTTTATGGATTTGCGGCGGCGGTACTGGCAGCCGGCGGCCTGGCGGGCGGCATGTGCGTGGGTATTTTGTCGGGAAAGATGGTGATACAAAAATCCGGGAATCTGCTGATATGGTGCGCCGTGTGCGTGTTTCCCATGGGGATTTCGCTCCTGATTTTTCAGGAGGGAATGATAAATTATCTGGTGATGATTTCCTGCTGCTTTGTCATCATGGTATTGTCCACAATTTTTTCCGTGCAGGTAATCTCTTTTGTGCAGGCAAGAACGCCTTCTTCCTTAATCGGAAAGGTAATCGCCGTAATGCTTACAATTTCCATGTGCGCCAATCCTCTGGGAAGCATGCTGTACGGCTTTTTGTTTGAGGCCGCCGAGGGAAAGGAATTTGCGGTAGTCTGGTTTGCGGGAGCGGCTTCCCTGCTGATTGCAATCGGTGCGAAAAATATATTTAAGAAGCTTTCACAGACGGCGGGAGTAACGCCCGGCGAACAGCCTATATATTAAGTAAAAAATCCCGCAGCCTGATATCGGTCAGAACTGCGGGAGATTTTCATATGAGAACAATTTATAAAGCAAGGCATTCGTTGCCTGGCATAAAGATGACATGTGAAGCAGGACATTCGTTGCCTGGCATAAAGATGACATGTGAAGCAGGGCATTCGTTGCCTGGCATAAAGATGACATGCAAAACAGGACATTCGTTGTCTGGCGTCAGCTTGCGTAATTATCAAAGTATCCCTGAATTAAAATCACAGGAGTTCCCTTGTCGCCGGAGCCGCTGGTCAAATCGCAGAGGGAGCCGATTAAGTCGGTCAGCCTTCTGGGGGTGGTTCCCTGAGAAGTCATATCGCCCACCAGATTGTCTTTCTTCTCCCTGATGCGCCCGGAAATAGCGTCCTTAAGCGCTTCGCCCGACAAATCCTTAAAGTCGTTGTCCGCCAGGTATTTCAATTTGATTTCGTTAGGGGTTCCGTCAAGGCCGGGTGTGCTGGCAGGGGATACGCAGGGGTCCGCAAGCTCCCAGATTTTGCCCACCGGGTCCTTGAAAGCGCCGTCGCCGTAAACCATAACCTCCACGTGCTTGCCGGTTCTGCTTAAAATTTCCTTCTGGATGTCCATCACTAAATCGGTGCAGTCTCTGGGGAAAAGCTTGATGGTATCTTCCGTGGACTTATTGGAGCCGAGAAGACCATAGTTTTCGTTACAGCCGCTTCCATTAACCGGGCTGTTGAGGATATCGTCCATGCCGATGACAACTTCTGCGCCGGCAGCCTTTAAAAGCCTTTTGGTGCGGGCCCTTGTGTGGATATCGCAGTTTAATACTTTTTTTGTATAAGGAAGAATGCTGCGGCAGTCGTTGGCAAAAATAATTTCCACCTCTGCGCCGGCATCTTTAATTAATTCCCCGTAATAGGCAACATAATCAACGCCTGTAAAGGGATGTTTGTTTTCGCCGAAAAGCTCCCTGTATCTTTCCAGTGTGAGGACGTCGCTGTAGGGATTAATTCCCGCTTCGTCAAGCTGGTCTAAGGAAACAAGCTCGTTGCCTACCTCGTCGCTGGGATAGCTGAGCATCAATACGATTTTTTTGGCGCCCATGGCAATTCCGCGAAGACAGATGGCAAAACGGTTCCGGGACAAAATCGGGAAAATCACGCCAATGGTCTCTCCGCCCAGCTTTACTTTTACATCCTCGGCAATCGCCTGTACGGATGCGTAGTTGCCCTGCGCCCTCGCAACGATGGATTCCGTCACGGCAATGACGTCCCTGTCGCGGATTTCAAAATTCTCGCTTGCCGCCGCCTCCAGTACGCTGTCTGTTACAATTTTTACCAAATTATCGCCTTCCCGGATAATCGGGCAGCGGATTCCCCGCGATATAGTTCCTACTTTTCTCTCCATAGTTCTCCTCCATAGGAAGCGCTTTACATTCCGATTGTCCCGCTTCCTTATTATTTAATCGTATTTCAGGCGGCAGCCAGAGCTTTTATGCCGTCCTTTCTATTATAATATAATTGTCGGAAAAACAAAAGAAAAAAATAGCGGCTTATCTTAATTTTGGTAACAGTTCAGCCATGCAGAACCTGGTGTACAATTTGTACGTGGGAGCTTGCTC
>OFGP01000511.1_pt1 | contig 37930 bp, 28 predicted proteins | sample 1521781 | NCBI WGS metagenome assembly OFGP01 (sample SAMEA3504113, study PRJEB24116) | mouse gut metagenome | biome: mouse gut; feature: mouse-associated habitat; material: faeces | place: Denmark | collected 2011
CCACGGGAATCCGGGTGAGCGAGCTGCCCTATATCACGGTGGAGGCGGCGAGGGCAGGGCGCGCGGAGGTGGATTTGAAAGGGAAAATACGTGTCATATTACTGCCGGGTAAGCTCTGCCGCAAGCTGATTAAGTATGCGGAGGGACAGAAAACCACGGCGGGAGCAATTTTCCTCACAAAAAACGGGACAAGCCTTTCAAGGAGGCAAATCTGGCGGGAGATGAAGGAACTTTGTACAAAGGCAGATGTGGAGAGCAGCAAGGTGTTTCCTCACAACCTGCGGCATTTATTTGCAGTTTCGTTTTATAAAATCAGCAAGGATATTGTAAAGCTGGCGGATGTGCTGGGGCACAGTTCGATTGAAACCACACGGATTTATCTGCTTACGACAGGGGAAGAACATGTAAGACAGCTGGAATTGATGAAACTTATGATATAGACAGAATTCATATTCTGACTACAACGAGATTATACGTTACATAGATTAAAGTAATTATAGCACAGATAATCATAGGATTTCAATATTTTTTATGAATTTAAAGCATGCGTAAGCAGAACCACAAAAATTTATTTTTGTGGTCTTGTTTTTCTATGCCCTTTATTTTGATTTTAGACCTGTTTATGGCAGGGAAAAGCATACATGCCGCCTGAATTTATGAGTAAATATCCTGACGGCCCCGGAAATTGTAGTCAGAATATGAATTCCGTCTATATGTTTGAATTTATAACTGGAGCGCTCAGGAAAAAGCTGCATGGAAAAATAAGGGGGAAGGGAGTAACGATTCATGAAGAATAAGAAAACGCTTAAACAAGGATTGGTATTGTTTCTGGTATTGATATTATGTATGGGAGTATCTTTTACTGCCTTTGCAGAAAACAGCGAACCGGAAAGCCATACGCTTGATGACTCGATAGTCAGCAAGATAGATGAATCGCCTGATAATGAAGAAAATCTGCCGGATGATTATTCTATGGGAGATGAAGTAAACGTACCGCCTGATTCAGAGGAGGATTTAAGCGACGGAAATACTCTAAAGGACGATTCGGACAATAGCGATAATCCGGGAGACGGCTTTGACATGCCTGATAATCCGGGAAGCGGTTTCGAAGTGACTGAGAATCCGGGAAACAGCTCCGACATTCCTGAGAATGCGGGAAGCGGTTCCGGTATGATTGAAAATCCGGGGAGCGGTTTTGAAGTAGTTGATAATTCAGGAAGCAGTTCCGGCGTGATTGAAAATCCGGGAAGCGGTTTTGAAGTAATTGATAATTCAGGAAGCAGCTCCGGCGTGCCTGATAATGTGGAAAGCGACCCGGATTATCCCGGCAACGCAGGAAAAAGTTTAGGAACGGACCCAAGTGTATCTGGAAATTCGGGAAACAGTTCGGGAAGCAGCCCGGGAACAGGAGCAAGCAAGCCCGATATCCCGGAAAACAGCGAAGGAACAGGCGCAAACGACCCGAGCGAGCCCGGCAGTTCAGGAAACAGCTCAGGAAGTAAATCGGGAAGCAGTTCGGGAACAAGCACAGGCAGCACAGGCAAGCCCAGCAGTCCGGGAAGCAGCCCGGGAACGGGAACAAGCGACCCGAACGAACCGGGCAGCTCAGGAAACAGCTCGGGAAGTAAATCAGGAAGCAGTTCGAAAAGCAGTTCGAGCAGCTCAGGAAGCAGTTCAAGCAGCGCAAGTAAGCCCGGCAGTTCGGGAAGCAGCTCAGGGTCAGGAACAAGCGACCCGAGCGAACCGGGCAGTTCAGGGAGCAGCTCAGAAAGTAAATCGGGAAGCAGTTCGAGCAGCGCAAGCAAGCCCGGCAGTCCGGGAAGCAGCTCAGGAACGGGAACAAGCGACCCGAGCGAACCCGGCAGTTCGGGAAGCAGCCCGAGCAGCAGCCCAAGCGACCCGAGTGAACCTGTAAGCCCGAGCGAACCGGACAGCTCAGAGGGTTCATCTTCCCAGGCAACACCGACCCCGCAAGCGACGTCCACCCCGCAAGTAACGCCAACGCCGCGAGCAACATCCACGCCACGGGCAACGTCCACCCCACGAGCAACATCCACGCCGCAGGTAACGCCAACGCCGCGAGCAACGCCAACGCCGCAAGTAACGCCAACGCCGCGAGCGACATCTACCCCGCGGGCGACGTCCACGCCGCGTGTAACACCGACGCCGCGAGCGACGTCCACGCCGCGTGTAACACCGATGCCGCGGGCAACATCCACGCCGCGGGTAACGCCCACGCCACAGGTAACGCCAACGCCGCGGGCAACATCCACGCCGCGGGTAACGCCTACCCCTGTGGCAACGGCGACACCCGGCGTAACGCCTACTCCCGCGGCAACGGCGACACCCGGCATAACGCCTGCGCCAAGCGCGACGCCGCCGGAAACGAGAATAACCATTGAGCCGGAGATACCTGAAGAGATTACGCCGGACAGCCCGGATATTATTGTTATCATAGATGACGATACGCCCCGCGTGCTGGTTAAGGTGAAAAATCCCGAAACAGGAGAAGAAACATATGAGGAGAATGAGGATATACCTGTCGTCACCGAGCTGCCTGAGCCGGTCGAGCCAGACAGCCCCGATATGGTAATTCTCATTGATGATGATGTACCGCTTGCTTATATAAAGGTAAAAGACCCTGAGACGGATGATTATGTATATATTCCTGAGGAGGATGTACCTCTTGCACTTATAGGAATCCCGCAGATGGGAGATAACTCTGACAGCGGCCTGTGGCTGTTACTGTTTGCAGCTTCGTTAGGAGGCATGTTCTTTACTTTAATTGAAGCGAAGCACGGGAAAAAATAATAGTAAGAACCGGGGGCAGCGTCGGCAATGATAGTCGGCGTTGCTTTTGCGCAAAGTTCAGGAAGAAATCTGTAAATTATGAAAAACAGAAATATATTCGGAAATATAATCAGCAGGAAAAAGTCCATAGGCCTGTATCTGACAGCGTTTATGCTGCCGGCCTTAATTATGCTCGAAGCGTTCAGACGGCTTGAAATATATCCCTTTGGAGACAGGCAGGCAATCATAGTGGACGGATGGCATCAGTATTATCCGTTTTTTGCGGAATTACACAGAAAACTCAGGGAAGGGGAATCCTTGCTATATTGCTGGCGCATTGGTATGGGAATTGATTTTATTTCGCTGATTTCCTATTACCTTGCAAGTCCCTTGAACCTGCTGATTGTACTGTTTCCGGTCAGCCGGTTACAGGAAGTCTTTACATTATTTATTTTGATTAAAATCGGCTTTTCAGGCTTGTTCTGCGCTTTTTCGCTAAACGAAATCAACAGGACGAAAGAACCCGGAGTGGTGATATTTTCAACGTTTTATGCATTGTGCGGCTGGGCGGTCGGCTATTACTTTAATACGATATGGCTTGACACCTTTGCGATATTTCCGCTGGTGGTTTCAGGTATCAATAAGGTTGTAAAGAAAAATGAATTCAGGCTTTATATAATATCCCTTGCATCGGCAATCATTGCCAATTATTACATAGGGCTTATGGTTTGTTTTTTTACGGTATTCTACTTTTTTGTACAATGCATCGTCAATAAAAACAGCGTTAAGGAACTGTTTGTAAACCTGAAAAACATAGTCATATATTCCACCGTTTCTGTCATGATATCCGCCGTCGCCACACTTCCGTCGTTTGTAGCCTTGCAGGATGCCTGCAAAACCAACGCGAAACCGGAGAAATGGCAGATTATCAGGGGATGGCTGGAGATATTTGTGGATTCTCTTGCCTTTAATACAGATATAACCTATCTGGGAAACTTTCCATATATTTATTGCGGGATAGCCAGCATGATATTTCTTTTTGCCTTCTTTAAAATGAAGAAAACCGGCAAGAGGGAAAAAGCGGCTTACGCGGTATTTATCATATTTTTTTACGCCGGCATCAATGTAAATGTTTTGAATTATTTATGGCATGGAATGCATAATCCGAATGCGTTTCCTGACAGATTTACTTTTATGTTTTCTTTTCTTCTGATAATGCTGGCATATCAGGCTTTTTCCAGGGCGGAAGAGATAAGCAAAACGGACTGCCTGATGATATGCCTGTTTGCCGGTATGTTTTATCTGTTAGTATCTTTTGAAACCATACGGGAATATGCGAAGAACAATAATTTTGAATCTGTTCTGGATGCGGTTTTGTCAGGAGAATTGGATTTTAAACCTTTTCTGTTCAGAAATATGTTGATTATAGCGGAGTATTTATTAATCATATGTCTTTTTGAAAAGAAAATGTTCAACAAAAAAGTATTTACGTTGTTTATAGCGGTCATTGCAGGGCTGGAACTTGTGCCCACGGTTATCTCAAAGGTGGAAGTGCTTGGAACCACTGAAAGAAATAATTATCCTGACAAATACGGAGAAGTGCAGGAGATTTTAAGTAAAATTGATGCAGAGGCGGAAAATGATTTTTTCAGAGTTGAACTGGCAAAATTATTTACATTGAATCCGTCGGCCATATATGGTTATAACGGTATTTCAGAATTTTCCTCGGTTGTAAAGGAGGCGAAAATCAATCTGTTAAAAGATATGGGGTTTCGCGCCGAATATCCGATTAGGTATTCTTATCAGAACTCAACGCCTGTTAACAATATGTTCCTTAATTTGAAATATCTGATTTCCAGGGGAGAGCAAATGGTGAATCAGGAGTATCTTACGGAAAAATGGAGGGTGAATGACGTTTATGCATACGAAAATACCGCATATCTTCCAATTGGATTTATGGTAGAGCAGGGTATGGCGAATTATAAATTTGAGGGAGACACTCCTTTTGAAAAGCAGAACAATCTTGTAAAGGCCGCCACAGGGATAGAGGAGGATGTTTTCGAGGCTTTGGATATCATTCACGTCGGGCATGAAAATGTATGCGTGGAGAGATGGGGATACGGTACATACACTTACAGACCGCCGGAAAACGCTGACGGAGGGGACAGGGAGAAGTTTAAATATAATTATGAAATGCCTCAAAACGGCTGCGCTTACGTGTATATGGATTTATACGGGGCGGGAAATGCCTGGGTGGAATGCGGAGAAAAGGTGGAATTTCATGAAATAGGCGAAGCCAATATTTTTCCGGCAGGAACCTACAGGAAGGGGGATATATTTTCGGTTCGCTCGGAGGTGGATTCCGGGTGGTCGGGGGAGCTTAAAATATTTGTGAGCATATTAAACTGCGACGTTCTTGACAAAGCATATGAGATATTGGAGGAGGGAGCGTTAAATGTAACAAATTATACGTCAAATGGACTGCAGGGAGTAATAAAAGCGAAGAAAGACGGGCTGATGTATACCTCTGTTCCCTATGAGAGGGGATGGAAGGCGTATGTAGATGGTGAAAGGGCGGATATCACATTGATTGCCGACGCGCTTATAGGTATTGAAGTGAAGGAAGGGGAGCATGAAATAGAGCTGAAATACTCGCCGGCCCATGTATATGCGGCTATGCTTTTATCCCTGCTTGGAGTATGCAGCCTGATATTATTGATATGGCATGAGAGAAAGAGAGGGCGGAGGTAGGATGCAAAGGGAATTTCAGATTATAATTAAAATCCTGTGTGTTGCTCTGTTTATTGAGTTCTTACTGTTTAATTACAGGCATTGGGAATCCCTGTTCAATAAAGAGGTTAAGGAATACAGCGTTCAGATATCTGAAGGCATGGAAACAATGGAGGATGGGACTTACCGCGCCGGAGCAGGCGAAAAATACCTGAAATTTTCAAATATCGATACAAAGCTGAGCACGCTGTTTTTGGATATAGAGCCGGTTGACAGGGGGAAGGATAATTTTGAACCGGTTACGATAGAGCTGTGGGCCAGGGACGACGGACATGAAGAATACTACAGGATTCCGTCGAGGGAATTATGGCATATGAGGAAAAAGAGCCAGTATCTCACCTGTCATTTTTACGGCGACTGTAAAAGCCTGAAACTTGTCTTGAATCTGCCCGAGGGAGAGCGTTTCAGGATTCATTACTTTTTGAATCCGGTTATACCGATATTTTTTTCATGGCTGAGAGTGCTTGCGGTTTTCGGCGTTATCGCTTTTTGCTATGCCTTTCGCCCGTCTTCCTTTATTTATCGGATTTCTTTTATCGGGAACAGCAGGATAAGAAAAAGGATAATGATTTTCCTGCTGGCAGGGAATATGGCGCTTCTTTTCAGTATATCGGGGCTGAATCCCGTTTTTCAGAAGGAAAACGAGTTTACATATCAGAAAGGATATCAAAGACTGGCCAGAGCGCTTGCCGGGGGGCAGTTTTCACTTCTGGAAGAGCCGGGAGAAGTTTTGAAGGGCATGGAAAATCCTTATGATTATATGCACCGCGAAAAAATTCTCAAAGAAGCGGGCGAAAGCTATTTATGGGACCATGTTTATTATGAAGGAAAATACTATATATATTTCGGGGTGGTTCCGGCAGTCCTTTTCTACCTCCCTTATTATTTGCTGACAGGAGAGGATTTGTCCAACAGGGCGGTAATTTTAATCGGGGCGTTTGTGCTGCTCACAGCGATAGTCGGATTGACGTATCAGGTGATAAAAAGATGGTTTCCCAAAACCAGTGTCGGAGCATGGTTTTTACTGACTGAGCTTATAGTGGGGAGCAGCAGACTGATATATATGTGCAAAAGGACGGATATGTATACGGTTCCGATTATCACAGGGCTTGGTTTTGGATTTTTAGGGCTTTTATTCTTCATGTGCGCGCAAAATAGTTATGGAAAGATTTCCTGGCAGTATATTGCGGCAGGCAGTTTTTTTCTGGCGTTGGTTATTGGCTGCCGCCCGCAGATTTTCGTTATGATACTGCCTGCGGCGGTTATTTTGCGGAAGAATTTTTCCGGGCTTTCCGATATGAAGGTAAGAGAGAAAATCCGTGCCGCCGCCGCATTTGTAATTCCGTTTCTGACGGTGGCGGTACTTCTCATGTGGTACAACTATTCCAGATTCGGGTCGCCCTTTGATTTTGGCTCTAATTATAATCTGACGTCTAACGATATGCGGAAAAGAGGATTTGTGATGGACAGAATTCCGTTAGGCATATGGGCGTATTTGCTTGCGCCGGTCAAAATCAGGATGAACTTCCCCTTTTTAACCGCGAATTATTTTGATACCAATTACCTTGGAGTCACCATAACGGAGGCTACTTATGGCGGGCTGTTTGCAGTAAGCCTCTTTGTCTGGACGTGTCCGCTGCTTATGATTTTCAAAAAATATATAAGGAAAAGCGCGGCGGTGGATTTGGCGTTTGCAAGCATGCTGGCAGGAGCTGTGATTATTCTGATGGATACGGAGATGTCCGGGATTTTGCCCCGCTATTTCTGTGACTTCTCAATTTTCTTCTTGTTTGCCGCTTTTCTTGCATGGCTGGCGCTTTATGAACATACGAAAGGAGTGCTGCGGAAAGGTATGCTTTTATTTCTGGCAGCATCTTTTCTGGCTATGATTGTATACGAGGGAGTTTTCTTCTTTCCTGATACCCAACTGGCTCTGGAAGAAACCCGCAGGGATTTATTTTCGGCTGTCAAATACCAGGTGATGTTCTGGTTATAACATTGATGCCGCAGACTCGGGGAGGAGATATGAAAAGAGGGATACATGCGCTGCTGTTTTTCATCTTTGCAGGAATACTTCTGCTGTCCGGGATGATGCTTTTGCGTGGCGGCGCTCAGAGAAACCGTGAAAGGGAAGCGAATCTTCTTCTGGCGGAAAAGGTGCGTCAGGCCGGTGAACGGCAGGAACAGGATTTATGCGCGGCATCTCCGGGAAAAGAGGAGGAAAATACAGAGCCCTCGGCAGAGTCGGAGACGCCTGTTTTACCCGAATACCGGGAGCTGTGGGAGAAGAATAATGACCTGGCGGGCTGGCTTACCATCGAGGATTTGGAAATTGATTATCCGGTGATGTATACGCCCGATGAGCCGGAATACTATCTCCATCGGGGATTTGACAGGAAGGAGGCGGACAGTGGAAGCCTTTTTATCGGGGAGGGCTGGAACCCGGAGGGCGGCAACACCATTATTTACGGACACAACATGAAAGGCGGAACCATGTTCGGGAACCTTGACCGGTACAGTCAGGAAAGCTACGCAAGGGAGCACCCCGTTATCCGCTTCGACACGCTGACGGAAAAGGGGGAGTATCAGGTAATCGGGGCTTTTTACAGCCGGATATACAGTTTGAAGGAAAAGGACGCTTTCCGTTATTACTGGTACATTGATTTGAGGGAAAAGGAAAGCTTTGAGGAATATATAAGCAGGGTAAAGGCGTCGTCCCTCTATGATTTGGGGGCGGACGCAGCCTTTGGAGATGAGCTTCTTACGCTCTCCACCTGCAGCTACCATGAGAGGGAAGGGCGGTTCGTGGTGGTGGCAAAAAAGACAGGGTGATAAAGAATAAAGAGAGGTGTTCTGGCATGAAAACAAAGAAAAGAGCAGGGATTTTCTTATTTATCATACTTGCGGCGGTGATTTTTGGCCGGGCGGAGACAGGCGCGGTTTTTGCGGCGGATGCGTCAGGCGGGGCGCAGGCAGTACAGAACGGTCAGGCCGTAATAGACTATTCGAGTGCGGCGGACGGATACGTGACGGCAAAGTACACAGGCTCTGCGGGAAAGATAAAAGCCCAGGTTGCCGGGCCCGGCGCTACTTATACCTACAACCTGACGCCCGGCGTTACGGCCACATTCCCTTTGTCGGAAGGGAACGGAACCTATCAGGTAACAATATTGGAAAACGTGGCGGATTCCAAATATGCCATGGTGCTGTCCTGTTCCTTTCAGGCGGTGCTTGGAAGCGAATTTGCGCCCTTTCTCCGCCCGAACCAGTACGTGGATTACGGCGGCGCGGCTTCCACCCTTGCCAAGGCGGCGGAGCTGGCGGGAAGCGCGGAGGGGGCTATGGGAAAAGTGGAAAAGATTTACGATTTCGTGGTGGGAAATCTTACCTACGATACCCAGAAGGCGGCGAACGTAAAAAGCGGCTACCTGCCGGTGCTGGACAGCGTGCTTTCCTCCAAAAAGGGAATCTGTTTTGACTACGCCGCCCTGATGGCGGGAATGCTTCGGAGCCAGGGGGTTCCATGCAAGCTGATTGTGGGATATGCGGGGACGGCCTACCATGCGTGGATAAGCGTGTGGACGGAGGAGGAAGGTTGGATAGACGGCGCGATTTATTTTGACGGAAAAGAGTGGCACCGCATGGACCCGACATTTGCCTCCGCCAACGGGGGCAGCGAATCTATTTTGGAATATATCGGAGACGGGAGCAACTATTCCAAAAAGTATCAGTATTAAGGCAGCGGATTTTTTGAGAGCGGAGTTAATAAATGACAGAAAAAATAAAGGAAAATTTGGCGATGAAAGGAGCTGTACCGCAGCTTTCCGTGGAAGCGGCGGAACGGATACTGCATAACGTTTTCCGGGCGTGCGATATGCCTCCTAATACAGTCCCTTTTAGGGAACTGGCGGAAAAGTATAAGGATAGGGCAGACATAGTCTGAATGAAGCGGAATATCCGGAAAGGGGTGCTCTGGAGGAAAACAGGCGTATGGTTTGCGGGCGTATGACGAATTACATTATAAGATACACTATAAAATTTTTACCCTTGACAAAACTGCCCCACGCCCTTAAAATATGGTTCATAAAAAGAAATGAGTTTTTCGACCGTACAGCTATTGCTCAAGCGGCTTGCTCGTTTCTTTTTTTGTCCTCAAAATATCATAAAGGTATAGTTTCCCATCTTTTGCATGGTAAAAATCAAAATCAGGAGATTCCGCGCCAATGAAAACAGCAATACAATTTGAATTTGACAACCATGACGCCCGCATAAAATATTACGAGCTGATGCTCGAAAGGGATTTGAACAATCTGCCCCACTTTCCGCTTCCTGCGGGATACCGGTTTGTGTTTTTCCGTCAGGGGGACCGTGACGCATGGATAGAAATTGAAATATCCGCAAAGGAGCTTTCGGACCATGAGCAGGGAGTGGAAGTGTGGAACAGGTATTATGGCGGCAATGAGGATATGCTCATGGACAGGATGGTCTTTATTGAAAACGAAAAGGGGGAGAAGATAGCCACCGCTACCGCTTATTATGATGTCACGCATTCTGGTGAATGCATACATTCCAGCGAATGCACACATTCTGACGAAGACGCAGATGGACGCAGCAACGGTTCCGGTCACGAGGCTGGCGACGGCTGGCTCCACTGGGTGGCAGTCCGGCGGGAATATCAGGGGAAAGGGCTGTCAAAGCCTTTGATTTCTTATGTGCTCGGCATCATGCAGAAGCTTGGCTACACTCATGCAACCATACCCACTCAGACCACAACGTGGCTTGCCTGTAAGATTTATCTGGATTTGGGTTTTTGTCCCATTCCTGAAAATGCGGTTTCTAACAGGGAAGGGTGGAGAATTGTCAGGGCGCTCACAGACCATGAGGCGCTGGGGAGTTTTGATGCCGCCGGGATTGATGAAATATTGGTGAAATAATGTAAACGGTTAAAACAGCAGCCTGCAAATCTATTGTGATTCGCAGGCTGTTTTTCAATTTTTCTGATTTCTTGGTTTCGGTTTATACTGTTCTTCACCGGATTCAATATAGAGAACAAAGTCGTTGATTTCCTTTTCGGTCCATCCGACAGCTCTTAAACCTGACAGCAATCTTGCCACTTCTGTTATGCTCATATTTTTCACAATCCTTTCTATCCCTTCCGCCGACGGCCAAAGCTCCCGGCCGGAATTTCCAGCTGCCCGCACATACTTTTCACAGTGCGGCGGTAAACCAGATAGTATGCCAGCGCAATAGCCACAAGGATAAGAAGGCACCCGGCAAGTCCGGCGATTTCGCTCTCTGTCAGCTTTCCGTCGTTGCCGAACATCATCAGGGCATACACAAGGTACATGAGTATCATGCCCGCGGAGGCGGGGATTTTGAACACCGGCCCTGCCTGCCCACGGATTTCCTTCAGAAGAAAGGCGGGCGGCGCGCCGAGTCTCTTTAAATCGTCAAAGACATAGCGGTTGTTCAGGGCAATGGTCACGCATCGGGTATAGCTGATAATCATGGCCGCCAGAGAACAGATAATGGCGATAAAGAGGAACATCATAAGGAATACGGAAAAAGTTTTGGAAAAATCCACCTCATCAAGGATTCGGATTCTGGGCATATACCGCCAGTGGAGCCTGAAATCGCTGTCGTCGGGCTTTGAAAAACTGATTTTCGACGCTTTTGGGGTATCGCCCCAGTAAACCCTGCCCTGCGATTCCGCATAATATTTTTCCGCCCGGTCGTAAAAATCGGTGGTTTCGCACTCCGGGCCGAAGGAGGAAATCAGCGTGGAAAAAAAGTCCCGGGCAAATTCATAGCTGTCCTGCCCGTCCATATTGAAAAAGACGGCGCTGCCCATAAAGTCCGGGGTAAGCCCCGGGGAAATGTCCCAGTAGTCCTCGTCGTTTAACACGTAATAACCTGTCCGGTCGGCTAAAAAATCATAGTGGAGATAGCCCGCGAAGTCTGTGGGAAGGGTTTCAAAGGTAATCATATTGGTGAGGGCTTCGGCGGTGGCATTCAAAAAATACAGTCCCGTTTCCTCGCTGTTAGTGATTGCCATGTAGCTCCCCTTTTCCACGGAAATATTTTCGCCGGTAAGGGCTGTAAAATCGCCGGCGGAAAGGAACCTGGCCTCCTGAAGGAAAGGAATACGCTCTTCATGAAAGGTATTATCCTCCTCCTCTATCCGCGTGATTCCGTCCATGGCAAGGGAAATATAGGGTATCGTTTTAAAATCCTTAAGGGAAAGTCCGTACTTTCCGGCAAGAGCGGAAATTTCCTCCTCTCCGGGGAGCTTCTGGTCCAGCCGGTAATGGAAGTAATAGTCGTAAGGCCGGGATTGAATTTCCATTGTCCTCCCCACGCTTAAGGAGGGGAGATAAAAGATACCGAAAACGCTTCCGGCAATCAGCGCGGCGCTCACAAGAAGATTGTTTACGGTCTGCTTTCCCTGAAATTTCATCATGCTTCTGGCAATCAGGTTTTTGTAGGGGCGCTTTTTGCGGAAGCGCCAGCCGTGCACTACGGTGTGCAGCATTATCATATAAAGCCCCGGAAAGACGGGCGCGTACATAAGAGATTCCAGCCACGCCGGAGAATAGGCGCTGAACGTCCTCTGATAAATGCCGGGAAATTCATAACCGAGAATGGCGCCTGCAAATACCAGAAAAATGCCCGCAGGGCCGCACCACGCGCCCGCCTCCCGCACCGGCTCGTTCCGGTGTTCCTCCTGCATGACTTCCAGAATGTCGGTGCGCTTTAAATACCGCCAGGCATTGAAGCAGGAGCAGGTTACCACGATGATAAAAAGCAAAGCGGATAAATACAGGCATTTCAAATCAATGCGCAGAGCCATCTGGGCGCTGTCCGTAATCAAAAGCCGGAAGCTGCTCCACAATATCCACAGGAAAGGAAAGCCGCACACAATCCCGGCAAGGCTGGAAACGGCGCTTAGGGTGAGCACCTCCCAAAGCAGGCCGGGCAGGAGACGGCGGCGGCTTATGCCAAGCGCCATGAGAGTGCCAAGCTGCCTTGCCTTTTTTCTGAAAAAGAGGCCGGAAGCATAGATAGTGAACACCACACAGCCAAACAAAGCCAGAACAAAAATAGCTGTCATCTGCTTTCGGCTGTCGCCCCCTTCGGGAAATACCGTGAGCACGGTAGGGGAGTACATCATGGCGGAATAAGCTGTGATTAGCAGCAGAGAAACAAAGTTGCAGAACAGATAAAGTCCGGCCTGCCGGGCGTCCGCTTTTTGCAGTTTCTTTTCAAGATTTTTCAGCGTCATCATTTCACGTCCCTCCCTTTTTCTTTCGTGGGCGGCAGGCAGGAGCCGGGCACATCTGTACCAGAGGGCCGGTGCGGGGAAATGCGGGTGCTGTCCAAGGAGATGCGGTTGCTGTTCGGGGAGATGCGGTTGCTGTCCGGGGAAATGCGGTTGCTGTCCGGGGAGATGCGTCCGCTGTCCGGGGAGATGTGGCTGTTGTCCGGGGAGATGCGGGTGCTGTCTGCGGAAATGTGGCTGTTGCCTGCGGAAATGCGTCCGCTGTCCGCGGAATCGGTACGGCTCATTTCACGAATCGCGCCAAGCAGGCGGTCCTGAAAGGCGCCGCGCCCGTCCTCCAGGTGCCCCGGCTCCGCCTCCAGGGTATCGTAGACCATGCCGTCCTTTAAGAGAATTACCCTGTCGCAGAAGGAGGCGGCAAAGCTGTCGTGAGTCACCATAAAGACGGAAGCGCCAAGGCTGCTTCTGGCTTCCTCAAAGGATTCAATGACCGTCCGGCTGGATTTGCTGTCAAGATTCCCGGTGGGCTCATCCGCAAGAATGAGAAGAGGCCTGTTTATCAGGCTTCTGGCAACTGCCGTCCGCTGCTTTTCCCCGCCGGAAATATCCGCCGGATACTTGTCGGCAATTGAAGCAATGCCGAAAAGGGCAAGGAGCTTATCTGCCAGCTCCTCTGCGTCGCTTTCCGCCTTTTCCTGAATGATTCTGGGGACCAGAATATTCTCCCGCACAGTCAGGCCGTCAAGGAGCATAAAGTCCTGAAAGACAAAGCCCAGCTTTTCATTGCGCACTCTGGCAAGGGCGTTTTCGTCCATCCCCTTAAGCTCTTTCCCTCCTAAGGTAATGGTTCCCTCATCAAAAGGGATATAGCAGGAAATGCAGTTGAGCAGCGTGCTTTTCCCGGAGCCGGAGGGCCCCATTACAGCCACAAACTCCCGGTCTGCAACAGATAAATCGATTCCTTTCAGTACGGAATAGGATTTTCGTCCGGTCTGATAGGATTTGTGAAGATTTTTTACATACAGCATAATGAATCACCTCGTATTTTGTATTTTGTGTCAATGCGTTTTAACGGTTTCGTTTAAGGCGAGTATAGCAAAAGAAAAGGAAAGCGGGAGCGGGGCTGTCATTTCCGGCAGCTTTTTTGTAATCTTTGGAGCCGGTCTGCAAAATCTGTAAAGTTTGGCGGCGATTTTGTAAAGTCTGGCGCGTGGGGGCGCTTTTTGCAAAATGATAAGATTGTCCGGTCAGGGAAACAATGGTAAGATAGAAAAAACGGCATTGGAGAGATGAAAAATGCTTCGGATTGGAATATGCGACGACGAGGCGGGGGCAAGAGACGTCCTGCGCTTCGGGCTGGAAAAGGTGCTTCGGGAGAAATCGGAGCAGATTGTCTATGAATTTTCCACAGGAGAAAGCGCGGTGCGCTGGCTGAAAAAGCATCCGGGGGAAATCGACCTCCTTTTTCTCGATGTGGAGATGAAGGGAGTAAACGGAATGGAGGCTGCCGCAAAAATCCGGGAGTTCGATAAGGAAATCAGCCTGGTTTTCGTGACCGGATATGCGGATTATGTGTTTGACGGCTATAAGGTGAACGCTCTGGACTATGTGATAAAGCCTGCGGGAACGGAGAGACTTGCAGAGGTGCTGGGGCGGGTTCGGAAAAGGATTTTTGACCGCAGGAAAAGATGCTTTTCCTTTAAAAATGCGGAGGGAACTTACCGGCTTCCCCTGTCGGATATTTCCTATTTTTACAGCGACCGGCGGAAGGTGAATGCGGTCTGCACAAGAGGCGGGGAGGGCTTTAGCTATTCCTTTTACGGGAAGCTGGACGAGGTGGAGCGGCAGCTTTCGGGGGCTTTCGTGCGGGTGCATCAGAGGTATCTGGTGAATCCGGCGAAGGTGATGCGGATTGGGAACGAGAGCGTTACCGTGGAAAGCGCAGGCGGCGCGTGTGACGGCGGGAGAAGCGGCGTCATGCCGGGCGGCGCGTATGTTGGCGGGAGAAGCGGCGCCATGCCGGGTGGTGAGTGTGACGGCGGGAGAAGCGGCGTCATGCCGGGCGGCGCAGGCATTGGCGGGAGAAGCGGCGTCATGCCGGGCGGCGCGTGTGACGGCGGGAGAAGCGGTGTCATGCAGGGGAGCGCATGTGCCGACGATATTTGCGCGGATACCGGGTGGGGAACCGACATTCCCGTGAGCCGGGCGATGAAGGAGGAGGCTGTGGCGAAGCTGGCAAAAGCGATGCTGGAGGGGGAGGAGCTATGAACGGAGCGTTTTTCCTGAATATACTTGAGACCGGGCTGAGCGCGGCGGCGGCCGTCCTTGTTTATCAGGCTCTGGGCTGTATGATTCGGGTTAGGAAAAAGCGGTGGTGCAAAGGCGTTTTACTTGTCTGCTGCTGGCCGGTAAGCCTTGCCATCATTTTTATTGGAGATATCATAAACTGGAGTCTTTGCCTATCGCTTTTTCTTGCGGCGGTGTGGGTTTGCTGCGAGGGCAGCGGTCTGAAAAAATTTACGACGGGTCTGCTGTTTTCCAATGCGGTTTTTGCCTTTAACGCCTTTTATGACAACAGCGCGGGGATTTTTTTCCATTTGCTGAAGCTGGGACGGCTTCACGATTACCTGTATGTGGCGGGACGGTTTTTCTTTGCGCTGCTTTTGTACCTGTCCCTCCGCCCGCGGAAACCGGAGCGGGACTTTGAGCTTTCGGCGCCTTTATGGAGACTTATGCTGACCCTGACATGCTTTCCTGCGGGAATCATGCTGTCCCTTATTTTGCTGCGCAGTCCTGTCAGGAACATGGGCACTGTGTTTGCGGACGGCGCGCTGTTCCTTCTGGTGCTGCTGTCCTTTGCCGGGCTTTTGCGCGCGCTGACGGTTCTTGAGAGGCAGCAGAGGCTGGAACAGGAAAATATGCTGGCCATGCATAACAGGAGATATTATGAGGCCATGGAACAGCAGCAGTTTGAAATCAGGCGGCTTCGGCACGACCTGTCCAACCATCTGCAGACCCTTCTGGCGCTGCCGGGAGAGCAAAAGGACGATTATATCAGAGGAATGCTGGATAATCCGGCTTTCGGGCAGACTCTTGTATGGTGCGGCGATTCCACCGTAAACGCCGTTTTAACCGCAAAGAAAAGTCTGGCGGAACAAAAGGGAATCCGGTTCACCGCAAGGGTGGATATCGGGGAGGAGCTTCCCTTTGAAAAGGCCGATATCTGCGCGATTTTTGCCAATGCGCTGGACAACGCGGTGGAGGGGTGTATGGCGCTTTCGCAGGCCGCGGGAGAAATCGAGCTGAATGCAAGGCTTGGAAAAGGGATTCTGGCGGTGAGCGTCAAAAACCCGTGCAAAAATACTCGGACCGGGGCTGTGGAGGTGGAGTCTGATGCCTTGGAGACGGAGTCCGATGTCGTGGAGGCGGAGTTTGATGCTGTGGAGGCAGAGACCGATACCTTGGAGACGGAGTCTGCTGCTAAGGAGACGGAGTCCGACACCAGAGAAGGGGGCGGCTTACCGAGGAAAAGCAGCGGGAGCGGTTCGGCAGCGGGAAAGGGCAATGCGGGAAATTTGGAAGGCGGAAGACCGCAGTTTCCAAAAACAACAAAAAGAGACGCGGAAAATCACGGGCTGGGGCTTAGGAGCATACAGGAGACGGTGAAAAAATACGGAGGGAACATGGAGATAACGAGGCAGGAGGGAAGATTTTGCCTGTTTTTGTATCTGCCGGTTGAGTGAAATTTTTTGGTGCTGAAATGCAGTCAAAAATGGATTGAGATATTGCGGGAAAATGCGTATAATAAAGACAGAAAACGTCCGCAATATGCACGGGCGGCTGCGTATTAAAGCATAGGGGGTGTACACATGTACAATATTGTAACAATTGAGAGGCGTTATGCCAGCGGCGGAAATGAAATCGGAAAAAAGCTGGCGAAAGAACTTGGCTTTAAGTTTTATGACAGAAACATTCTTATGGAGGCGGCAAAAAATCTTGATATTCCTTTCGTCAAGATAGAAGGGCTGGAGGAGAGCAGTTCGGGCGGTATTTTGCTGAACCTGTCCAAGACGCCTTTAGGCGGATTGTCCCGCACCAAAGAGCTTCCGTTGGCGGATAAGCTGTTTCTGGAGGAAAAGCGCATCATTGAGGAAATTGCGGAAGCGGGGAACTGTGTGATTGTGGGAAGGGCTTCCGGGTATATCCTCCGGGAAAGGGAAAACAATCTGAAGGTATTTATCCATGCGGAGGACGAAAAGCGGATACAGAGAGCCATTGAGAAAGAGGGCATTAAGCAGTCGGAAGCGGAAAACGCGCTGAAAAAGAATGACAAGAGAAGGGGCGGCTTTTATAATTCGGTGACAAACTGGGTATGGAGCGACCCGAAGTATTATGAAATCTACTTAAACGCCGGACGGCTCGGCATCGATTTGTGCGTGAAGCTGCTGGCGCAGGCGGTAAGGGGATAGAGAGATGAAAGGACCCGGCAGGAGGCGGTAAGGACGCTTTTTGCCGGGTACGCTGTAAAATTCGGAAGGGCGGCAGGACTGGCTGCAAAAAATATCCGTATACTGCTCAGTCGAAAAGAGTATAGGTTTAGAGTGCGAAGATGAGGAAAGAAGCTTTTTGTGGAATGTAATTTGTATAAGCAAACGGGAGGTATATTGATTGCATGGAGCAGCCTGATTTTAAAAATATAGAAGAATTGAAAGACTGGATAATCAATATTCATGAGAAATATTTTGTTGAAATGAAGAAAGCGAGCGAGTTGCCAGCCTCTTTTTGGGAATCATATTCTGCATTTTGCAATACATCGGGAGGGTGGATTTTGCTTGGTGTTATTGAGGGTAATCCGGTGAATACGATTCAGGGAGTCGGAAATATATCTAAAACGCAGGTAAATTTGTGGGATATGTTATCAAATCCGAACAAGATAAATTATAGAAGTGTAAATAATGAGGACGTCCATGTTGTCAATATAGACGGAGCTGAAATAATGATTGTATGCGTAAAAGAAGCTCCTGAGTCAATGAAACCTGTTTATTTTAATGGGAAGAGAGAAAACACTTTTATCAGAACAGGTGATGGTGACCGCAGGGCGACGAAACAGGAATTGGAAGCACTTGAACGAAACGCCATGCCGTGTCATGACAGCTTACCGATAGAACATTTTACGATTGATGATTTAGACAGGGATTCTGTGATTACTTATAAGGAAAAAGTAAATAAGCGTTTTCCGAAGAAGAAATATCTTGAAATGTCAAATCAGGATTTTTTGACGGAGATAGGCGCTTGATTTGTGGACCGTGTGTCAGGAGAATTGAAACTCAGACGGGGAGCATTATTATTTTTGGGACAGGAACGCACGATAAAGGAAGTGTATCCGCATTATCATTTGGATTATTTTAATCGCAAAGGACATAATCCGCGATGGATTGACCGCATATCGGATGACGAACCAAGTGATTATGAGATGAATATATTTAACTTTTACTCAATTGTGTATGAAAAGATGAAGATATTGTTAAAAGAGTCTTTTGAATTGGACGAGGGGCAGATCCGGATGCCATTGTCTGATTTTGATGAAGTGCTGCGGGAATGCCTGATTAACTGTCTTGTGCATGCTGATTATGTACAGGCATACCCAAGTATAAAAATTGAGGTTTTCGATGGTTGGTTTCACTTCCTGAATCCGGGAAAGATGCTGGTGTCTTTGCAGCAGTTTAGAACCGGCGGAGATTCCAGACCGCGAAATGAGATTATTATGAAGATGTTTCGATGGCTGGGCGCATCGGAGCGACAAGGTTATGGTGGACCGTTAATTTATACAACAACAGCATCAGGTGGTGTTCATACGCCAGAAGTATATACGGATATTGAAAAAACGGACTTGAGAATATGGAATATAGATTTTGCTGATTCATATCCCGGATTGGAGGAGGAGGCAAAAACTATTTTGAGAGTTATCTTAAAAAGCACTGTGCCCCTTACTGTTTCAAAGATGCGTGTGGAGACAGGTTTGTCAGATTATAAAATAAGAAAGTGGCTGGAGATATTAGATGAAAAAAAATTAGTGCAAAAGATAGGCAACGGACCTGCAACAAGGTATATCATCAGAGAAGCATAAATAAAGGAATAGGATTTCTATCTTTTGATTATCTTTTGAAAATACTCAAAATTTAAGAAAAAGCTGGCAAAAAATTTGATTTTAGGCAGTTTCTATCTTTTGATTATCTTTTGAAATTGTGTAAGACAAAGGAAAGAAGTTTCTGGATTTTTTTCATTCCTCATGTGCATGGTCATATAAAGCCTGTATTTCTTCCGGCAGCTTATCCGGCAGCATTTCACTTATCCTGTCCTCGTTTCCGTCTTTGATGGCCTGCCCGTAGTACCAGCATTTATAGCGAATCATATCCAGCGTTTTTTCAAGGCGGGAGATTTCAGCTTCCACCGCCTCCTTTTGTCTTAAAAAAAGCTCCCGGCGCAGCCCATAAGTACTGCTGCCCTCCGAACACCATTCCATGAACTGCTTAATGGATTTGATTTCCAGACCGGATTTTTTCAGGCACTCTATGACATGAAGCTGCTCGATTTCCCTGTCCGTAAATTTTCGGATGCCGCCGTCACGCCGTATATCGGGGAAAAGCCCCTCGCTGTCGTAATAGCGCAGAGTGGAAATGGGAATATGGAACATTTCCGATATCCGCCCGATAGTATACGTGCTCTCGAGCGCGGGAATTTTTTCAGGCGTTTCTATTTTTTCATACGTATTTTTTTCTCTGGATACAGGCGTTTTGACCGTATCAGTCACATTATTCATTATCCATACCTCCCGGTGCATAACTTTTTAAATCAGGTATTGACCTAAAGTCAGGTTTAGGTATTAAAATAGCATATAATGGTAAAAAAATCAACATTGACCCATGGAAATCAATTTTCAGATTTCGGAGAGCTGTACGCTGGCGGAGAGTGGTTCGGGCAGAAAATTGATTTCCGTGGAAGAAAGAGGAAAAGAGAGGAGGCTGCTTTGGAGTACAGGATAAACAAAAAAACCGGGGACAGTATCAGCGTGATTGGTCTGGGAACCAGCTACATAGCGGAGTCTTCGGAGAAGGAAGCGGTGGAGGCTTTGCACCTTGCCCACGCGAACGGAATTAATTTTGCCGACCTTGCAACCGCCGGGGCAAAGACCTTCGGATATTACGGAAAGGCTTTTGAGGGGCTCCGGGAGGAAATGCTCTATCAGGTTCATTTCGGGGCCAACTACGAGACAGGCGAATACGGCTGGACGACCAGGCTGGACAAAGTGAAAAACCAGGTGGAGTGGATGCTTCGGGAGCTGAAAACAGACTATGTGGACTACGGCTTTATCCATTGTCTTGACGGAGCGTCGGACTGGGAGGATTATCAGAAAAACGGAGTGCTGGAATATCTGCTCGATATGAAAGCTCAGGGAGTGGTCAGGCATATCGGGCTTTCCACCCATACCCCTTCGCTGGCGGAGACGGTACTGGATGTCGAGGTGGCGGAACAGCTTATGTTTTCCATCAATCCCGGATATGATTACCGACACGGCGAATATGCAAAGGGCAGTACGGATGAGAGAATGCGACTCTACAGGAGATGCGAGGCGGAAGGGATTGGGATTTCCGTCATGAAGCCCTTTTCCGGCGGACAGCTTCTGGACGGGAGGACTTCGCCTTTTGGAAAAGCGCTCACCAGATATCAGTGCATTCAATACGCCCTTGACAAGCCGGGGGTAGTGACGGTTCTGCCCGGCATACGGAATGCGGAGGACGTGAAGGAGCTGCTGGGATTTTTCGACGCGCCGCGGGGGGAGCGGGACTACAGCGTTCTCGGCACATTCACGCCAAAGGACGCGGTGGGAAGCTGCGTGTACTGTAACCACTGTCATCCCTGTCCGGTCGGGCTGAATATCGGACTGATTAATAAATATTACGATTTGTCCATGGCAGGCGATACCATGGCGGCCGGGCATTATGAAAAGCTGGAAAAGCACGCCGGGGACTGTATCGGATGCGGCCATTGCGACAGACGCTGCCCTTTCCAGGTGCGGCAGTCGGAAAAAATGAAGAAGATAGCGGAACATTTCGGGAGATAGATACCGATGAACCCCCCTGTATGGGGGCACAGCGGAACCAGAATAGAAAACAGGAGGTATTTTTGATGAAAGAGAAAAAAGTAGTTCCCGGCACTGGCGGAGAGCGTTATATCCCTTATGAGGAGCGCACTGGCGGAGAATCCGTTGTATTTTTTACGCGGGATTTATCTGCGGAAGGACTGACGAAGATTTACAGGCGCATTCAGGGAGCGCTGGAAGGCAAAATTGCAGTAAAGCTGCATACCGGGGAAAAGAACGGCCCCAACATTATCCCCAGAGAGTGGGTAAGGGAGCTGATGGAAAAGGAGCTGGCGGAGGGAACGATTATTGAGACCAACTCCTATTACGAGGGCGACAGGGATACCACGGAAAAGCACAGGGAAACCTTAAAGGTCAACGGCTGGACCTTCCGGGAGGTGGATATCATGGATGCGGAGGGCGCTGTCACCCTGCCTGTGAAGGGCGGAAAATGGTTTACGGAAATGTCTGTGGGAAAGACGCTGCCGGAATATGATTCCCTGCTGGCGCTCACTCATTTTAAAGGCCATACCAAAGGCGGCTTTGGCGGCTCCAACAAAAATATCGGAATCGGCTGCGCCGACGGCAAGGTGGGAAAGGCCATGATTCACACTACACCCGGACAAAATGACCAGTGGGATATCAGCGACGAGGAATTCATGGAGCGCATGACCGAGTCCACCAAGGCCGTGGCGGATTACTTCGGTAAAAAGATTGCCTATATTAATGTGATGAGGAATATGTCTGTTTCCTGCGACTGCGAAGGGATTTACGCCGAGCCGGTAGTGACGCCCAATGTGGGAATCTGCGCTTCCCTTGATATTCTGGCACTTGACCAGGCATGTGTGGACATTATCTATGCCATGAAGGAGGAGGAGCGGCATGCCCTTGTGGAGAGAATGGAATCCCGCCACGGTCTTCGCCAGCTTACTTATATGAAGGAGCTGGGGATGGGAAATGACCGGTATACGCTGGTGGATATTGACAATGGCGATAAGGTGGTGCCGCTTTCGGAGGTTGTGAAGAATCTGGTGCCTTTCGGGGAATAAAATCCTGTGCGGTACATATATATTTGACAAAGTCATTCGTTTCTGCTAATATCATAACTGACAGACAGTCGGTACACAAACTCAAAAAACGGTGACCTGAAAGATGAGAACAGTAAAAGAAGCAGAAGAGCGCAAAAACGAAATACTGGACGTGGCGGAGCGTCTGTTTGGGACAAAAGGCTTTGACAACACCAGCACCAGCGATATCTTAAACGAAGTCGGGATTGCCAGAGGCACGCTTTATTATCACTTCAAGTCAAAGGAGGATATTCTGGACGCCATGATTGACCGGATGACGGGGCGGCTGGTGGAAAAGGCGGCGGCACTTCTGGCAAAAAAGGAGATACCGGTGCTTAAGCGGCTGACCATGATGATGACGGCTCTCAATGTAAACGGTTCCCTCGGGCAGGAGATTATGGAACAGGTACACAAGCCGCAGAATGCGCTGATGCATCAGAAGATGCAGGAGCGTCTGCTGGCTGGGGTCAATCCGCTCGTCACCGCTCTTATCAGAGAGGGAATAGCGCAGGGAATCTGCAAAACGGAATATCCGGCGGAGGTTGCGGAGATGACCTTGCTGTACTCCAATACGGCATTCGACACGCTGGCGGAGCACGGTAAGGAGGAAAGGGAGAGAAAAATAAACGCCTTCATTTATAACCTTGAACGTCTTCTTGGAATGGAGCGGGGGAGTATGAAGGCGGTAATTCTCCCGATATTTGAAAGGAGCTGAGAGTTCCTTTCTTTTTTCACAGTTATACCGACCGATAATCGGTCTATAAATGAGAAAAGTGAAAGATTTTGCAAATCTTTTCTCTGCAAGTTTGTGGATGCAGCGCAGGCACAAACTTGAAATGCGCGACAAAGCAGCGCAGAAATGGGGGAAATATGAAAAAGAATAATAAAAGCAATTTTTCAAAATTTATACTGCTGTGGGCAGGAGAACTGATATCGGGTGTTGGCGGCGGGCTCACCAGCTTCGGGCTTGGCGTGTATGTATTTCAAAAGACAGGCAGCGCCGCAAGTATGGCATTGGTCACGCTTCTGGCGTTTCTTCCGACGCTTCTTTTCAGCGTTCCGGCGGGGGTGCTGGCGGACCGTTATGACAGGCGGCTACTGATGATGATTGGGGACGGATGTTCGGCGCTGGGGATTTTTTACATACTTGTCTGCATGAGGAGCGGGGAAGCGGCGCTGTATCAGATTTGCATCGGCGTGTTCGTGAGCGCCGTCTTTTCGGCTTTGCTGGAGCCGTCCTATCGCGCGACGGTGACGGATTTGCTCACGAAAGAGGAGTATTCCAGGGCCAGCGGCATGGTAAGTATTGCCGGAAGCGCAAGATATCTGATATCTCCGGTTCTGGCGGGCGCGTTGCTGGCGGTCAGCGATATGAGGCTGCTGCTTCTCATTGACATTTGCACCTTTTTCCCCACGGTGATTGGGGCGGCGGTTGTGAGGAAGGAAATTGCCGTAAAGGAGAAGGCGGGCGAAGAATCATTCATCGAGAGCTTCCGGCAGGGATGGAAGGCGGTTACAGGCAGGCGGGGGATTTTAATTCTGATTACGGTATCCGCCCTGATTACTTTTTTCATGGGGACTTTTCAGATACTTGCCCAGCCTGTGATTTTAAATTTTGCGGACAGCACGGTGCTTGGAATCGGGGAAACGGTCTGCGCCTGCGGAATGCTGGTTTCCGGCCTTTTTCTGGGGGTAAAAGGCATAAAGAGCGGTCATGCCCGAATCCTTTCGGTTTCCCTGTTCATTGCCGGAATCGGGATGGCGGGCTTTGGCGTCCGGGAGAATATTTTCTGCGCCTGCGGTTTTGGTTTCCTTTTCTTTGCCATGCTGCCTTTTGCCAATAATTGTCTGGATTATCTGATAAGGCGCAACATCCCGGATGCGCTGCAGGGACGGGCGTGGGGGCTGATAGGTTTCATCTCTCAGATTGGATATGTGGCGGCCTATGGTCTGGCGGGCGCGGCGGCGGACAAAGCCGCGGAGAAATTCCGGGTAAGCGTAGGAAGGGGAGCGGCGGGAATCGTCATGGCGGTGGGCGCGTTGCTTGGTCTGACCGCATTTTTCCTGTATTTTGTAAAAAGCGTGAGGGCGCTGGAAGAAGCGGGATGAGCCGGGGATTCGTTTTGTAAAATATAACGGAAAGGGAGCTTTATGATAAAAAAGCTGATAGTAAACGATATCAATCAAAATAAATTTTCCTCCGGCGCGGCCCTCTTTTTTATGGCGGTTTCCGCAATGCTGCTTGTCCTTACAACGCTGCTTTTTTCCGGTCTGGCAGGGGCAATCGACAGTCTGATGGAAAAGGCGGAGGTTCCCGATTATATGCAGATGCATGTAAGGGATGAGGGGGGCGCGGAAGCTGCGGCAGCATGGGAGCGGGAGGCGGCGGAGATTTCCCGCTTTGCCGAAAGCCGCAGGGAGGTCGGTAAATGGCAGATTTGCGGTTTCCTGAATCTTGATAACAACCGGATTACCCTTGGGGGGCGCAGCCTTTCGGACAGCACTCAGGACAACGGCCTTTGCGTGCAGGGAGAGCATTTTGACTATCTGCTTAATATGGATGGAAAAGTGCCGGAGGTTTTGCCGGGAGAGGTTTTTGTCCCTGTATGCTACCGCGGCAAATATGAGCTGGCGGAGGGGGACGTGATGGAAATCGGCGATTACCGCCTTGTAATTACGGGCTTTCTGCGGGACGCCCAGATGAATTCCATGATGGCTTCTTCCAAGCGGTTTCTGGTGAATGCGGAGGATTACGAGGGGATAAGAAATTTTGAGGTTCAGGAGGAGTATCTGATTGAGTTTCTTCTTGAGGAAAACGCGGATATCAACGCTTTTGCCGCGGCGTACGAGGCGGAGCGGCTCCCGGCAAACGGCCCGGCAATCACAAAGCCGCTGATTCGGATGATGAACGCATTGTCCGACGGAACCATGATTCTGGTAATTTTTCTTGTGGGTATTGTGGTTTTGCTGATATCCATGCTCTGCGTCCGCTTTCTGTGCCTTACGCAGATGGAGCGGGAGCGGAAGGAGGCGGGAATGCTAAAGGCTCTTGGCGTGGGAGGAGCGCAAATCCGGCGGATTTATATGGCAAAGTATATTTTCCTTTCTGTCTGCGGCGGGCTGACCGGGCTCGGGGCGGCTTTCTGCATAAAGGCGCCGATGGAAAAACAGATACGGGAGTTATACGGCGATGCGGAGAGGGGACTGGCGGCGGCGGTATTAGCCTTAGGGGCGGCGGCTCTCGCAGAGGGAGCGATTCTTTTTTCCGTAAGGCGGTCCTTAAAAAAGACAGAGAGGCTCTCGGCGCTGGAGGCAATGTTTCAGCCCCGGGAGAAAAGGGGAGGAGGGCAGTATCTGATTATCGGACTCGTGACCTTTGCCTGCACCTTTCTTTTACTCGTGCCGCAAAATTTATACAATACCATGTCGTTGCCGGACTTTGTCACTTACATGGGAATCGGGAGCGGCGAAATACGCATGGACATACGGCAGACCGCAGATATCAGAAAGGTGACGGAAGACATCGCCTCTGCTTTGGCGAAGGATAAGCAGGTGGAGCGGTATGCGGTGCTGACCACAAAGGCATGTACGGCGTATCTTCCGGCGCAAGGGCCGGAGGCCGATACTTTTGCGGGTCCGCCCGCGGATGGTTTGACTTCGGAAAATCTGAGGGAAACTCCGATACCGGAAAATCTGAGGGAAACTCCGACACCGGAAAATCTGCAAGAAACTTTGACGCCGGAAAATCTGCAAAAGGCCGGTTTGAAAACGGTTAATCTGGCTGTGGAGACCGGCAGCCACGGGGTATTTCCGGTGGAGTATCTGGAAGGGAGGCTGCCGGAAAAGCAGGGGGAAATTGCATTATCCGTTATGAACGCAAGGGAGCTGGGGCTGTCCGTCGGCGATTTTATGGGGCTGGCGGAGTACGGCGTGATAAAAAATTACAGGGTTTGCGGCATTTATTCCGATATCACAAACGGGGGAAAGACGGCGAAAGCATATGACGCGGGAGGCGATGGGCCTGTTATGTGGAGCGTTTTGTATGTTTCCCTGAAGGATTTTGCGGAGAAAACCGAGGAAAATCCTGCAGGAAGACAGGAGGGACATTTTGTGAAACAGTCCGCGGGAGACTTTGGGGAAGAGGAAAAATGGATGGAGAAATACAGGGCCATGGGAGCGGACGTTACCCATATTGCGGATTACGTGCAGGATACCTACGGTCAGACGCTGGGGCAGCTCCGGCTTGCCCAGCGTGCGGCGGCGCTTATCGCGGCGTTTGTGACCGGCGCGGTGGTTTGGCTGTTTATCCGCCTGCTGGTGGAAAAAGACCGCTATGCGATTTCTCTGCACAAAGCGCTGGGCTTTACCGGAGCGGATATGAAAAGGAGTTATTTTGTAAAAGGGATGCTTCCCGTTATTGGCGGGATGACAGCCGGGATTTTTATCGGAAATCCGCTGGGGGAGAGAATTTGCGGAGCGGTAATGAAATCCTTTGGCGCGGAGGGCTTCCGGTTTGCCGCCTCACAGGGCATTGCGCCTGCGGGGAGGTTGGCGGTGATTGCGGTTCCGGCAATTCTGGCAGTATGGGGCGGCACAGCATTCATCGGGAGGATAAAGGCTTTCGAGTGTTGTAACGGGCGCGAGTAGGAGGAAAAAGGCAATGGGTAAATTACTGAAAATAGAAAACCTGAGCAAGGAGGGAATACTGTCTTCGGTTTCCTTTGAAATGGAGGAGGGGGAGATGCTGGCGGTTATGGGGCCTTCCGGTTCGGGAAAGTCCACGCTTTTGTATCAGGCCGCGGGGATGGATGCGCCTTCCGGCGGCAGAGTGTGGCTGAAAGAAACGGAGATTACCGGGCTTGACGAGGACGGAAAGGCTGCGCTTCGGCTACACCGCATGGGCTTTGTATTTCAGCAGATGAATATGCTGGCAAATTTAAATATCCTGGATAATATTCTGCTTCCGGCGATACAGGCGGAAAGAAGCCGGCGCAGGAAGACAGGCGTAAGCCGGGACGTGAAAGGGTGCGCGAACCATGGCATGAATGCAAACAGAGGCCGGGACGTGAAAGAGTGCGCAAACCGTGGCATGAATGCAAACAGAAGCCGGGACGTGAAAGAAGGAGCGAACCGTGGCATGAATGCAAACAGAAGCCGTGGCGCAAAGAAAAGAGGGCCGGGAAAGTCCGTGGAAGAACTGACGCAGGAGGCAAGGGCTCTGATGGAAAAGCTGGGCCTGTCGGGTCTGGAGCAGCGAAGAATTACGCAGGTTTCGGGAGGACAGCTTCAGCGGGCATGTATCTGCAGAAGTATGATGAATTCGCCGGAGATTTTGTTTGCCGACGAGCCCACCGGCGCATTGAACCAGAGCGCGGCAAAGGAGGTTATGGAGGAGCTGATGAAACTGAACCGGGAAGGAACGGCAATTTTGATGGTAACCCATGACAGCAAAGTGGCAGGCTGCTGCGAGCGGATTTTGTACCTTCTGGACGGGCGAATCCGCGGGGAGCTGCGGCTGGGAAAGATGACGGCGGGGGCGGACAACCGGAATCCGAAAAAGATGACGGGCGGGGCGGACAACCGGAATCCGGGCAAGTCGGCAGCCGGGGCGGGGACTTTGAATCCGGGAGGGGAAGAATTTTGGGCGGAAAAGCAGAGAGAAAAGAAGGTCAAAGAGTGGCTTTCCCGGATGGGGTGGTAAACCAATTTCCCCCTCCGATTGGAATTCCGAACGGAGGGGGATTATCTTATCCTATATATAACTTCTACTGCGTTTCATTCAGATAGAGCTGTACCCGGTTCTGCACGACCGACGCCACATCGTCCGGCCCTTTCTGGCCGCTGAAATATGCTGCGGCTTCCTCAAGGATGATATTCAATATATCTTTATCCATACGAGCTCCGTTCTGTGCGATATTTATCATTTCCCTTACCCGGTCCACCTGCTCCTTTGTGGCGGCGTAAACCTCTGTGGAATAGGATTCTCCTCCCATGGTGCCGCCCCATGCCATTTTGGCAATCTCCTTCTCATTGCCGTTTTCGTCTGTGATGTATTCCGGCGTCATTTCCTTTTCGAGCTGCTTTTCAAGGGCGGATTTTAATATGGGGAAACCGCCGTTGGGAGAGCCAACGTTTTCCTGCCGCTCTTTGGAAACGTTGAAGCGGATGAATTCCCACACCCCTTCCTTGTTTTCACAGCCCGAGCCCATAGCGACAGTGGTTCCGTTGGAACGGAAGGTAAGACCGCTTTCCCCGAAGGTGGGATAGCCAATCAGGTTTACCGGCCCCCCGAACATAAATTCATATACCTGATAATGGGAAACGGAAGTGACATATCCGTTGTCCAGCAGAGTCCTTCCGCTCTTTAAATCATCCAGAGTGGAATCATCGGTTGCCTCATTGGCGAAACGGTTGGCAAATTCCAGAATTTTCTTAAATTCCTCTCCGGTAAAGTTACATTTGCCGGTTGCCGCATCTATGAACAAATCCTGATTCATGGTGCACATAATCCGAAGAATGCCCGACTTGTCCGTGTTGGGCAAAAGCTTTGCCCCGTTTTCCGCGGAATCCATCAGCTTTATGACGTCGTCCACCGTCCAGGTTTTGGCGTCTCCGATTTCAGAAACCTTGCCCACCAGAGATTCCACCCCGTACCAGGGCATAATCGCGTACAGCTTTCCGTCCCGCTCATAGGCTTTCAGGGCGCTCTCCACATAGTCGTCCCTTGCCATGGTCTCGTCCGCGTCAAGATAAGGGTACAAATCCTCGACAGCGCCCACCGATATCAGCGTTTCCAAAGACATGGGGCAATAGCTTAAGTCTATGATATCCGGGAACTGTCCGCTCTCAAGCTCTTTGGAAAAGATATCCTTCTTTTCCGTATAGTCCATGGTGGCGTCCCCGTATTCCTTTATCATAATACGGTACTTCTGGCTCTGCCTGTTAAATGCCGCGATATCTCTTTCGGCAAAAATGGAAGGGAAATAGGTTCCGTAGGTCAGGATAATCTTTTCCTCCACCTCCGACGCGGGCTTGCGGGTGAGCGTGATAAGCTCCGTTGCGCCCCCTTCGGTCATAAAATCGGAGGTCAGAGCAGCAATCCGGCCCTCAGGAAGCAGGGCGACGGAAGTAAGGTTGTTGGAATTGATATCGTAATCCGTCCAGCGTAAAATTTCCGTCGGCGCCTCGTCTGACAGATTGCAGGACAAAAGGACGCCGTTCGCCGTATACAGAAGGTCTGTGTCCGTTCCGCCCTGATAGGTTCCGTATTCAAAGGTAATGGGGCTGTCCACCTGTGTAAAGTCCGACTGTCCCGGAACCACCTCATTTATTATAAAACCAAGGGCGTCGTCATAATAGGCGGCCCCTACTTTTCCGTCCTTCATCTGGAAAAAACAGTTAATATACTGCCCGAGGCTTATCTGACTGTACACGCTGCCGTCCGGCTTTAAGACATAAACTTCCTGTCCTCCGTTTATGTAAAAGTTGCCCTCCCCGTCTGTCAGAATATCGGAAATATAAAAATTCGGCGCCTGCAGTAAAGCCTCGCTGACATCCAAAGACGCCAGCTCGCCCCCGGCTACATCCAGCGTCTTAATCAGTATCTGCTCCGCCGCGGTGACATCAGCGTTATACCGCGTCAGACCCACCAGCAGATTTCCATCCAGGCTCATATTCAGGCTGGTGATATACTGGTTTTCCTCTAAGGCAACCGGCACATCCGCAGTTTCCTGACTGTCTATATTCATGGAAACCAGCTTCGTTCCGTCGCCTGCATATTCCAGATAAAAAATATTCCCGTCCTTTCCCATCGCCGTTTTTCCAATGTTGCTCCCGGCGCTTCCAAGAGTACGGTATTCCGGTACGTAGACATACCCGTCGTCGTCAATGCTTTCCGTACCGGCGGCATTATTGCTGCCTTCGGCATCGGCTGAGGCTTCCTTTTCACCGGTTCCTTCGGTCTGCTTTCCGCATCCGCCGAAAATAAACGCCGCGGTCAGCGCCATCACTGTGCACAATACAATTTTCTTTTTCATTTTTCCCTTCATTTCTGCGCTGCTTTGTTGCGCATACCAAGTTTGTGGATGCAGCGCAGACACAAACTTGTAGAGTGAAAGATTTGAAAAATCTTTCACTCTTCCCTCCGTTTCTGTGATTTTTCATACTAAGTATACCATACCACAAACTGTAATATGGCACAATGATTTACAGGGAAAAAGATTGGACAGATTGCCTGTTAAAGCGCCAGAATAAGGTGCAGCTGGTTGCCGGCAAGGTCGGGAACATAGACATTTATGGTGTCTTCCAGCCCGAAAAAAGTAAGACAGCCGTTTTCTTCGTCAATACTGTCAGGAAGAATCTTTTCTCCCGTGAGACTCACAGCCTCCACCTTGTCGTAATCGACACCCGAAACAGAGTCGGAAAGATACAAATAAATGAAATTCCCTTTTCGCGTGCAGGCAGTAGCAGCGGGAGCTTCGCGGTCAACGGCGGATACATCCACATACCGGGTCTGGTATTGCCTGTTGGCAAGGACTACGGTTACCTCCATCCGGCCGTTTACAGGCGGCTCGAGAGAATAAACGTGGGAATCCGTCTCATAAACAGGGACATTGCGGCCTTCTATGACGGCGGTCACCCGCTCAACCAGCATAAAGGAGTCTACCTCGAGCCGGTAGACAGGATTAAAATCCGCAGAGCCGATACTGTGTTCCGACGCCTGCTTTTCAATTGTGAAGGAGGAAGGGATAAACAAAAAAGGCAGCAGCAGAAAAAGCACCATGATAATCACAAGGATGGTGCGCTGCAAAGTAAACCGTTCGCGCCGGTAATTACTGTAGGAGGCCAAAACCTCGAGAGGAATCGAGCTTTGCTCCCTTTGATTCGCCATAAAGACCTGCTCCAAAATTCTGGAAGCATCGTCAAGGCTTAACTGGGGAGCTGATGATTTGTGAAATTTTTTCATACGGAAAACTCACCTTCCTGAAAGTCAAAACAGTTTTTCATTGTCCGTTTCTTTTACGTAAATGCGCCGGTTGGAAAGCGCAATTAAATCTGTAATCGTCTGTACGGATTTGTTTTCCCGATATGCAGTACCGTACCGGTAGAGAATGGGCGCAGCATCGGTTTCGGAATTATAAAGACCCACCCGGTCAGCTACCCGTTCCAGAAAAACATTGAGCCTGTGGGCGGAGCAGTTCTCAAACAATGCGATAAACTTGTTGCCGCCGTTTCGTCCTACAAAACATAAATTTATGGAAGACGCCTGCAAAATACCGGAAAAATCATAAATCAGCCTGTTGCCCTTCATATGGCCGTATTCCCGATTGACCTCCCTGATATTGGTCAGGTCAAACATAATACATCCGATATTCCGGGGGAGCGGCCGGTCGAGATATTTTTCTATGAGACTGTCACAGCTGTAGCGGTTGGCAATGCCGGAAACCGGGTCCTGGGATACGGCGTAATCGAGCTCCTTATAATCCTTCTTGAAGCTGGAAAAAAGACTGAAATCCATAAAAATGAACAAAAAGGACAGGACAAAGGAAACCCACAAAAGAATGCAGAGGGCGCGGACATGGGCATCATCGGCTACCGTCCGGTAAAGCGCCGAATCCGTCAGGATAATCAGGAGACTTACCCCTGCTAAAATCACGAAAAGAATCAGTTGAATGGTTTTAAATATATCAAATTTTTTCATGGCATTTTTCCTCTTTCATTTCTGCGGGGTCTTGACTTCCGCGGTCAGCGGGCCAGGCGGGCATGTTTGCATACACATTTGATTCCTGCCGCTATGAGTCGGTCAGGGATAGGATAAGCTGAAGCCTGTTCCCGGCAAGGTCGGAAACATAAACATTTATTGTTGCCTCCAGATTGGAAAAGGTAACGCATCCGCTTTGTGGCTCCACGGAAACCGGCGTTACAGGCTCCCCGGTCAGTGAGACTGCCTGTAGACTGTCATAGTCAATACCTGAAAGCCCATCCGAAAGATAAAGATAAACGAAAGAGCCCTCCCTGCAGCAGTCAAGGGCAACTGGACTGTCCCGGTCAACAGCGGTAACGTCAACATATTCCGTCTTGCTCTGCCCGTTAATGAGAGTAACGGCAACCTCCATTTGCCCGTTAGATGCAGGTTCCGCCGCATAAACGTTGGTCTCCGTTTCATACAGCGGGACGGGGCGTCCGTCTATTGCCGCATACACGCTCTTTGCCGGGATAAAGGAATCTAAAATAATATTGTAAACCGGATTGAACCCGCCCTCCGCCATTTGATTTTGGATGGTAAAGGACGCCGGTATGGACAATACAAATAAAAGCGCCAACAGGCAAAGGAAAACAAGGACGCCGGCAAAAACCGTTTTTTGAAAGAGCCGTTTCCTCTTATGGTAAAGGCAGTTGGCAATCAGCTCGTCTAACGGAATAGAGTTTGGCTCCGCACCGGCGCTTTTAAGCGCCTGCTCCAGAATCCGGCTGGCAGTTTCTATATCCAGGTTGGGTGTGGATGATTTGTGAAAAGGATTTGGAGAAATATTTTTCATAGAAAAAAGGCACCTCCCTGCTGACCAAGAATTTTACCAAGGTGTTCTTTCCCGCGTTTCAGATACCGCTTGACCGAACTTTTGCTGATATCCATAAGCTCGGCAATCTCGTTATGCTTCAAATCCCGGTAAAATTTCAGGATAATTACCTGTGCCTCTGTAAAAGGAAGGGTTAAAATCTGATTCATCAGATACTTTTCGGAATCGACCTGAACGACTAATTCCTCAGCGCTGCGGACCGTAAAATCGATTTGGGGGGGGTATTATGGGACTCTGAGAGTTCTTCGTCGGTGAAATAATCGAAACCGATGAGTTCTTCATTGTAACGCTCCTGACGCTGATGGAGATGAAAACATATACGAAAATTAATCTGATTCAGCCACGCAATAAGGAGCATGGGGTCCCGTAACTTCGAGAGATTCCGAAGCGCGGTGATATAAATTTCCTGCAGGGCGTCCTGGGCAAGAAACTCATCCTTTAAGTAACTGTAAGCAAAATTATACTGTTTCTGATACGTTGCCGCATACAGTTCCGCAAATGCATCGCTGTCGCCGTTCTGCGCATTGATAACCAAATCCGCAAGATAATTATAGTCTAAAACAACCATATGCAGTCTCCCCCCTGAAAAATCTGTTTTTTCACAGGCAGTATAACACAACTTTTTTGAAATGTAAAAAAATATTTTTTTTAAAAATATTCTGAAAAATTCTGACCCCCCAGCCCTTTTTCGACACACTTCACTTATATAAGGGATAGAAATGATTCCTGAAAGGCTTTGGAAAATGCTGAAAATATAATTTTAAGGAAGGGGAGAGAGAATGAAAAAGAATCTCAAAAGAAACTTTAAGCGATGGATTGCTTTTGTTCTGGCGGTTGTGATAATCATGACAACCTGTGTGTATTCTTCGGACGCGTATTTGCGTGCGACGGATAACCCGGAACAGACAGAAGCAGTTCAGGAGCCGACCGTGGTGACGGACACGATAGTACCGGAGGATATCCCGGAAGAAGTTATCGAAGAAGAAACTGACGAGCCGGAGGAAGAGGAGGAAATCCAGCAGGAGACGCCGGAGGAAGAGATTGAGGATACTTCGGATGACGATGAGCCGGAAGAACCTGAACCGATTCCGAATGACGAGACGGAGGAGAATGAGGAGAAGCCTGCTGACACTCCCGAGGCAAGCCCGGAAGAAAACCCGGAGGAGACACCGGAAGAAAGTCCCGAGGCAAGTCCGATAGAAACACCGGAAGGTGAGCCGACGCCGATACCTTCGCCGGAGGCAACAGCGACACCGTCAGCAACACCGACGGCGAGCCCGGAAAGAGAAGAAACCTACGGATATGCCGTTTACTACTATTTTGACGGCGTAGAAGATAAGAGCGTCAGAGTGGAAAAGGAAGACGGCGTATTAGGAGAAGTGATTTTAACTTCTGTGGAAAGCGCGGCAGTACATAATGGAATGAATTATGTGCTGGACTATGTGGAAAATGAAAATGGAAAGGTAAGCGATAATCCCGATAATAATATCGTGCGGATATATTATGTGCTTGCAGAAGAAGATGCAAAGGTATACACAGTTGTACTCGAGCACATTCTTTCAACAGATAATCTGGGAACCTTCCGGTCAGAGGAAACAATCAGGCTGACAGATAAAGATTTGGCGGACGGAAGCGTAAACCTGATTGACCGTGCATACAGCAGAGAAGGAATGGAATGCGTGACAGGAGAGGTTGTACTGTCAAAGGATGATTTCGACAGTGAGTATCAGGCATTTGCAAGGATTGATTACGGAGTTGCCGACGGCTGGGTAGCCGTTTTAAGAGGAAGCGGCTCTGCACCGGCCTCCGGCAGCCCGCGGCGTGCGCGTGCGGTTTATGTGGGCAAGATAGATGATGTTGAATTTGTAAAAGCAGGGCAGATTCCGGTCAGCATCAGCTTTGTATATGAAGACGGAAGTATAGCCCTGGACTCGGAAACTGTAATGGTGGAGGAGGAGAACGGGGAATATAACTTTACGCATTCCTTTAAAGGAATTGCGGGATATACGGCGGAACTGGATGAGGCTACTCCGGATGAATACAACATTAGTGGAAGTGCCGATACCGGATATCAGATTACAGCGAAGCTGGAGTTCTCCGAGGATACGGCGTCAGGCGATAGTGTAGGCGTTGTGTTTAAGGCCGGGGAGGGAGAATATACTGTTGTTACCCGCGTTCCGACAAAAGGAAATAAGAGTGTGACAGACGACCCCGCTACTTATACTGAAACATCTGAAACATTTACAGATAAGAAGGTCGGGGAACTGACGGAAGTAGAGGCTAAGGCGATAACAGGTTTTACGCCAAAGGCTGTGAAGCAGCAGACCGTGACCGGAGACGGAACGACCGAAGTTATTGTGGAGTATGTCCGCAATAATTATACTGTAACATATGATACACAGGGTGGTTCTTATGTTAAGGCTGAAAAGTGGCTTTATGAGGATGAAGCGAAAGTGTATGATGGTGAGAGCGGGAAGCCTGGTAGTGATGAAGTAAGGAAGCTTATCTGTGGCAAAGAGGAGCATACACATGACATATGGAATGGGTGTTACGAGTGGACTGGTCGGAACTGGAATCTCACCTGTACAAAGGAAGAACATACTCATAGTTCAAGCTGCTATTTTGTCTCTCCCGCAGTTCCGCCAACTTCCTCAACATTTGCTCCAGCCCCCACCAGACAGGGATATACCTTTACAGGGTGGTACAAAGATGCGGAATGTACGATTCCCGCAGAGAAGACGATTGCGAGCATAGATTCTGATGTGACGGTTTATGCGGGATGGGAGAAGAAGGAAGTAAGCTATACAGTGCTATACTTTATAGAGAATGCAAATGATACTGATTATTCTTTCTTAAGTAGTGAAATAAAGACCGGATATGCTGGGAACACAGTGACAGTAACCGCAGAAACAGCATCTCCAAGCGGTCTGGATACTAAAAATTTTACATTTAAAAAAGCAACAAGCGCGGCTATAGCGGCAGATGGAAGTACAGTTATAAAAGCGTATTACAGCAGAAATGTATATACATTAACATCAAATAAGAGTTTTAGGATAAATGGTAAGGACCAAAAATTATCCTTATCTGCCAAGTATGGCGCGAATATCACGGAAATTATGAACCGTGAGTGGAATGAGCCGACTGGGAATAAATATGCATGGACATTAACAAATAGTGATAGTAATAAAGTTGCAGTTTTTGACACCATGCCGTCAGGAGGTGGTACAGTCTATAGCTATGAATATCAAGCAACCCGCGAGCAAACATTAAGCTACTGGTTGGAAAATTATAATGGTAGTGAGCAGATAAAATTTGATGAAAGAACATACGGATTATATAAAGAAATAACGGTCAAGTTTAATTATTTGACGTATTCCGCAGATTTTTATGAATTTCCGGATTACACAAAATATAAGGCAATGCATGGCAGTAAACAGCTATGGGGAAATAATAAGGGTAATGTAACCACCAGTAATGGCATGAAAGTTGATTTTTATTATAATGCCAATGATGTTTCCTTAGAACTATTTGGTTATGAGGGAGAAAGAATATCTTTTAATCAGGTAGCAATAGGGGCGGATATTTCCTCTTATTTAACAGAGCCAACGGCTCCGGTTGACGGCGCAGGTTTTAAAGGTTGGTATACAGACCCAGCTCATACAGAAAAATATACCGGTGGTAAGAAAATGCCAACGAGTGGTCTGATTCTTTATGCCGATTGGGATATGCCGAAATACGAAGTCACATTTATGGACGGTTCTGAAACATACAAGGTTCAGGAAGTTGAATACCTCAAAAAGGTAGAAGAAGTAGAAATAATGCATGAGGGCTTTGATTTCCTTGGCTGGTATGCAGATTCTGATTATAAAGAGGAATTTGATTTTAGTCAGCCTATTACCAAAGATATAACTGTCTATGCAAAATGGGATGAAAAATTGGACACTTCCTGTTTGATTCGCCACATAGTAAAGGACGGCGATTCTGAAATAGATATTGTAGAGCCAAAAGAAGTAGTAGGCATGATAGGCGATACGGTAAGTGTGCGTGCAATCAGTTTGAGTGGCGATTATCGCGATTACGTTGCTGATGCGAACGAAAAGAGTATCGTCCTGAGTACGAAAAGCAAAAATGAGATTACCTTTGTTTATTCTCCGCTTAATGCGATTAGATACCGTGTTGAGTATGTATACAATGGAGATATAAAGGCTGAACAGAAAGATATTGAAGCAGAGGCAAAGAGCTTTAGAGTTTATCCCGATAAAGAGATTGGAACAAAACTAAATAAAGAGGGATATAAGATTAAAGAAGGATATGCACAGGCAAATCTCACATCTGACAATAGCAAAAATGTTGTCAGATTTGAGCTTGCGCCAAATGAGTATGATATTACTTATGCGGGAATTGATGATGATACGAACACCCCGGTAACTATCACAGTCCCCGACGCCAATCCGAAAAAGTATACGGTAGTATCGGAGGACATTCCATTAATGTGGCCTTCCTTTGACACGGAGGAATATAATTTTGAGGGATGGACAACAAATGGAACAGTAAACGGTGAGAGTCAGGAAAATACCTTAGTTAAAGATATTGTAATCGGGAAAGGTTCCATAGGACGTTTGACCTTTACGGCGCATTTTACAAGAAAACCTGTAACACTCAGCTATGATGGAAATGGACATACCGGTGGAAAGACAGATGCGACCAAGGGAAAAGTTGGTAAACCTATTACGATTGCACAAAATGGTTTTGAAAAGACTGGTTATACATTTGTCGGGTGGAATACACAGGCAGATGGACAGGGAACATCATATAGTGCTGGTCAGGAGGTTACAATCAGAAAACCGCTAACGTTGTATGCACAGTGGGAAGCAAATAAGAATGTAAGCTACACAGTACATTATTATCTAAAAGATACGACAACGAAGGTAGCGGACGACAAAGTGGAGCAGAACAAGACGTTTGATGCGGAGTATACCGAGAATGCGGTAGTGGTACAGGGCTATACAGCAGTAGAACCTACGACGCAGAGCTTCACATTAGATAGCTTGAATAAGGAGATAACCTTCTATTATACGGCGGACGATGCCGAGATAACGTTTGTGACGAACGGGGGAAGTGCGGTAGAGCCCATGAAGGGAGTAACCGGTGGGGAAATAACGAACCGGGCAATGCCGACAACAAATAGAACCGGCTACACGTTCAACGGCTGGTATGGCAATGTGGGGCTGACGGGAGAAGAAGTAAGAAGCCTTCCGGAGAAATACCCGGCAGGGACGACAACGTA
>OFGP01000514.1_pt1 | contig 37830 bp, 26 predicted proteins | sample 1521781 | NCBI WGS metagenome assembly OFGP01 (sample SAMEA3504113, study PRJEB24116) | mouse gut metagenome | biome: mouse gut; feature: mouse-associated habitat; material: faeces | place: Denmark | collected 2011
ATGAATCAGCGCGTTTGCGATTGCTTCTCTAAACGCGGCCTCCGGTATTTTTTCTGTCTTTTTCCTTTCGGCGCCTTGAATTTCCTCATATTGATAATAATCTTTGAATACCTCTGATACTTTTTCGTAGCCTGCTAAAATGGATATGTTATCAAATGTTGCTCTCTTATGAATCACACTGATGTTTTCACCGAACCTCACTATATCAATTCCCGGAAAATGATTTTTATCCGCCAAAATACCAGCCGCATTGTTATATCCGGTGGCGCTGTTATATAAGTTCAGCGTTTTCAAAGTATCCTGATTAAAAGTTTCAATTTGAATATATTCTTTTAATTTTTGACATAGCGTATCAAAAGTTAGATCTTGATCTTCACACGGCAATTCTTCAAACCTGATATTTTTTCCTTCTAAAATCAGTCTTGACAGTTCCAGTGTGTCAGTCTCTATCGTTGCAGTATCATTTCGCTTATACGCTTTCGATTTATATAAATATGGCTTTTGAAGCCCGCCTTTTACAGTCAGTTTTATCGTTCTTTCATTATTCTGCAATTCCAGTGTATAATCAGGCTGCGGAGTAATGTTGTCATTAATTTTATTTTCGATATCCAGACACGCTTGCTTTACATCCGGCAGTTCTTTGATATTACCATTGTCATCAATGCCAAAAAATATTTCTCCACCATCATAATTCGAAAAGGCGCTTACTGTTTTTAAAAATGTATTTGTAATCATTTCTTTGAACTCTATTGTTCTTGTTTCACGCATACACTGCTCTCCCTTTCCAATTTTACTGCTTATATTATACGCAGAAACACGCAGAAAATCAATCGTATTTTTTTACGACTGATTTTCTGCGTGTTTTGGAACATTGCGTTGATTCGCCGTGTTTTGGCACATTCTGCGAAGACATCATTCCAATATCATCAAGTAATTGTCTAGTCTTGCATTCACATAACCTGCAAACAACTTTTCCATCGCACCAAGATTATGCTTTGCATAGTATTCGTCAAATGCATTGTAATACGAAATCCGGTCTGCAAATTTAATATCAATTGGCGGATATCCGGCTTTCATCAATTCCAAATTTACAAGCAGCCTGCCGGTTCTGCCATTTCCGTCTATAAAAGGATGAATCCCTTCAAATTCAATATGGAAGCGCGCAAGCCGAGGAATGATATGATCCGTACTATTCCTATAAGCCTCCAACAACTGCTCCATTTTAGGCCGGATCAAATAGGGCTGTACCGGTTCATGTTTCGCACCCATAATTCTGACGGGGACTCTTCTGTAACCCCCCCCCGGTCCTCCCGTTTATCCGCTAATACAAGATAGTGTATCTGCTTGATAATACTCTCCGATAAAGAAATCTGCTCTTTTACCAAATCCCGCACTAAATCAAACGCTTCTTTATGCCCGACCGCCTCCATATGGTCTTTTAACGGTTTCCTGTCAATCGTCAGACCGCGCAAAACCATATCCGTCTCACGAAGGGTTAGAGTATTTCCCTCAATTGCATTTGAATTATAAGTATACTCAATAATAAATTCTTCAGTCAGGCGTTCCATCTCACCCTCAGTCAACGGGCGTCTGGTATCCAGTTCTCTTTTCTTCCTGTCTATGGCTGCCAGTAAACTTTCTGTCGCTTTAAAACGTCCATCCTGTGGTTTTTTCGCATCTGACGGGAGCATCCAACTACGCCCTTCTCGTGTGGCTCCTGAAATTTTTCCTTCCGAGCAAAGTATGCGCACTCGTCTGCCAGAAATTCCCCACTTTTCTGCCGCCTGCTTTACTGTAATATACATAAAGATCGTACCTCTCTTCCCTCAATAGGATATCTTATTTTCGGAACATTATCAACTAAAAGGAATAATATTTTATTGTTTTCGGAATAAAAAAAGACCCAAAATGCAATAACTGCACTTAGAGCCTTGTTTTCCACACTTTCAGTTTTAATTTCCTGCCATAGCGTATAGTAGCTGACAGTTTACAAAACAATCCATTTCCCACTTCGTCCATTTCTTTTTCGTACAATGATTTCCCGCTTTTTCATATTTTCCATATGATATCGAACCGTATCATAGCTAACACCAACCAATATCGCGATTTTCCTCTGTGAAATAGATGGTTTTGACTCAATCACTTTTATAATCTTGGAATCTATTTCATCTAAATGCGGGATTGTTTGCGGGGTTGTTTCGTTCCATCCCCAAAATAGAACCATAATATCTTCTTTCTTAACATAGTATTCCGGAATATCGTTTCCAGCCAAAACGCAACTATCTTTTATTTTTTAAATTCCACGTCCCCAGACCTCTATGAATCCAGCTCTAAAGAAAGTATTAGCAACCAGAGGATTATAAGGTCCGGATTTATGCTGTCCAACCCTATGGAAACACACAATCATTCACAATTATGATTTTATTTTCATTTTGGTTTATAAAATAACTATTATGAGTTAAAACTAAACTTTTCATTGCCATAAACATAGTATTCTCATACAAAATCAGTTTCATACAAACAAAAACAGGTCTACTGAAGCTCTCACTCCAATAGACCTAATTCTTCTACTTATATTCTTTCTCCCTACGCCGCTTCATAAAGATAACAAGCAGCACCACCAGCGCCGCCGCGCCGCTCACGCCTACAACCAAGGCGCCTAACATATTCGTTGCCACATCCAGATCCTTCAGGCTGAAACCAAGCGGCGTATCCTCATCATCCAGATCCACCAAATCCTCCGGTCCCTCGCTTAAAGGTACGGCTTCATCCGCAAGCTCCGTATTCTCTCCCGCACCGTCCGCACCCTCTCCGGCACCATTCGCACCACCGCCCGCGCCGCCTGTTCCGGTTCCGGCGTTTCCGCCTCCGGTTCCTTCCACAACCGTCGTCGTACCTTCGTCAATAACCTCCTCTGCCGTCCCTCCGCCGCTTACACGGCCGTAAACAAAGGTAAATACATTCTCCGCCTCATTTTTAGAAAGCTCCTTAGTCAGATTGTAAGCCTGAGGCTCATATCCTTCAATATACAAAAATGCCACCACCGGCCGGTCGCCCACATTTCCGTAATAGGTGCGGCTGGGAGCCAGTGTCTTCCCATCCGTATCCTGGTAATGAATCACGTAAGAAACCATCTCTCCTTTAATTCCATACGCCACCACATAGTCCTGATCCTGCTCCACCGTAAAAGACGGAGAACTCACCGTATCATTATCATAACCGCCCTTGCGGAGTCCGCGCACATAATACTGACTGTCCTCCTCCTTAAACTTCACCGGCGCACCGTCTCCCTGGCTCTGAATATCGTTAAACGTCACCTGATCCCCGGCCTTCAACCCCTTTACGGTAATAGCGCTTCCATCCTCACGCATAACCTTTTCAATACCCGCGCCGGCGGCAGAACCATTTTCCAGCACGGTGATCCCGTCTGTCCCCGCAAACGCCCCCTGATTCCCGGCGTAAAAAGTAATGCTGTAGGTATACGGCTCGGACGGCCCTTTCTCATCCTCCCCGTCAGCCGCCAGGCTCGTCACGCCGGCAGACTGAAATAGCAGGCAGAAGGTAAGGAAACCTGTTAAAAGTCTTCGTCTATTCACGCTCTTCCCCTCCTCTGCTCTTTTTCTGATAAATAACGGCACAAATCAACAGACACAGCCCGCTTAGCAAAGTGGCTGCGGACCAGAACATCAGCTTGGCCGGATCGCCTGTCTTTACGGCATCCGGAGAATAGGTAATGACATTCTCCCGGCCTGTTCTTCTGCTCTCCCCCTCTTCCCCTCTGCCCTCGACCGCAAAATTAAGCTGCAGCCTTGCCAGAGTATTCTGATACGTATTGCCCTGGGTTTCTCCGTTTAATGCCACCTTAAGCGTGATCAGCCCTTCCTCCCCTTTTGCCAGATGGTCCAGGTAAAAGAACTGCTCCAGATTATCCGTAGCCTCATGAAGCCCCTCTCCGGCTGCCGTCACATTTTCTCCGCCCACACTTTTGCTGCTGTAAAGAGTAGTCAGATCCCCGGCGCCCTTCCAGGTCAGTTCATAGGTGTAGGCTCCGCCGTTAGCCGGGCTGCTGTCCTCCAGACTTTGCAGCACTTCATTGCTTACATACCAGTCTGTGCCCTGTTTGGAGCCGTTTTTCACGGCAACCTTGATCACAATACTGTCCCCGGGCTGCAGGTCCTTAATCTCCTCGGCAAATGCCTTGGATGTAAAGTTGCTGTCGATCTCGTCTCCTGTAAATTCCGCCTTCCATCCGGCTTTGCCCTCATAATCCTCCGCATGTACGGTCAGCGCGCTGCCGGCCAGTAAAAGGGCTGCCAAGACAAGGCTTGCATATCGTTTCTTCATCTTCCACTACCTCCTGTCATCCCGGGTTTTTGCCGCCGATTTTTTGGATTTCGGTTCCCATTCCAGTATATTTGCCAGTAAATGCAGAAGAATTGCAGCCGCAATCAGCCCTCCTGCCCCTATTTTGCCCGCATGACTTGTAAACAGCTCCGCAAGCGCTCCAAGCCTGGGAAAAGAGTGTTCCACTCTGCCGATAAAATGCGCATAAGGGACGGGATTCACATCCGCCTCCCGGTTGGCGTCTCCCTTTGTAATCAGCTCTCCCATAAACGATCTGTTTTCCACAACTCTGTGTGTAATGATAGACGCGGAGTCCATTGCGCCGTAAAATGCAATCACATCACCCTCCAGCGCGTCCTCCGGCTGCATGGTCCTGATATAAACCAGGCTTCCCACAGGAATGGCAGGCTCCATACTGCCGCTTATAACCGAGTAAATCTGATAGCCGAAAAATCGGGGCACCGTCAGGGGAATACACACCGCCACCACAAGAATAAGCAGAAGGGTTCCCAGGATACGGACTGCCGCAGCCAGCGGCTTTTTACGGTTTTTCGTTTCCGTAGCTTCTCCTATCATCTCTCAATTCATCTTTCTTCATAATCTGCTTTCGAAATTAAAGGGACAGCACATCAGGGCTGTTCCGGATTCGGTCTTGTAGATCCGGTTCCCCCTCTTGTCAAGCTTAAGCTTCCGTTCTCTCCTATGCTCACGTCCACACCCCAGGCGCTTCGAATAGCATCCGCCGCATTATGAGTCTGAACGGCGTCCGCCTCCGCCTTGATATTAAAGCGATAACCGTCATAGGCAAATTCCGTTGTTACTGTAGTCCAGCCGTTTGCGGTGGTTCTTGTCTCCGTCACCTTATCTCCTATGGAGGCGTCGATGCGCAGCCAGTCGCTGAGGGCCGACGTATCCTGACCGCTTGGAAGGATCGATGTATAGTAAAGGACCGTGCGCTCCGCCGTCGAAGCATTCTCATCCACGATCCAGCCGTCTCCTGTAAGATTCAGCTCAATCAGATCCGGCGACAGCTCCGTATCCGCCACCTTCTCGCCGTCCTTGGTCCAGTTCTTATACAAAATCACGCGCACATAGCTGTCAATGGTTCCGCTGTTGCGTACCTTGAGCGCTTCGTCATATTTTTTGCCCGGTACAAGCTTCTCGTCTTCCCCCGGAAGCATCTGTTCAAGAAGCTCTCCTTTGCTTTCCTTCCACTCATTTCCCACGTAATTCCGGCTGCACACTACCGCGTCGTTCTCCACCAGGCTGACGCCGATGCTGGGAACCTCGATGCGCATTTCATAGTTCTCGCTGTAATAGGTCAATGCCGCCCGGGTGCTTCCCACGGTGCTTGCCAGCAGCAGCGCGGCCGCCGCCCCAAAGAGCAGGAATGATGTTGTTACAAAAGATTTTTTCTTCCTTTTCATGGATTCCCCTCCCCGGCGTCTTCCGTCTCCGGCTTAACAGTAGCCGAAGTCTCCGTCTTTACCACATCGGCCTCTCTGTTCCAATCCACCTTATCCCAGGAAAGCGCTTTGCCGTCCTCTCCATAGGGTACCGGAGTACATTCCTGTACTACAATGACATTAAAGCTGTCTGCCGTTGTATCCCCGCAGTCAATCTTTATCTTCAGGGTTCCGGTGATTCCGTTCTCTCCTGCCGGGAGAATTTCCGTCCAGTAGTAGTAGCCGTCCGCTCCGGCCGTCCAGCGGGAATCCGATTCACCCTGTGCAAATGTCAGAGTATATTGATTTCCGGCAAATGCCTTTACACGGACGTAACAGTCATTTTCTCCCGTATTTTTAATGGTTATCTCTTTCGCTCCATTTTTAATCTCTTCCATTGGCTCTGTGGTGGTAAAGCCCAATTCAAGCTCTTTTCCTCCCTGTGCCGCTACATAGGTGGTAAAGTAGGCAATTGCTTTTCCCACGGTTGTGCCCGCTGTCAATATCAGGGCCGCCGCTGCCAGAACTGCCGCCCGCCGATTCCATTTATTCTTCATCCGCTGCCGCACCTCCTTTTGGATTCTGTGGTTCCGCATTGGAATCCTTTAACTGTTCGCCCTCCCAAACCGGCTTTCTGTTCTCCGGATTCGTATTGTCCGAGTCCGTATTGTCTGGGTTCGTATCGCCGGCCGCCTTATCCGTAAAATGGTTCACCACACTGGTTCCGCCGTTCAGACGATCATTATAGTCATTGGTAAATTCCACCGTCTCCATCTTATCCGCAATAATTGTCACTGTCTGTTCCGGAGCTGAGGTGATTTCATAGCTGGACCCGCTGTAGACCTCCGTTACTGTCACAACTGCTCCTGCCGGAATCTTTTCTGCTATAACAATGCTTTTTGTTCCTGCCGCATCAAAAACAATGGATTTTACATCGCTGTATATAATTCCGTCCTTTTCCGCCTCAATACGGAAAACACAGGTAGCCCCGCCTAAGGTGCTGTTAAAGGTATTAAGGGTCTTTTTGATTTCCAGATCTCCGTAGAGAGGCTCGCGGCTTGGCTTCAGGCTGACATCCACGTCGTAGAGCCAGTCATCCGACGCTTCATCCTGCCCGTAATTATTTCCCGGCAGGGATACCAGATAGGGGGTGAAGCTGTAGACATATTGCGCGGACTCCACGTCATGGGCTACTACCAGATAGAGACCCGTAGATAACTCATTTATACTCATTCCCTCTCCGGCAGACGGATCATTCAATGTTGTATGTGCCGTAGGCTTCGGAGCTTCCCCGGCGTCCGGTATCTCCTTCCCCAGCTCAGTCATCGCCAGCTCAGCCATAGACAGCCAATCGTCGGCGGTTGTTTGAGAGCTTACTTTTCCAAGACTTTCTTCCAAGACACTATACAGCTCTTTACTGACCGAAACTGCTCCTTCTGTCGGCTCCGTGTATTTTCCGCTTACATTCACATCCGCCACTTTATAGACGTCTACCTTGATCTTAAGCTTCAGAAGCTCCTCAAAGCCGGGTGAGGTCTGAGTCTCCCCCTCCGGTTTCTGTCCGCCGGATTCTCCCTGTGTCTCTCCCTCCGGCTTTTGCTTCCCGGATTCTCCCGGATTTTCTCCGGCTTCGGGCATCTCTTCCCCGTCTCCTCCTGATTTGTCGGGAAATACCAGGTTATCAACACTGCTTAAATCAAATGTAATGGAACATTTCTGCGTGGTATCAATGCCGATTGCTCCGTAAGCCACATCCATCCGAACGGTCAGTGCTAACAGAAGTAAAACGGCAGTCATTGCAATACCGATGCTCCGCTTTTTCACCTTTCTCACGTCTCTACCTCCTATGAATTCAAACACTATTCCTCTTTCTTCTTCCGCGGACGAAACAGAAATCTCATCAGCAGTATCACCAGTATGGTTACGGACAAACCAAGCACCAGATACAGCATATAATAATTCTGCACGGCCCTGATCATGGTATCCACCGGCGTGCTTGCCGCTTCTTCCTCCCCTTCGTAGGGCACGCGCACTCCCCGCACCAGAAGTCTGTGACTGTTGACACCATAGGGCGTACAGGTGAAAAGAGTGATATGATCCTCTCCCTCCTCTATCCGGAGGGCCTCCTGGAGCGTCTCCATATCATCCTTATCTACCATAGGAAGAATCTGATCCACCTCGTAGGCGAGAATCTCATCCAGTACATGGATATAAATGCGGTCTCCCCGCTCCAGCTGATCCACATCCGTAAACAGCCGGGCGCTGGGCAGTCCACGGTGGGCGGCCAGAACGCTGTGTGTGCTTTCTCCGCCGATGGGGAGCTTAGTCCCGTTCATATGGCCGATTCCTGTCTGAAGAATATCCTCCCCGGTTCCGTGGTATATGGCAAGACGAATATTGATCTTGGGAATGGACATATAGCCCATCACTCCGTCGCCTGCCGCATTGAGAATCCCCCAGTATTCCGTATCCGTAATGTCTGTATCCGATTCACCGAATACGTCCCCGTAGAGATTATTTTCCCGAAATGTGTTATTAAAGCTTCTGGCTGCCTCCCACTCCCGGGTGTAATCCTCCGGCTCCATCTCGGCCAGTGTATCTTCATAGCTTGTAATAAGCTGGCTTTGACGATAAGTGTTCCACTGGTCAGATATAGTGGGATATGCAAGAATACCGAATCCGGCCAGAAACAGCAGTCCAAAAAACAGATTGAGTAACGTCCTTTTCATCGCTCCTGCTCTTCCTTTGAATTGTTATCCTCTTCCACTTGAGGCGCCTGTGCATAAGGCCCCTGCTTTACATTTTCAATCAAAGCCGCCTTTAATTCTCTGATTCTTCGCACTTTACGATCATAAAGATAAAGAGCAAGAATAAATCCTCCTGTGATCGCAAGCCCTACGATCACCCACAAAAGGTAATTGGTGTGCAGGCTGGGTCCCGTATAACCGGAGGTCGCTACCATCTCATCCTCAATTTCCTCATAAGGGACACGGACTCCCCGCACCAGAAGCCTATGGCTGTTCACGCCGTAAGGCGTACAGGTCAATAATGTTACCAGATCCATTCCCTCTACGGCCGCAAGTGCGCCGGTATCTTCCGGCTCTACCACAGTTATCTGATCCACTCGGTAACAGAGCACCTCATCCAGTATATATAACAGAAAACAATCCCCTTCTACCAGCCGGTCCAGATCCGTGAACAAGGTTGCACTGGGAAGACCCCGGTGGGCGGAAATAACAGCATGGTTTCCCTCGCCTCCTACGGGAAGAGAGCTTCCCTCCAGATGCCCTGCCGCTGTCCGGAGCACTTCCTCCTCCGTGGTATGAAAGATGGGAATCTTTACGTTGATCTTGGGAATCTGCACATAGCCCATCATTCCGCTGCCAGTGAGATTCAGGCAGGACATATAGGTTTCATCCGCTTCCTCTGTTCTTGCAGCATTGGCGAAGGAATCAGGGAGGACATAAGGCTTTAGCTCCTCGTTGTAATTGCGGGCCTGAACCTTTTCCACATCATACTCGATAACGCCGGCCTCCGCCTGTTCCGCCACAGCCTCATCATAAGTGGTGATCAATTGCTCCTGCCGGTAATTGTTCCATTTATTTGCCACAAATGGGTACAGCAGCAAGGACAATCCGGACAGGAATAAGAGTGTAACCAATATTTTTGCCGCTATTTTCTTCATCCGGACTCTCCTTGTTGTTGTAATATAGTTTTTTAAAATCATTAATGTTGTTAAAGCATTGGAGGGCGTTACTGTTCTCACGCCGCTGTTCCGCAAGATGTTTCCGCTCGTTTGTGCGGAAATCCTGAGTTTTTCAGCAATTACCGGTACATCATTGCATTGCCCTTACATGAATGTCCGTCAAAAAACATTCGGAGGCGCCTGCAATGATGTACCAGGCTTAGAATCATTATTCTCAGCATTTATGCTTTTGTCTTATGTAGCTTTGGTTGATTATTTAGCCTTTTTTCTGCGTGTTGCAAAGAACAGACCGGCTGCAATAATCATAATGGCACACCCGCCGACGGTGAAGATAGTCGTACCGATACCACCGGTGGAGGGAAGGGAGGAAATCTTGGTATTGGGGATGTTCGTTGCATTTCCTGCAGCTATCTGTCCAAACTCATCATTCTTTACAATTTCCCCATAGGTAACCGTATATTCCTGTGGCCCATTACCCTTGTTGTCTGTCACAACTACTGTGTATGTGATATTTCCTCCATCATAATCATCCGCTTTATCAAATTCAAATTTAATCTTGTAGATGGTGTCATTAATGGAATATCCGTTGGGCGCTTTGGTCTCCTTCAAATAGTATACCTTGTCGCCGTCCAGTCCCTTGAACTTGATTTCGCCGTCCTCCGATGTTGTGTAGGTGCCTACCTCGCTTACCGTAACAGAGCTGTCTTCTGCCCACTCAATTGCCTCCGTACCGTTTTTGTCTTCCACATACAGACCAAAGACTGCCTCCGGCAATTTATTCTGAGCTTCATCTACCTTGTAGAACACCCCATGTAATGCAAAGGTGAATACATACTCTTTATCTTCTTTTGTATCTGTCTCTTCCGGCGTTCTTGAAAATTCCAACGTTGCCTTATTCTCTCCTACCTGAGTAACTGCGGAATCCAAAACTACTGCGGAATACTTCACGGTAACGGTGCGCTCCTCTTTGGAACTGTTTACAAGCTTTTGTATATATTCTTTTGTAAATGCAACCGTAAAAGTACTATTTTCTGTATATGTCAGTGTATAGTCCCTATCCTTTACAAGAAGTTTATCTGCATTAATTGCTGCAAAGTCTCCTCCCTCTGCCGGTACGGTCAATTGTCCTCCATATACCTTCGGCTCATCCGTATACTTTAATCCGTTGACAATTGTATCCGTGATTTTAAAGGTAGGATCCTTATAATAGGTCGGATCATAAGACGGAATCTCACTGGTAATTGTGTAAGGAACCTCATCCCCCACCTTTACCTCAGTATTAAATTCCGGGTTATCCAGATCTTTTGTCAATGTTATCTCGCTGGACTTTGCAAAAGCATCCGTTGTCTCCAGTGTCCAGTTTGCAGCCGCATCCACCGTGCCGCCTACCACTTCGTTCATGCTTCCGCTTCCATTTACGCTGTAGTAAACGCTGACAACCATCGGATTGTAAACCTTTGCCGCATCCTTTGCCGGAGGCGTAACCAGAATCATCCATGTACCCGCTGTCAAGCTATCCGCTGTCGGATCAAACGGATCTATAACTGTTAAACCGCCCGGGTTTGCTGCAAGTTCGGTTATCAACGCATCTGTTAATCCCTCAACATTACCCTCCCTATCAAAGGTTACCTTTTTTCCGGCATCTTCCGTGCCTTCTGCCCAAACATAGCCGACAAATCCGCTGTCATTGTAATCTGCATCAATGATCTGATATGCCTTGAAAGTAGCTCCCTCTTCCACATTGTTAATTGTTACCTTTTCCGCATCACCATCCTTCGGTTTAGCCGCGGCCAGTGATGTCACTGACATCCCAAGCACCATTGCCATTGCTAAAAGCAAGGCTAAAATCTTTTTCATTTTTTTCATAATCCTTTCCCTTTCTTTTTACAGGCTCTGCCTGGATTTTATTATATCTTTTGCAATTTGTGTATTCACACTCTTTTTCTTATATAAAATCATCATTCCTGCTATTATCATTAGTAGTATTCCGCCGATTCGATACCCAAGAGTTCCGCTTCCGCCTGTACTGGGAAGCTCATAGGAGATCTGATTTGTAATCAGGAATGGATCCTTGTTGTTCCCTGCATGATCATTTTCCTCTATGCGCACGGTATACTCCATGTACTCTCTGTTCAGACAAATCTCCACACGGATCGGTTCCGGATTCAGATTATATCCTGCCGGGGACTTCGTCTCTGTCAGACGGTAGGTGCCCTCTGTCAAATCCCGGAAGGAGAGTATACCATCCGCCCCGGTGGTCACATTTTCTTTTACAATCTCCCAGGTTCCCTCCGGCACTCCTTCCTCCGCAGAAGCTCCTGCATCCGCCGTCTGCAACTTCTCCAGCTTAAACTCCGCACCGCTCAGCGCTTTTTCCGTATCGCCCGCATCCACCTTTTTTATAGTGAAACCCGCGAATGGAATCTGCGCATTTACATAATTGGATTCCAGATAATTGCCGGAAAAGGTGCCCACACAGTAGCCAAAGCTATTAGTTGAAGTCAGATAAGTGGCCGTTCCGCTTTCTCTGTCTTCGTTATGTTTCTTGTAAAGAATCTCATAGGAACTACCATCCAGTGTATCCACTACCTTTGAGGGAATAACAAATTCCGCCCGTCCCTTTGAGGGGATGACCGTACCTTCATCCGCAACAATTTTGAAAGCCGTAATCCGCTCCAGCAGTTCGGCATTCACCGCACCTTCCTCCAGCCATTCAACACCGGAAGTCTCTCCAAAAATCTCTGTCATAGACTTTTGGTATACCTCCTCTGAGTCTGTGTAATATACTTGATAGCCCTCCAACGGTCCAATCTTTTCGGACAGTTTTACTGTATATTCTGACCCTCGTCCGGCCGTACTGCTGATATTCCTGTCACCGATCCTCGGCAGGACATCATAGACAATCAGATCCTTATGGTTGCCGTCAGCCGCATTGATTACGGACAGCTTGTATCTGAACTTATCACCCACGCTCAGAAACAGGCCTTTTGTACGCCACAGCTCAATGTTAAACGGAGCTATAAATTTCTCTGCATAAATTCCGGCAGGTGATTTGATTGTGCAGCTGGCCTTTGACATTCGTATCTCTTCCTCTTTATCGCCGTCATCGTCCAAATCATATTTATCCGCTGCGCAAGACTGTGTTGTGATCCTGTCAAAATCTTTCGAATAAAGCCAGGCTTCATTTTCGAATAATCCCACCCTTGCATCCGCCGGAACTGATGTCTTAAATGTGAAAAGACATCGTCCTTTTTCACCATCCGACGCATCCAGTACCTTCCTTACCTCATTTACATTCAGATAAAAGATAACAGCCGTTCTTCCTGTATTTTTGTAATTGTCTATAACCAAACTTTCCTGTATATATTGACCTCCCACACCATAACTAATCTCACTTTTCCCTTCTTTGTTCTTCGGCAGTTCAAAAGGTTCCGGCAACAGGTCCATGACAAACATATCATCATAGCTCTTTCCATCCGCCAAAGCTCCTACAATATTGATCTCCCAGAATATATTTTCCGAACCCAACTCAGCACTGTTACCATAGGAAAGCTTCTTATAGATACTTATATTTTCCCTTGTATCAATCAGGCTGAACTGATTTCCGCTCACTGCCTCATAATCTTCATTTTGTACCAGATACTCCGCCTTTGCCCCGTTATGATAGATGTTTTTGTTACCATCCTTTCCCTCGTTAATATAATGTTTTTCTTCCGGTTTTCGGAAGGTAGAGTATACACCCACGCGGACCTTTTCTCTCAAATTTAGTACACAGTCGTCTTTCATATAAATGGTAAAGCTTTTATATTCTTTTTCCGAATCCAGCACCAGTTCCTGATACCAGCCAAATCCATAATCATATGGCCTATCCAGAAATTGATCACTTGTGTAAGTGTCCTGAGTTCCTTCGTATGTGACAGCCACAATCCGATCAATACGCTTTGCAGCCTTGTATGCATCCTTTCCCTCCGTTTCCAGCCACAATGTGTGAATTTTCAGCCTTTCATCCAGTTCATAATCTGTTAGTTTGATATTGCTTAAAGGAATCACACTCTCTTCATTTTCAAGTTTGATCTCCCACCGATAAAGACCCGAACGCATGGTCTGTGTATCCATGATCACATTGCTGGAATTGCTTTTACCAAACCCTGCGCCTACTGGCTGGGTTGTAAGGGTGAAATACAGATCATCCTTCAAAACATCATTTGTTTCTCCGGCCGACGGATTATGTGGATGGCAGTCCGCTTCCACTTTATTCAGCAAATCCTTCTTTAAGAATCCGTCATTGGTCTCCTCATCAATGACGCAACCGGGAAATTGAAGTTTCAATTCTGCCTTTTCAATCTGCTTTTGCAGATCCACCGCTGCTCGCCAGTGCCTGCCGTCCTCACCCGGCTTTGCAGGAATCAAACAGGATTGTGTGGTTTCTATAACTCTGGATACTGTCTTTCCGTCTTCGCTAAGCTCCCAGTCCGGATTTACCTCCGGATCAAAAACCGCCGTTGCTGTTTCCGTCTTTGGCTCACCGTTCTCATCGTAAATTATCTTTCCATCGCTGTCTGTGACATATTTCTCATATGTAGGAAGCGTATCCGTCAGCGTAATCTGATCATACTCTCTGTAAAAACAGCCATCCGGTTCGAGAATCGGATCACCGCCCATTTTATACCAAAAGCTGACATATCCGCTGTCAACTATCATACCGTTTTCGTCAACGGATGCCGAAACCCTGGTGTAGTCCTCAGACATACTGTCATACTGGTTTGTGTTCACATATTTTTCAAACCTCGGCAGCTCATAGGTTGGTTTGTAAATATTTTCCGCCGTATCGCCTTCTTTTTCATTACAGGAAATCGTTGCGTAAACCTTCAGCTCATAGTCTTCCGGTACAATTCCCCCCAAATACCGCATGCTGAACTGATACTGCATTTGTCCCGTCTGCTGATATTCGGGAAACACAATGCTAATATCATAATAATCACCATTTTCCTTTACTTCGGAGATCTCGTGTTCAATGGTCGAAGGCAGTTTTTCAAATTTAATCCCGTCTTTATCGATGTATTCTTTGGGAATATGGATTGTCACTGTCAGTTCCGACAGTTTCAAATCTCCCTCAATATCTTTTGAATACAAGTCAAAATAGCCAACCATCTCATAATGCGGACTCTGCACCTGTGCATCCAGCTCATCATGGTGCTTTTTATCCTGGCCATAGCGCAGCTCCAGCACCATTTTTCCTTCTGCACTTCCATCTATAGGAACAGTACCTGCAAAAGCCGGAATATCACTTATCTGTTGCTGAACTCCCTCTGAAAAAAAGACGGTTTCCGATTCTTCATTTTTGTAATCATCCTCCAGCTCCGAAACCTTCAAATAGCCGTCAATCGCGTTATCCGCCTCATCGTATATATTTTCCTCTACCTTGCCGCCGCTGTTTCCCTGGATGACCCCTATCTCACCGGTTTCATTATCATAGGAAGAAACAATTCCCATCTGCCGTTCTTCCCCATCCTCCTGCAAAAATACAAGATCTCCGCTCTCAGGTGTGTAATCCCCCTTTGATGTAAGGTAGTCCTTATTTTCCTCTCTTGTCTTTTCAAACTCTGACAGCCATTCCTCCGTGTCCGTCTCGTCCGCAAAGACTCCGGCATCCTCAAGCCCCGCATAATGCATACAGAAGTTTACAAAGGCCGCATCCCAGTTCTCCAGATATTTGTCATCTGAAAAGTGTCCGTACCGGGTATAAGTTTTCTCACTTCCGTCCTCCAGAATAACAACCTTTTCCTCATAGCCAATCTGCTTTTTTGCCGCCGTCACCAGATCCTCGCCCCAGACCCCTTTCCAGTGAACTTCCGCATACTGTTCCTCCCACTGTTCCGGATCTTCCTCCATATCCTCCGGACGGGCTTCCGGTTGGCCGTCGGTGTAGCATATATCATTATGCTCATGTTCTTCCTTTTCGCACGAAAGCTTTTCCTCATAGCAGGCATCACTGTGAATATGGGAATCTTCTTCCTCCCCGCAGATAAGCACCTTTGTCTCCGTATAACAGGCGTCCTCATGGCTATGGCCGCCTTCCTCTTCCTGGCCGCAGATTAAAACAGAGGCGCTTTCTGTCTCATAACATTCGTCCCCGTGGCTATGATTCTCGCCCTCCTCCTGACCGCAGATTAAAACAGAGGCGCTTTCCGTCTCATAACATTCATCCCCATGACTATGGCCGCCTTCCTCCTGGCCGCAGATTAAGGCAGACTCCGCCGTATAACAGGCATCCTCATGGGTGTGGGAATTTCCCTCCTCCCTGCCGCAGATAAGAATCTCTTCATAGCAGTCTTCACTGTGTTTGTGTTCTTCAAGACCGCATTTTGCAGGAGCTGTCATGGCGACACCATACCGTTCCAGGATGCTTGCCACTCCGCCGATCACCAGGACTGCCAGAAGTACCACGGCTATTGCTGCCTCTCTGCGCCTTTTTTTCCGCCTTGTCAGTTCATTTAAATAATCTTTTACAAACTTCTGCATCTTCTCACCTTCCTAATGCATCATTTCTATTCGTTTCCACGGCCATATTCTGCATACAACCTTGCCCATAATCTGAGCTTCCTCCACACATCCGATTGCCCTTAACCGGCTGTCCATGGATATCGCCCGGTTGTCTCCCAACACAAAAAACATTCCCTCAGGCACCTGGCAGGGAAAATCCATCTGACATTTCCCGAGGCTTTTCTCCGTCAGGTAGGCTTCCTCCAGCTCACTGCCGTTGACAAATACCTTTCCTTCCGGATCGATCTCTATGGAATCTCCCTCCCGGCCTATAACACGCTTCAGGAGTACCGCTCCTCCATAATGAAATCCTATGATGTCGCCTGTCTCCACTTCCTTTGTCTGGCGAAGTATAACGACCTCGCCATCGGCAAGGGTAGGTGCCATGCTACTGCCGTTTACCTGCAGCAGGCTTAACACCCGGGTCGCCACCAGCGTTGTGATGGCGGCTATTACCATCAAAACACCTGCGATATTCAAAAGTGTCTTTCGCAGACGGTACTTAGCTTCTTCTCTTGCAAGCTCCTCTTTCAAATCTCCGGAGTTTAAGATTGCAAGCTCTTTCCTAGCCATGCATTGCACCTCTTTGTTCCTCATCCCTTAAAGACGCTTCCGTGAATACATTCGTCCTGTGTCCCAAGGGAATCAGGGTCTGCCTCCTTCGGACCTTTACTTTGAAAGCCGGCTCAAAAGGGCTGTGCTGTTCCTGCTCCTTCGGAACCTCTGCCGGCTTTAAGGTTCTTAAATACTCATCCGCTTTCTTCTGAGCATCCTCAAATATTTTATTAAGCTGTTCTGTGGCCTCGGCTATGGTTCCCGGTTCCGGATGCATCATCGCTTTGGCTGCCTCCAATTCCTCAATTTTCTCGGTAAGCTCCGCTATCTTCGTATCCTTCTGATTCAGACGCTCATCCTTGATATTGAGCTTTCCCTTCAGACGCTCATAGCTCTCCATAAAGGTTTCCAGATTTGTCTTCATCTCGTTATATTCCAGCTGCAGGCGATCCATTTCCTCACACTGGATCAGTAGCAGCTTCAAAAGCTCTCTGCGATTTAATTTGCGTAATTCTTTCTCTGCCATAATATCCTTCTTTGTCTCTTATCCTCTTTTTTTCTATTCCGCAAGAATCTCATCCAGCAGCTGTATCAGTTCAATTGCGCTGTGGAATACGATTTCCTGATTTTCATTTTCCCAAATCAATCTGCCCTGCCATGTATAATGCTCCCGGAACAGAATCTGAATCTTGAAGACCGCCGCGCCGTCCAGTTCGGTACACTCCCTGAGCACTAAGGGCAGCGGACTGTTCAGAGAACCTTCCAGGTCCAGCAGGCCGTCAAGAAGCAAAACGAGCTGTGATATGCTTTTCAGTTTTTCTTTCTTTTCCAATCTTGGATGCTGCAGGTAGCCGTCCAGAATACCATTTTGGTAGGATAGTACTGTAACTACCGCCTCCCTGCTCTGGCAGGGAATCATCCGTTCCCGAAGCATCATATTCCCGTTCTCCATTTCAGTTCCGTTGTGTTTGGGATATTACTGTTTTATTCAATATACCAGCCTCCGGTTATCTGACGGTTATTTCCCGTTATTTTGCAACAGTTTTCTGCGGCTTTAAGGGAAATACACGGAATGTAAGGCATGCCCTGGAATGAGAGTATGCCTTATGAAAGGCCCGATCCAGGCGCTCCATAACTATGCCGGCATTTTCCTCGGAAGTTTCCGTGAGTAACAGAATGTAGGAGCCGGCATTGAGCCTGGCGATGGGATCACCGGTGCGGAGCCCCTCTTCAAGGATACGTTCCAGCCTTCTGGCATCTGTTGTGGGTGTTACCTTGCGTCCCAAGCTCACCAGCAGCAGAACGGAGCTTTTCCCCGAACGTTCCAGATGGCGCTTTTCCAGAGCCACAATGTTCTGAAAAACGCCAAATGTACAGAAAAATGCCCTTTTATCCCGCTCCTGTTCCGCCACAAGCTTCAAGAGGTCCCGTTCATTCACCTGGTTCTGGCACATGCCCTCCGCCAATAGGTGGAGCTGCTCCATCTGCTCCGTAGGTTCAATCTCAAATTCCTTCCAGAGCTTTTCCCGGAAATTCTCATAGGCCGAAACAGCCTGCTCCGGCTGCCCCATAGCTATCAGCGCCTGCATCTCATACACAAGGAAAAGGTCCGTGCCCGCTCCCGTGCCGGATGCCTGTTCACAAATGCCGATCATCTCCGGCCACCGCTCCCGCTCCTGCAAAAGCGGCAGAACCATTTTACACACGTCCAGATAGAGTGTCTGGTAGTAGCGCCGCAGGGATATCGCCCATTCGCTGTCATTTCCGGAAAGGAAATCTCCTTTGTAGAGAACTGCGGCTGAAAGAAGGCCTTCCATGTAATCCTCTCCCGAACGCTTTCTCACATCCATGCAAATCCGTTCGAATTCTTCTGCGTCTACCTCAAGTCCGACGGAAGGATTCCATGCAAAACATCCCTGAAGAGTCAAAACAAGATTTTCCAGGGACGGAAACATGGTCTTTAATATCTGCCTTGTTTTAAACATCATGTTTTTCAGCGAATTCCCCGGATTACTGCTGTCCGTTTCAGGCCAAAACTGTTCGATTAATTCTTCTGCGGATATATTTCTATTGTGATTTACAATCAGATATTGTAAAAAAGACAGGGCCTTTTTCCCCATTTTTTTCGGAATGATACTGCCTGCTGCCTGCCCGTCCTTTATCTCCCGGCAGGCGAAGGTTCCAAGCAGGTCAAATTGCAGAACTGCTTTTTCCTTCATAATTGATTCCCCCTCCCGAAAAAATTCCTATTATTTATCCGGCTTGCTCATTGCGCTGTCAATCAGACGGACAAGTTCCAATGCGCTTCGAAAATACTCTTTTTTCTGTTTGTCTACCCATGTCACTTCTCCCTGCCAGCTTGCATTCTGCCTGTACTTTACATGAATGATAAATGTAGAATCCTTGCCTCGTTGCCCCGTCACCTTATCAAACTCTTCCATTATTTTCATTTCCTTTCTCGTGCGGACCTGCAGCTTTGGCATCCGTTCTTTTTTCACGGCCCGTTCCTGCTTTCTCCGATCTATCCGGAAGCTCCGTATTCTCATGGATGCCTGCGGAAGCAAAAGCTCGTCATAAAGGCGATCCATTCGGTCAAAGGCTTCAAATAAGGTTGAAAAAGAAACACCGCAAGATGTGTACAAATGGTACATTCTTCCGCTCTGCCGCTCTCTGTCATAGAAGTCCAAGCAAAGAGTAATGATGTTAGGACTGTAGCTGACCATGGGGTTCCCTGCCTTTCCCGCACATAAATACAGGCACCTTCGGAGATGACGCAGAGGTTTATACTCTGCGACATTTTTGTTTGTGCCTTTTTGTATGTAACATTATACTCGTTTTCGGCTTGTTTCGCAATAGACGGGGTAGCATTTCCATAAATTTTTGTGTATAACTATTATTCTGATGTCAAATTCTCCCTTCATTTCCAGTAAACTAGGAAGCATAAAAAATGGAGGTGCTGCATTATGGCAAACAGAGAAAATGTCTTCCTGCGAAAAGACGGACGTTTTGAAGCCCGTTACAGGAAGGGACGAGACAACAACGGCAAGCTAATCTACGGATTTTGCTATGGCAAAACCTATGAGGAGGCGCGGGAAAAAGCACGAAGGCTTCAAGAGGTTTCCGAAACCTTTCAGAGCTTGGAGGAGCAGCGAGAGCCCACATTTACCTATTATTGCAATAACTGGCTTATTTCCAACCGAAGGCGCCTGAAGGAATCCAGCAGCGCCAAATATCTGTCCGATATCAAGAATCATATCATCCCGTTTTTCGGGAAAAAGCTTCCATGGGAGATTACCTCAGAAGAAACGGACCTTTTTATTCAAATGCTTTTGTATGAAAAAAAACTGTCACCAAAAACCATCCGCAATATCCTGGCTCTCTTTCACTCGGTATTTGTATATGCCGGGCGGCGCAGTGGCCGGAAACTTCCGGATCTGGAAATTATTTATCCCAGACAGCAGAAAAAAAACATGCGTGTTCTGGATGAACAGGAAGAAAAAAAGCTTATACGGTTTCTCGCGGCAGAAATGGACCTCTGCAAATTCGGCGTCTATCTGGCTCTTCGCACCGGGCTTCGGATCGGAGAGGTCTGCGCTCTTCGATGGCAGGATATATCTTTGGAGACCCATACTATTTCCATCAGCCGGACGGCTCAGCGTATTCAATGTCAGGATTCCGGAGATGAGTCAAGGACAAAAGTGATGGTAGGTGCGCCAAAGACGGAGAGCTCCTGCCGGCTTATTCCGCTGATGCCGGATCTGGAAGCTTTATATGCACGTTTTGTCCCGAAAGATTCCGGGACCTTTGTACTTACGGGAACGAGACAGTGTATGGAACCACGAAAGCTCCAGAGGCGCTTAAAAAATTATATGGTCAAGTGTCAGATTCCCTCCGTTCATTTTCATACGCTTCGCCATACCTTTGCCACACGCTGCATTGAGGCAGGATTTGACGTAAAAACCCTGAGCGAAATTCTGGGACATTCCAATATCAGCATTACCTTAAACCAGTATGTTCACCCTAGTATGGAGCGGAAACGGGAAAATATGAGCCGGCTTAAAACGGTGCTCCACGTCTGAAATGCGCAGTCAGTGATGCAGTCATACGGACAGTCAAATTCATTATATCTAAATAGGGCGGCACTTTTGGAAAAATGTCGCAGAGTATAAACCTCTGCGACATTTTTATGTATATTTATTCATTTCTTTGGACATATGCCTCCCCCTATGTTACAATACATTTAGCTAAAACGTATGGCGCTCACACCAACTCAGCAGCAGAACAAAAGTAAAACGGGGTTCCTGAGCGCTTCACCAAAAGGAGGGGGACATATGCTTAAGCTTATCAAGGGAGCCTCCGTCTATGCGCCGGAAGCTCTTGGCACACAGGATGTTCTGATTGCGGATTCACGGATTCTTAAGATTGCCCGGGATATCCCCGCAGCGGACGCCTATGAGGTCGAGGTTCTTGACGGAAAGGGAAAGCTTCTGTTTCCGGGCTTTATCGACAGCCATGTTCACATTCTGGGCGGCGGCGGAGAAGGCAGCTACCATACCCGGACACCGGAAATCATGCTGACCGATATCACTCTGGGAGGCGTTACCACGGTAGTCGGCTGTCTGGGAACGGACGGCACCACCCGCAATATGGCCTCTCTGCTGGCGAAGGCCCGGGGACTGGAGGAGGAAGGAATTTCTGCCTATATATATACAGGCTCCTATCAGGTTCCGGTCCGCACGCTCACGGAAAATATTGCGGATGATCTGATTCTTATCGATAAGGTGATAGGCTGCGGGGAGATTGCCGTTTCGGATCACCGTTCCTCTCAGCCCACGAAGGAAGAATTTGCCCGCATTGTAGGAGATACCCGGGTAGGCGGTATTCTTTCCGGGAAAGCCGGCCTGGTAAATATCCACATGGGTGACGGGACGCGGATGCTGTCTTACCTCCGATATGTGATAGAGGAAACGGAGATTCCGCCCTCCAACATGCTTCCCACCCATATTAACCGGAGTACACGGCTGTTAAAGGATGGCATTGACTATGCAAAATCTCTCGGCGGGTATGTGGATCTGACCACCAGCTCCGACCCGGATTATCTGGAGGAAGACGAGGTCAAAGCCAGTACCGGTCTTCGGCTTATGCTGGAGCAGGGAGTTTCGGAGCATCAGATCACATTTTCCTCGGACGGACAGGGAAGTATGCCTATCTTTGACAAAGATGGGGTATTTCTTGGTCTTGGAGTGGGAAAGGTCACTTCCCTATACCGTGAAGTACGGGATGCCATTCTTACGGAAAAGATTGAAATCACACAGGCCCTTAAGCCTGTGACTTCCAATCCGGCCGATCTGCTGAAATTAAACGGCAAGGGACGGATTGCCCCGGGGAAAGACGCAGACCTGGTACTTGTGGAGGAGAGCAGTCTTTGCATTGATACTGTTCTGGCTAAAGGGCAGATCATGGTGCAGGAGGGCACCGCGTGCAAAAAAGGTACGTTTGAGTAAAAATCAGTAGTACACATTTATACCTTACGGCCATGTCATAATACATATTTCTCTTACAGCAAATGACTGGTATTCCGTAGGGTATCCGAAAAAGGGATTGGAGAAAACAATTATGAATGAGAAAAAGAGAAAGCTGCAAATGCCCCATACCTATGTGATAATTTTCTTTGTCATCCTGTTTGCGGCGGTTCTGACCATGTTTGTTCCGCTTGGACAGTATGAGACAAAAGAAATCACCTACATGCTGAACGGGGAGGAAAAGTCCCGGACCGTACTGGACCCGGAAAGCTTCCAATATGCAGTTGATGAAAACGGGAATAAGATCACACAGGTTGCCCCTCTCTTCGGAACGGAAGACTTCGGCGGACAGGGCATCCTCAATTATGTATTTGAGGGTCTCACCGTAGGCGACAAGTGGGGTTCGGCCGTAGGCATCGTAGCCTTTATTCTGGTTATCGGAGGCGCCTTTGGCATAGTTCTGAAAACCGGAGCCGTGGACCAGGGAATCCTTGCTATGATTGAGAAAACCAAAGGAGCGGAAAAATTCCTGATTCCTGTTCTGTTTGCCCTGTTCTCCTTAGGTGGCGCTGTGTTCGGCATGGGCGAGGAAGCTATCCCCTTTGCCATGATTCTGACGCCCATGTTTATTGCTATGGGCTATGACGCCGTGGTTGGCGTCTGCGTGACCTACTGTGCAACTCAGATCGGCTTCGGCGCTTCCTGGATGAATCCCTTCAGCCTTGCCATCGCCCAGGGAATTGCGGAGGTTCCCGTTCTCTCCGGCGCAGGCTTCCGTATTGTGCTTTGGTTTGTATTTACCGGAATCGGAGCCGGCTTTACTATGGTCTATGCCGCTAAAATCAAAAAAGACCCCAAGGCTTCCGTTGCATACGACAGCGACGCCGCTTACCGAAATGAGTTCAAAGAGGACAGCACCAAGGCGGACTTCCGTCTCGGCCACAAGCTGATTTTACTGGTGATTCTGGCAACTATGATCTGGACCGTATGGGGCGTGGTGGAAAAAGGCTTCTACATTCCGGAGATTGCCTCTCAGTTCTTTGTAATGGGTCTTGTTTCCGGTATTATCGCCGTCATCTTTAAACTGAATGATATGCGTGTAAACGACATTGCCTCCTCCTTCCAAAGCGGTGCGGCCGATCTGGTGGGCGCTGCTCTGGTGGTTGGTATGGCACAGGGAATTATCATTATCCTGGGCGGAACGGACGCTTCCTCTCCCACGGTGCTCAATACCATTCTTCACGGTATCAGCAACGCTATGCAGGGGCTCCCGGCTGTGATGTCCGCATGGCTGATGTATGTATTTCAGACCGTATTTAACTTCTTCGTGGTTTCCGGCTCCGGGCAGGCGGCTCTTACTATGCCGATTATGGCTCCTCTGTCGGATCTGGTGGGCGTGTCGCGTCAGACTTCTGTCCTGGCTTTCCAGTTGGGAGATGCTTTTTCCAATCTGATCGTGCCCACCTCCGGATGTCTGTTGGGTACTCTCGGCGTAGCGAAGCTTGAGTGGGGCAAATGGGCAAAATTCCAGATTAAGATGCAGGGGGTTTTGTTTGTAAGTGCTTCGATTGTGATGATTATTGCGGTTTTAATCCATTTCTAAAATACTGCATGACAGATATGTTTTAGGATTGCCGTTATGATAATAATTGAATAGCAGCCAGAAAAAATATACCTGAAGAGCCACCGTAAAATAAGGCAGCCGCCTTATTTTACGGCGCCCTCCCGGTACAGCAGTAATATTGTAAGAAGGCGGCCCGTTCCGTCTTCTCCTAATGCGTCCCAACCCTCAGCCGCTCCCCTTTCCCATACACACCACACAGGCCACCCCGGTAAGAGAAGAACTAATTCCCATCAGAGAGTCCTTCCAGTAAATACTAAACGCAGCAATCACAGCACACGCTGTAAAAAGCCATGCCGTCTCCCATCTTTTCCAGTTGGAAATCTCGTTTTTATAAAATTCTTTAATATGTTCATAATCTCCTGTCAGCCTTCTTTCATCCGCCGCTCCACACATTCCCTAAGGCAAAAGGAATAAATCACCTTCTCCTTCACCCGCCTCCCGGTCAGCTTTTCCAGAGCAATCTCATAATAATCAAGCTGCCGCCCATACTTCTCCAGCAGCTCCTCCCCCTGCTTCACATAATCCGTCTTATAATCCACCACCACAATGCCGTCCTCCTCATAAAAGTAGGCATCAATAATTCCCTGAATCAGCACCGGCTCCGAGCTTTTGTACCCCAGATCCAGTTCACGGGCCGGAAGCTTAATCACAAAGGGCTGCTCCGTATACAGCTTTCCCTTCCTCCTGGCCGCCGTCATGCGCTTCGCCAGATCCGTCTTCCCAAAAGCATAGATATCATAAGGCTGCACCGCATCCGCCTGCGCCCTTGTCAGCCTGCCTTCCTCCACAAGCTTCTCCACAGCCTCCCGCACCTTATCCGAGTGATAGAGTCCGGAAAGATCCAGGCACTCCAATACCCGATGGTAAGCCGTACCCCTGGCCGCTCCGCTGACCGGCTCCTCCTCCTGCATAAAGCGCGGAATATACGGGACAATCTCCTCCTGAGGATACAAAAGCGTATCCACATCCTCATCCTCCGTCTGTCCGGCCTTCTTAAGCTCCGATACGCTGACCTTTACCCGAAGAGAAATCTCCTCCTCATAAGGATACCGCTCCCCAAACTGTTTCTCTATCTCCTCCGCAAAAGCTTCGTCTCCCTCCGAAAGCTCCTCCGGGTGACGCAGCCGTTCCCTCAGCTCCTCCATAGAAATCTGCTGCCCCACCGCCTCCTCAAGCAAAAGCTCCGGCCGCATCTGGGACAAAGCAAAGCTGCTCCCGGCCGCCGCAGGCAGAATCCAGTCCAAATAAGTTCCGGCGGAAGAAATCATTGAAAAGGAAAGAGGCCCGCCGCCCTCCGCCCCCTGACAGGCTTCCAGTTTTTCGCCGAGCTTTTTTGCGCTTCCCAGAAGAATCAGCTTTTCCTTTGCCCTGGTAAATGCCACATAGAGCACCCGAAGCTCTTCTCCCAGCATTTCCAGATCCAGAGCTTTCTGCAATACCTTTTTGGGCAGAAGGGGAATCTTCACCCGCCGTTTTGTATCCACAAAATCCACGCCAAGACCCAGATCCGGATGAATCACCACCCGGCTTTTCGTGTCCTGCCTGTTAAAGCTCTTCCCAAGACCGCCCACAATCACAATGGGAAATTCCAGACCCTTACTCTTGTGAATGGTCATAATCCGCACCGCGTCCTCATTTTCCCCGGTAATGCCCGCCTCTCCGAAATCCTCCTGATAGCTCTGAAGCTGCTCCATATAACGCACAAAATGAAACAGCCCCCGATAGCTTGTCTTCTCAAAGGAAATGGCCCGCTCAACAAGCATCCGCACATTGGCTTCCCGCTGCTGTCCTCCCGGCTGCGCCGCCAGATAATCGCCGTAGCCCGTATCCTCCAGAATAAACCACAGAAATTCATGGATAGAAAGATAGTCCGCCTTACTGCGGTAGCGGTCTAATTTTTGATAAAAGGCCTTCATCCTGGCAGCAAGTACGGCTTCTTCCTTAATCTCCGAAAATCCCTCCATTTGAGAATCTTTATCATTTTCAGAGCTTATTCCCTGCTCCGTTCTCTCCTGATAAAAGCTTACGCAGGCCTCACAAAAGGGCCTGTTCGGATACCGGCTTTTCACAAGAGCCAACTCCACATCGGAAAATCCCCCAACCATAGACTTAAGCACCGCCGCCAGAGGAATATCCTGCCTGGGATTGTCCACCACCCGAAGAAGATTCAGAAGCGTCTGAATCTCAACCGTCGTAAAATACCCTGTCCGGGATTCCGTATGGGCCGGGATTCCCGCCTCGGTCAGCACCCTTGCATATACATCCCCCCATCCCGTAAGACTGCGGAGCAGAATCACAATATCCCCATAAGAAGCGGGCCGGAACACCTCCTTCCTTCCATCCCACACCAGCTGATAAGCCAAAAGCTCCCGGATCCGCTCCGCCGCGGCATAGGCTTCCATCTCCCTCGCCGTAAGCTCCGCCTCCCCGTCGGAAAGCTCCGGTGCGTCCCCGTCAAGAAGCAAAAGCTCCGGCCCGTTCATCTCCTCATCAGGCTCCGGCATGGAGGCTCCCGGATAAAGCGCCGCCGCTTCATCATAGCGGATTCCTCCCACCCCGGGCGTCATAAGGCGGTAAAATATCTCATTTACTCCATGAAGCACCTCCTCCCGGCTTCGGAAGTTCCTGTGAAGATCAATCCGCATAGCCTCCCCCTCCTCTGTCTGGGGATAGGTGTGATATTTCTCCATAAAAAGCTCCGGCCGGGCCAGACGGAACCGGTAGATACTCTGCTTCACATCCCCCACCATAAATACATTGGGACTGCCCGCCTCCCTCCGGCTCACACTGTTTAAAATAATCTCCTGGATGAGATTGCTGTCCTGGTACTCGTCAATCATAATCTGCACGTAACGCTCCGAAAGCTCCTTCGCCGCATCCGTAACCGTCACCGCAAAGCCGCCCTCCTCCTCTTTCACATCCCCCACCAGTATTTCCAGTGCCAAATGCTCCAGATCCGAAAAATCCGCCAGATTTTTATTCCGTTTCTTCTCCTGATAGCGGTCCGCAAATTCCGCCGTAAGAGAAATCAGCACCCTTGTGGGAGAAGCCGCCATTTGAAGCAGCTCAAAAACATCCGTAAGCGAACATGAAAAATAGCGCTCTTTCAGATCCTTCAGGCTCTTTTTCATCCGTTCCCGAAGGGCCTTTACACGGGCCTTCTTTCCCTCGTCCACCTGGCCGTCCCGTTTGGCGGAAAGCCTTGCAAATGTCAAATGCTCCAGAGCTTCCTGATATTCCTCATAGACGCGGCAGCCGCAGAGGGTCTCTATCTGCTCCAAATCCTCCAGAAGCGCCTGCTGATACATATAAGGCCCGTCGATCTCCCGGCAGAGTGCAAGCGCAGCCTTTACTTCCGTCCGCCAGCCTTCCATAAGCCTTCCTGCAAAATCCAGAAGGAATTTCATCCATCTGCTCCGATTCAGATCTTCCTCACATTCCGCACCATAAGTCTCCATACACCCTTCCAGCCACCGCCCGGGATAGGGGTAGCTGACAGAAAACTCATAAAGCTGTAAAATTAAGTCCTCAATAGGAGCATCGCTCTTCCCCACCGCGTAGGTTTCCACAAAGCTCACAAACTCCGGACTGTTCTCCCCATAGCGATCCTCAAGAAGCTCCTCAAGGACCTCCCCTTTCAGAAGTTTCAGCTCTCCCTCGTCTCCGATGCGGAAAGACGGGTCCAGATCCAACTGGTGAAAATAATTGCGTATCACATACTGGCAGAAGCTGTGGATCGTGGTGATCTGAGCATTGTGAATCAAGGTCTGCTGCTTTTGCAGATGCACGCTTTCCGGCTCCGCTTCCAGGCGCTTTGCGAGAGCCGCACCGATCCGCTCCCGCATTTCCGCGGCTGCCGCATTGGTAAAGGTCACTACAAGAAGCCTGTCCACATCTACAGGCGTATCCTCTTCTTTATCACCGCAGACCAAGGATAGAATCCGCTCCACCAGTACGGCTGTTTTTCCCGATCCTGCTGCCGCCGACACCAGGATGTCCTTGTTCCGCACATCAATGACCTTTTTCTGTTCTTCCGTCCAATTCACACCCATTGCTATTCTCCGTTCCGGTACTTATTTCATATCGATTCCAGCTATGCCCTGCTCTTCCAGGCATTCTTATCCAAGAAGATCCGCAAACTCAACGGCATATATCTGTAAATCCTTCCACACTGTCCGATTATTGCTATTTCATTTCTTCCTCAATCCGCTCCCAGATCTCCGCGTCCGCAAATGCCTTCAGCCGCCGCATCCCATATCCCTCATCCTTGGGGTCCAGGCCGCATACGCCTCTGTAAGCACAGTAATCACAGGCCGTCTTCCCCTTTAGCTCATAGGGGTTCACATCCGCCCGCCCCTCCAGAATTTCAGAACCAAGCTTTTGTATCTTCCGATTCACAAAGGCGGACAGATCCCGAAACTGCCGCTCCGCCGCCACACAGGACCCGGCCCGCAGGCTGCCGTCCTTATTGTAGGACAGGGGCAGCACGGAGGATTTTCCGGGCATATCCTGGTCAAGCTTTTGAATAATCTCCGGATCTTTGTTGACCAGGCCGCTGAGCTTCAGCTTTTCCATCACCCGCTCATTCAAATCCATGCCCTCTTCCCCCGGCTCCAGATCCAGCACCGGGTCCTGTATCTGGTAGTAAAAGATTCCTGCCGGATGTATCTCCTTGCCCGGATGCTCCCTTGCCGCCAGCTCCATAGCCGCGTTCAGATACACCACCAATTGAAGCTGCAAGCCATGATACAGAGACAAAAGCTGAAAAGAAGTACTTCCTGATTTATAGTCAATAACCTTTACATAGACGTTTTTCTCCTCCTCACACGTATCCATCCGGTCAATACGCCCCTTAAGACGAAGCTCCTCCTCCGGCGAAAGAGAGATATTCACCGCCTCCAGATCCGACACCCCTGAAAAGGAAATCTCATAATTCTCCGGCACAAACAAACCTTTCTGAATTTGCCGCCCAAGCGCCCAGATGGTCCGCTTCATCATCCGCTTCATCCGCTCCGCTGCGTAGGCATTGCGGGCCGTGCTCCGGAGGACGGTATTCCCGTAGTCCGCTGTCACCAGATCCATGCACTCTTCCACCCAGGCCCCCTGAACCTCCTCGGGAATGTCCCGCCAGGTATAGCTGCTGTCCTCAAGACGTTTGGAGAAAAGCTCCAAAGTCTTATGAAAAATATTTCCCATATCCACCGGGGCAAATTCGTACTTTGCCCGCTCCGAAAGCTTCAGGCCGTACATCAGAAAATGAGCGTAGGCGCAGGCCGCATACTGCTCCAGTCTGGTCACACTGTTTTCCAGAACCGTTCCGTAGAGGGCATGAGCCACCGCCCTTCCCAGACGGCTGTCCGTATGGCGGGAAAATGCGGCCTCCATAAGCTCCCCAAGCTTTTCCTCATACTGCTCCCGGGCAGCATACCAGCGGTAAAGCTCATAAAACTTCTTATTTTCCTCCCCTGCCCGGTATGTACGGAGCCCCTCTATCAAAAGGCGCAATCCCTCCTTCGGCGTTGCCGGAAGCTCCTGCTGCCATCCCTCTTCCTTTTTCAGCTCCATTTCCGGGAATAATCCCTTAAGCACATTCATCAGATAAGAGGGCCGCAGAGCCTTACCGCTGCCATCCAGAAGGCTGCAGCACACATAGAGCCTCTTGGAAGGCTTAGTCAGATTAAGATACAGATAAAACCTCTGGATATAGCCCTGCTCTCTTGCCGTAGGAGCCAGATCCATTCCCTGGGCCTTAAGCTGTTCCCGCTCCATATCCGACAGAAGACCGGTGCGTCCGGTATTTTTCGGCACGCTTCCCTCATTTACTCCCAGGAAAAACAGTACCTTTACATCCTTAAGGCGGGTGCGCTCCATATCGCCGGCCACTACCTGATCCACGCCCGGAGGAATCACGCCTACTCTGGCCTCCGCAAAGCCGGCCTCCAAAATCTCCCGGTACTCTCTGGCGGTAAGCTTCTGATCGCCCAGAAGATCCACCAGCTTATCCAGCAAATCCATGACAATCGGATAAATCTGGTGATATTCCTTTGCCAAAACCTGATTTCCCTCTCTTTGAAAACGCTCTTCAAAGACGGAAAGCTTTTTTTGAATCTCCAGTTTTTCAATCAGGCGGTACAGCGCTGTGGTCCGTGTCCGCACATCCACGCCCTTTTTCCGCACCGCTTCGTCAAAGGGAAGGACAATTTCCGCAAATTGCTGACGCAGGCTGTCAATCTCCAAAAGCGCTTCCTCGGTCAGCCCTTTATAGCTTCGGATAAAACGGCCGCCCCATTTCTTCCGGCCCCGGATTCCCAGAGCCAGTACGTAATTCTCCAGAAGATCCGTTTCTTCCCGCCGCATACCGGACAGGCCGCTTCGGAGAAAGCGAAATACCGTCTCATAGGTAAAATCCTGCTCCGTCATTTCCAAAAGCGCACGTAAAAATTCTACGAAAGGATTGTTCAGAACGCTTCGCTTGTAATCCAGGAAACAGGGAATCCCGTATTCCGGGAAAATCCGTTCCAGGCAATGGCCGTAAGCCTCCATATTTCCCGTAATCACCGCAAAATCCCGGTAGTGATATCCCTGTTCCCGGATAAGACGGCGTATCTGTGCGGCTGTCCAGGCGGTTTCCTCCGAAGGATTGCGCAGAAGATGAAGGCTTATCTGCTCCGGCTTTTCCTCAAAGGCTCTGCGGTGCAGGCGGAACAGATTCTGCTCCAGGGCAAAGAGGGCGCCATTTTCCGCAAATCGGGACTGTCCGGAGGGATGGACGATGACAGGCTCCTCTACGGAAACGCCCGCCTCCCCTGCCAGATTCGTCAAAGCTGCAATGGTTTTCCGGCTCATGTAAAAAAGCTGATGCTCGCCCTGGATGCGGTAAGGATCTTCCCGGCTGTCTATGGTAACTGTCACCGTTACTTTTTTTGCATACTGCATCAGCTTCTGCATTAATTTATTCTGGATGGGGGTAAAGCCGGTGAAGCCGTCCAGTACTATTTCGCTGCTGCCTATAAGCTCCGAGCGATCCACAGCCTGGCAAAGCACCTCCAACAGCTCCTCCGCCGTGATGTACTGATCCGCCAGGTATGCGTGAAAAGCCTTGTAAAGTACCTGGAGATCCCGAAGCTTCCAGTAGAGGTGAGGTTTGTTTTTGCTGACTTCCGTGAATTTTTCAAGCTCGTCCTCCGTTACTGCGTATTGGGTAAGCTCTGAGATAAGGGATTTGATTTCGTTGATGTAGCCGGTCTTTTTTAAATTTCCGCCGAGGATTTTCAGCTCGTCCTTGTGCTCCTGGGCAACTTTTCGGAGTACCAGATTTTTTCCCGTCTCCTCCAGAACCTTTCCCACCTGGATTCCTGTTTCCTCAAATACGCGGTAGGCAAGGCGCTGGAAGCTTAAGACATCAATATTCAGGATGCCTCCGTCGGGGTGCATGGTTACCAGATCTTTCTGGGTCTGCATGGTAAACTGCTCCGGCACCAGGACCAGGATTTTCTGATCTGGATGCTCTCTTGATTCTTGGATAATGCTTTGATAGAGGGTATAGGATTTCCCTGAACCCGAATTACCGAAAATAAATTGTAATGACATACTTATTCCTATTCTATAGTCGCTGCGCGACGGCACTAAAGGGTAAAGTCGCTTCGACACACCTGTAATGAGAGTAACTTTTATTCTACGCTTTTTAGAGATTCCACCATATCAATCTTCCGCAGCTTAAAGAACATGACCCCGTTCACAAATGCGGAGAATACGAAGGTTAAAAGTACGCTGTAAACATAGCTCGCAGGTGCAATGTCTCTTCCGAACATCAGCATATCAATCTCCGCCGTCTGAACCACAAAGCGGTGGAGCAGGATTCCAAGACCTACGCCAACTCCGGTTCCGATCACCGTGAGCAGTACATTTTCCCGGTTCACGTAGGCGGAAACCTCCTGATCGAAGAAACCAAGTACCTTCAAGGTGGCAAGCTCCCTCCTGCGCTCATTGATGTTGATGTTATTCAGATTATAGAGCACCACAAAGGCAAGAAGCCCCGCCGCAATTACCAGAACATAGATGATCAAATCCATACTTTTGAGCATATCCGCTACACGTTCCGCCGTACCGCTGATAAAGTCTACGTCCGCCACTGCGTCATACCGGATATACTCTGTCCGCAGCTCTTCTTCAAAGGCTTCGTCCTGCCGGTCATTTTTTATAAGCCACTGATTCCATTCCGGTGCTTCCCCATAGAGGCTTTCATAAAGCTCCCGGCTCATATACACATAATGCATAAAATACTGCTCTGTGATATGAGCCACTCTTACTTCAACGGCCTTGGTATCATCCTCCTTCAAGACAATCGTATCTCCCTTTGATACCCCGAGAAGCCGTGCAAGCTTTTCCGTGATGACAATACCCTGGCTGTCCAGTGCGTAGTGTTCTCTTGTTGTCCGATTCCGCAGATGAATGTAGGTGTCAAGCTCTTCTTCAAACTCCGGTACTATCAAATAGGCACTTCGGGGCGCTCCTCCGGCCTCCGCATCCACGGCGGTCTCCAAAACCCTCATATGGTGGAGGATACGTTCGTCGCCCTCAATCTGCTTTACAAGCTCCTCACGCTCCTGAGCGTCCGCATCCTTATCTATGCCGATAGACCCGTCATAATCAAATACATTCCCAAACTGTCCGTTTCCAATATAAAGAATGGAGTCCTTAATCCCAAAGCCCACCAAAAGCAGCGCCATACAGCCGCCGATTCCGAAAATGGTCATAAAGAACCGCTTTTTGTAACGTACCAGATTGCGGACCGCCGCTTTCTGACTGAACGTCAGATGCCTCCAGAGAAAACCGATATATTCCAGAAATACACGTTTCCCGGACTTCGGAGCGGCCGGGCGCATCAGATTCGCCGGAACTGCGTTCAGCTCCCTGTAGCAGGCGGCAACAGCGGCAAGAGTGGTACAGGAAACGGCAACGGCGGCGGCCGTTACGGAATATTCCAGATTCAGCGGCGTCAGGATGTCGGGCAGATTGTTGTAGAGAATCTTGTAGGCGCTTATAATGACTGCCGGGAGAATCTTCTGTCCGGCCGCAAGTCCGATAAGGCTTCCCAAAAGGCTTGACAGCAGGGCATACAAAATATATTTGGAGGCAATGGAACCCTTTCCATAGCCCAATGCCTTCAAGGTTCCGATCTGGGTGCGCTGTTCCTCCACCATGCGCGTCATGGTGGTAAGGCTTACAAGAGCGGCGACCAGAAAGAAAATGGCCGGGAATACCTCTCCGATAGCTCCGATGCGGTCTGCGTCATTGCCATACTCCACATAGGTCTGAATGTACTGGCGATCCAGTACGTACCACTCCGGCTGCTTCAAATCCGCAAGCTCCTGTTTGGCATCTGCAATCTTTACCCTGGCGTCCGCAAGGGTTTCTTCATTTTCCTCCAGAGCTTCTTCATATTCTGCCTCCCCGTCGGCAAATTCCGCCTTGGCATCCGCAAGCTCGGTTTCCGCATCTTTTAAGGTCTGGCGGGCGTCCGCAAGCTCGGAGCGTCCGTCGGCTAACTTTTTCTCGCCGTCGGCAAGCTCTTCCTCTGCCTCCAGCAATTCCTGTTCCGCCTCATAAGCCTTGCTGTTTCCTGCGTCTACCTCATCGCTGCCTGCGTCCAGCTTGCGTTTGCCCTCCGCTAAGGCGGCTGCTCCGGCGTCCAGCTTTGCTTTGTTTTCCTGTACTATGGGGGATAGCTGGGCCTGCGCTGTGAGAAGCTCGGTCTGCCGGGCCTTAAGCTCGGTCTGTTGGGCCGCAAGACCGGCCTGTTGAGCCTCTATTTCTGTCTGCTTCTCCTCAAGACCTTTCTCTAAAGAGGACCAGCCCGGTTCTTTTTCTTTCAGTGCGTCCAATTCTTCTTTTTCGGCGTCGGTCCGCTGATCCTCCGGTTTAGATAAAAGTTCCTGATACCTTTGTCTATCCCTTTCTATCTTAAGCAATTGGGCTTCAATCTGGCCAAGCCCCTCCTCTGCCTGCTCTATTCCTTCCTGAACCTGTGCAAGACCGTTCTCTGTCTGTGCAAGTCCGTCCTCTATCTGTGCTAGCTGCTCCAGAAACGGTGCAAGCTGCGCATAGCCTGCGTCCACCTCCGCCTTATTTTTCTCATATTCAGCATAGCCTTTCTGTATCTGATAGGTCGCCTTTACCAGCTCTTCCTTCGCCTCATTCAGCTCCTTCCAGCCGTCGGCCACCTCCTGCTTTCCGTCCAGAAATTCCTTTTCCTTATCGGCAAATTCCGCCTCTCCGTCAGCAAGCTCTTTTTTGCCGTCGGAAAGCTTCTCTTCCGCGTCCGCAAGCTTCACCCTTGCATCTTCAAGCTCTTCCCCGGCGTCTTTCAGCTTCTGCTCTCCGTCGGCTACTTCCTTTTCCGCATCCGCAATCTTTTCCTGTCCTTCCTCCTGGATCTCTGCATAGCGGATATCGCACCGCTCCTTTTCAATGGACTCAATCCGCTCCACCAGATCATCCACCAGATTGTCGTATTCCTCCGTATAGCAAGTCAGCTCATAGGCCCCTTCCGCAGTCACGCAGATCTGGGTATAATAATCCTGCTCAAAAACCTCCGGGCGCACAATCAGAAATCCGTCCAGGCTCCCGCTTCCGATACCGGTGGTTCCCCGGTCAAGAGACATATAATAGGAAGTGGTCCCCGCCCCCACAATGGTAAAGCTCTCCTGGTTCACCAAGTCCGAAGTCTCATCCTCCGTGCCGGATGCCAGGGTAATCTCCTCTCCTATGACGCAGAGGCCGGAGGTCAGCAGATTGTAGTCCACAAGACACTCATTTTTCTCTTTTGGAAGCCGTCCCTCTCTCACATGAATCCGGTTCATTTCTTCCGGCTGTGACATAACCTGGAGATTCAGCTGACGATCCCCAAGCTGACCAAACATATCCACGGAACGGACAGGCATAACCTCCTTCACGCCTTCCACCGCCGCAATCGCCTCAGCGTCCTCCTCTGTCATGCCCAGAGTTCCCATTACCCGGATATCCATAAGGTTGCTCTCGTCAAAAAAGGCATCCGCCGACAGCCGCATATCCGGCTTGGAAGCCCGCACACCGGCAAAAAAAGCCACACCCAGGGCATTGATTAGAAGAATTGACAGAAAACGGTTCAAAGTTTTCCGAATTTCCATATAAAATTCTTTTTTTAAGGCACGTTTTCTCATAATCATCTCCGCAATTCAAGGAAACCTGCTCCTAAGTCCATCTGTTTCTCAAAATGGAATTGAAAGCTACCACTCAATGGTTTCAACGGAAACCGGAGCCTCGTTTTTCTCCATCCGGCTTACCCGGCCGTTTTTAATCTTAATCACCCGATCCGCCATCGGCGCAATGGCCTGATTATGAGTAATCACAATTATGGTCATTCCTTTTTCCCGGCAGGTATCCTGCAGGAGTTTTAAGATCGCCTTGCCCGTATTATAGTCCAAAGCGCCCGTAGGCTCGTCACAGAGCAGCAGCTTGGGATTCTTCGCCAGCGCTCTTGCAATGGCCACCCGCTGCTGCTCCCCGCCGGAAAGCTGCGCCGGGAAATTTCCCTTGCGTCCCTCCAGTCCAACTTCTTTAAGCACCTGCTCCGCATCCAGAGGGTCCTTGCAGATCTGCAGGGCCAGCTCCACATTTTCCAGGGCGGTGAGATTTTGGACCAGATTGTAAAACTGAAACACAAAGCCGATATCGTCACGGCGGTAAGCAGTCAGAGCCTTTCCCTTAAAGCCGCTGATATCCTTTCCGTCCACCCATACCTCCCCGGAGGTACAAGTATCCATTCCGCCCAGAATGTTGAGCACTGTCGTTTTTCCTGCTCCGCTGGGGCCCACAATTACCGCAAACTCTCCCTTTTCAATTTCAAAATCAATCCCATCCACAGCCGGAATGGTAACTTCCCCCATCTGATATATCTTTTTCACCTGTTTTAATTCTACGAAATGCGCCAAGACAAACCTCTTTCTATTCTCAGATTTCAACAGCCATTCTGCACCTATGCATCTAAGTGTAGCATAAATACATCCGGAAGTCATCCCAAAGAACTCAGGAAAAATATACATAAAAAACATCCTTTGTCTGAACGGCAGGCTTCGTCCGCAAGGCATAAAAAAAGACCGATCCAAAAGCCTGGCGCCTATGAATCCGTCCCGTGATTCTTCTCTCTTTTTCAACCGCAATATTCAATCCTGTTCCTGTAGACAGAATTAGAGGGTATCAGTACTTGTTGTCATCTGATACCCTCTGTTAAACTATGCTGTCCATTGGACTTTTACCTCTTTTCTTTGTGTTTGTTTTCAAGTTGCGGTTACCATTCTGAATTTTTCTTCCAAAAACAATTGCCTCTGAAAATTTTTTCTTCAGTTGGTAATTTTTTTGAAGTCCTTTCGACTCCTTCCGTTCGACTTCTTCTGTGCTCGGCTTTTCCCCTCTGTAATCATAAGATTTTCTTTTCCGGTTATTTTTTCTTCTTCTTTTTTTGATCTCCTTTCTGGTTGATCTTTCCTGTTAGATGGCTTAGCTTGGAAGAAGTTCCCGGCCCGCTCAGAAAAGAGCGGTGAAATCTTCTACGATGCCGTCACAGTCTTCGTTGACAACAAGCATGACGCAGGTTCCGTTGGAGGTAATGCGGGAGTTGCTGTCCCACTGCTCGATCAGGTCGTCGTACCAGGCCCCGCCGCCGGCCATGATGTCCACACGGTTCTGGAAGATGTCTTCTACGGCTGCAACATCCTCGGGGTTCTCGACTTGCACCAGGCAGAAGTCGCCGCTGTTCTGCCGGGCCTCCGGGGTGTAGACCAGCAGCTGGGTAACGCTGATGTCGTTGAGGCCGTTGTACTGGGTATCGATCAGATCGGCATCCGCCTGGTGCATTGGGCCAAAATCGTGCTTGGCCACGGTGGCATCATAGAATGTCTGAAGATCCACTTGGGGGCCGGTGGAGGTGAAGCTACTGCCGGGAGTGGGAGTGCTTTGCCCGGCTCCGCAGGCGGCAAGGGAGAGAGCGAAAGCCGCAAGTATGGCAGCTGTAAGTATCTTCTTTTTCATGTATCTTTTTCCCCTTTCGTGCGTTTCAGCGAATGAGTTTCCAACCAAGGCGGGCAAGAGCGTATGTGGTGGCTGATTCGATCGCGAAGCCGGCAAACAGGCCGAATCTCCACACGCCAATGACGCTGCCCAGAATGGCAGCGATGATGCCGCTGAGGATGAGTATCTGCGCGCCTGTTGTGAAAAAGTCTTCTTTTGGATTTTCTCTCATGTGCGAACCTCCCTTTTTGTTTGTGAGCTTGTGGCTTTTTATTAGCATGTGTATTGTATGCGTGATTCTGTATATTATTTTGGGGGTTGATACAAAGAAAAGGTGACCGGGTATTTGTCGGGGGTCTCTCTGGCGGCATCCTTCTGGGCTACTGCCCCAGCCGTGCTTTGTGCCCTCCCTCTATGGACACAGCAAGACCCCCTGGCCAGTTCAGCCAGGGGGCGCGTCTTTCTCTGTCTTCCCGGGAAGGGGATGTTCCAAGTCCGGAATGTAGTTTGTGCAGGGATTATGCATGATATTCGCCCCGGCCTAGCGGAACAGCCGCTGGCCCAGCCACAGGAAAATGCAGGCGCCGATGACGGAGACGATAGTGCTCGCAAGCCACCCGTACGCCCAGATCCCCAAAATGCCAGACAGGAAACTGCCAACGAAGGATCCGATGATGCCTACAACGATGTTCCGCAGCAGGCTGCTCTTCGTGCCCATTATCTGCCCGGCAATCCAGCCGACAATTGAGCCGGAGATCAGCGTCCCCAAAAGTCTGAACATGCCAATCACTCCTTTCTGTTTTTTGTTGTATGCGAAAACAACAAAATCCATATGCGGAATTGGCGGCCCTTGTTTCCTGGCAATCCGCTCAATGTTGCTAACAACGCCGAAATGCAATTGGGAAATCCCGCATACAATAGATCGGAACTGACGGCAAGGTCTGGAAAAGAAAATTTTAAAGGAGGAAGCATGGGTCAGCCGTCCCCGTGCAAAACATTATGGGAAAGAAAAGGAAGCTTATTGGAATTATTATGGCAGCGGTT
>OFGP01000515.1_pt1 | contig 37812 bp, 33 predicted proteins | sample 1521781 | NCBI WGS metagenome assembly OFGP01 (sample SAMEA3504113, study PRJEB24116) | mouse gut metagenome | biome: mouse gut; feature: mouse-associated habitat; material: faeces | place: Denmark | collected 2011
TATTAAATATAAAATAGTAATATAAATAAAACAATATTATATCAAATGGAGGTATAGTGGAAAAGAGAAAGGAGTGAGGGAATGGTATTTAACACAGGTGCAGCTCTTTTAGACGCCATCGTTCTTGCGGTTGTATGTAAGGAAAAAGAGGGCACATATGGATACAAGATCACTCAGGACGTGAGACAGGCGATTGAAGTGTCGGAGTCAACGTTGTATCCAGTGCTGCGGCGGCTGCAGAAGGACGACTGCCTGGAGGTATATGACATGGAATGCGGCGGGAGGAATCGCAGGTATTATAAGATTACCGAGAAAGGAAGCGCACAGTTGAATTTGTACCGGACAGAGTGGGTGAACTATTCTTCTAAAATTACAATGTTATTTTCGGGAGGAGAGCTGACATGAGCAGAGAAGAATTTATGAGGCAGTTAGAAGCGCTGCTGACAGACATATCAGAAGAAGAGAAGCGTGAAGCGCTATCGTATTATCGAAGTTATTTTGAAGATGCTGGAGAAGAAAATGAGGAACGCATATTAAAGGAACTGGAATCTCCCCAGAAAGTGGCAGCTACGATTAAGGCAGACCTTGGGATAGAGCAGAATCCAGGGATCGGTTCTTATACAGAACATGGCTATGAAGATCAAAGATTTGAGCAGAAACATGCGGTAGACTTAAAGAAGGAAGCAGGACAGGAACGTCAGCATGGAGGCTATGCATATCAGGGGAACCAAACAGCGAAAATACTTTTAATTGTCGTCCTTGCATTGATTACCAGTCCCATCTGGGGCGGCTTGCTGACTGGGATCTTAGGCACAATATTCGGAATTGCGGTAGGCGTTGTAGCGACGGCAGCCGCGCTTTATATCAGCGGCGGAGTGCTGTTTGGAATTGGAATCGGTGAGTTTGCAGTCGGAAGCCTTGGCATAGGGTTTGCGCTGACGGGGGCTGGAATGCTGGTATGGGCAATTGCGGTTCTTGTGACAGTTTTTGGCGTATGGATTTGCGGGAAAGCGATTCCCTGGATTTGCAAAATGATTGCAAAGCTTTGGCGAAGCTTATTCCCTGGAAAGGAGGCATTATGAAAGGATTTACAAAGGTTGCACTGATCCTGTCTCTGGTCCTAGTCGTATTAGGAAGCACTTTTTGCATGATAGGGCTGGGGATTGGGTTCAGTTTTCAGGAGTTTTGGGAAAATGTGGAAGATGGGGAATTTTCGATTGGATCTGTAAACCATATACCTTTTGTAAACGTGGCAAATTGGTCAGGTTGGAGAGATGACGGAGAGGATTGGAGCAGCGCTGCGACAGAAGATTACAAGTTCGCATGGCGGGGAAAGAAACAGCAAGACAGTGTTGAAAAACTGGATCTCAATGTCTATTTTGGTATGGTGGTCTTTGAGGAAAATACGGAAAACGAGAATCAAATACAGGTGAAAGTGGAATACCGAAAGAAAAATCACAGACGCAACGTGGAAGTATACAAAGATGGGACCACTTTAAAAATTCAGGAAACCGGAAGCCGCAAAGGCACCCACGACGACAGCGCCCGGATTACGATTCAGATGCCGGATGGCATGCAAGATCAGAAACAGGTGTTGCAGGAATTGAATCTGGAACAGGCTGCGGGAGGGATTTTTATCGATATGCCATTGACATCAGAGGTAATTAATATTAATGTAAAAGCGGGAGAATGCGAAGCATCACAAAAACTTACAGCATTAAAGAACATCTTTATAGAAGTCGGAGGAGGCCAGATCGATTTAGACGAGGTGTCGGCAGAGGAGATTTCTCTGAAAGCAAATGCCGGTCAGATTGACACCGAAAAGCTAGAGGCAGACGCTATCCGCATCGAATGCGGGGTGGGAGACATACAAACGGAAGTGGCTGGAAGAGAACAAGATTATGATTATGACGTTACATGCAGTATGGGCGATGTGGAAATTGGGGATAACAGATATAGCGGCTTCAGTTCTAAGCGCAGGATTGAGAATGGAGGAGGAAAAGTGATGGAAGTGGATTGCGGCGTAGGCCGGGTAGAGGTTTCCTTTGAAAAATAATCTCAAATCCGAGCAGGTCTGTTTGAGACGAGGAGGAGCCTTGTCAACGGTCAGCCAGACAGCACACGAAGCTATGAAAAAGAAGCAATCGGAGTGAAAGAGATTATTCTTTCTCTCATGAACTGCCTGTTTGTGCAAAGTTGCACAGAATGGAGGAAAAGATGGAAAAACGATTATTTAAGTCTAGGACTAACAGAGTGATTTGCGGCGTATGCGGAGGAATCGGAGAATATTTTCATGTCGATCCTACGATCATCCGGCTGCTGGCGGTGCTGCTTGGATGCACGACGACAGGGATTTTCATTTACCTGGTGGCGGCGGTGATTATGCCGGAAGAGCCCTGAGGATGAGTTTTAATTTTGAAATTTCATGACGGAGCAATATGATGTTGGGGGCTGTTGCAAAATAGCTGATATATACAGGGTATGGTTTCAGAGCGCTTGAGCCTTATCCATATATTGTATATCAGCTGTATTTTGCAACAGCTTCTGCTTGTCTTACAGCAGTTTTTTCATCTGCTGTAAAGACAAGGATGTTGGAAGGATGGCAGGAGATATGAGGGGGTGTCGCACGAAGATATTTACTTGGTCAAAAGGTTTTGATTGCAAAGCAATGCAAACAAAATGCACAAAATTCATCTTGGAAAGCTAGCTTTCCAGAGTGATTTCTGTGCATTCTGTCTTTGCCGCATCAGCGGCAAGACCTTTTGACCAAGTAAATATCTTCGTGCGACACCCCCAAACTACCTGTTTGTGCTGAAAAGCGCACAGAATAGAGGAAAATATGAAGATACGGGAAAAGCTAACGTTTCGAGGACTTATTATTTCCTTGAAAGAATTAAATATTGCCAAGCCAGCTGATCCGGAGCGGTTTGTAATGGAAGATGGGCTGACTGAGCTGTTAGACGGCCTGTACCGCTATCAGGTGCAGATTGTCAATCTGGATATGTATCAGGCAGACAGCAAAGAGAAGCTTTTGGCAGTGCTGCAGCTTTTGAATCTCAAACCGGAGGAATGCTTGCTGCTGGCGGCGACGGACAAGGTCATGTCGCTGGCGCAGGAGCTTGATCTTGCTTGCATGGGTTATCTCAATCCCAGGATTTTGGGGCAGAGACTTTCCCAAGCGCAAATGCTGGCGCAGGGCTTTGAGGAAGTTGATGTAATGTTTTTAAAACGGGTTTACCAGAGAAAACATCAAATCCCATGGACGCTGATAGAGACAAGGCGCTGCATCCTCCGGGAGATTACCTTGGAGGATCTTGATGATTTGTATGAACTTTACCAGGGAAAGGCGATTACAAAATATATGGAGGGCTTGTATGAAAACCGCGTAGAAGAGGAAGAATATACCAAGGCGTATATCCAAAATATGTACCAGTTTTATGGTTATGGCATGTGGGTTGCGGTGGAGAAAGCTACTGGGAAAGTGATAGCAAGGGCGGGCCTTGACCATATGCAACTGCCAGAGGAGACGGTTTTGCAATTAGGGTATGTTGTTGGGGAGCAATATCAGAACCAGGGCTATGCCACAGAGCTTTGCGAAGCAATTCTTGATTATGCGAAAAATCATACCCAATTTGCGGAAATTTATTGTTTCATTCAGAAAGAGAACCATATTTCCATTCATTTAGCAGAAAAATTGGGATTTATTTGGAAAGAAGATATAAAAATACGCAGAAAGTCATTGCAAAAATATGTAAAGTCGTTGTATAATGTGGATTAACTCAAACGAAAAATGAAGGTACATATGGGGAACGGCAAGAGACAGGCAAGATGGAGAAATGCGCATGGAAAAGAATAAAAATCAATTGGAAGAGCAGCAGAATCTAAAAATGCAGGAGGATCATATTAAGCCTACCAAGGAATTTGTGAGTCCGGAAAGTTTATATGAAGATCTAATCGCAGGCGTGAGAAGGTACCATCCTTCCGCAGACATTTCCCTTGTTGAAAAAGCATATAAGATTGCAGACGAGGCGCATAAAGGGCAAGTGCGCAAATCAGGAGAGGCTTATATCATACATCCTCTGTGCGTTGCCATTATCCTTGCAGAACTGGAATTGGACAAAGAGACGATTGTGGCGGGAATACTCCATGACGTGGTGGAGGACACCGTGATGACCGAGGAAGAGATTGCCAAGGAGTTCAGCCAGGAGGTTGCGCTATTGGTAAATGGAGTCACCAAGCTTGGGCAATTGCCCTATGAGGCAGATAAAGTGGAAGTCCAGGCGGAAAATATGCGTAAAATGTTTCTTGCAATGGCAAAGGACATCCGCGTGATCTTGATTAAGCTTGCAGACCGACTTCACAATATGCGGACGTTGAAGTATATGAGACCCGAGAAGCAGAAGGAAAAGGCGCGCGAGACCATGGATATCTATGCCCCGATCGCCCAGCGCCTTGGCATTTCCAAAGTCAAGATCGAATTAGACGATCTTTCTTTGAAATATTTACAGCCAGAAGCATACTATGACCTGGTGGATAAAGTCGCCATAAGAAAAAGCGTCAGGGAAGAATATATCGCCCAGTTGGTGGAGGAAGTAAAAAATCATGTAAAAGGCGCAGGCATCAAGGCTTTCATTGACGGGCGCGCAAAGCATTTCTTTAGCATCTACAAAAAAATGGTAAATCAGGATAAGACTCTTGATCAGATTTATGATTTGTTCGCCATTCGCATAATTGTAAATTCTGTCAGAGACTGCTATGCGGTGTTGGGCGTAATTCATGAGATGTATAAGCCGATTCCGGGGAGATTCAAAGATTACATCGCCATGCCAAAGCCAAACATGTATCAGTCTTTGCACACCACCTTGATAGGTCCCACAGGACAGCCCTTTGAAATACAAATCCGCACGTTTGACATGCACCGTACGGCAGAATATGGAATTGCTGCTCATTGGAAGTATAAAGAAGTTTCCAATGGCAATAAGAATGTAGAAAAAAATCAGGAGGAGGAGAAGTTAAGCTGGCTTCGCCAGATTCTGGAATGGCAGAAAGACATGTCTGACAACCGGGAATTTTTAAGCCTCTTAAAAAGCGATTTGGATTTGTTTTCCGACACGGTTTTTTGCTTTACGCCTACTGGGGAAGTGAAAAATCTGCCGAATGGATCGAGCCCGATTGATTTTGCATACTGTATTCATTCTGCTGTTGGCAATAAAATGATCGGCGCCAAGGTAAACGGCAAGCTTGTGAATATTGATTATGTGATTCAGAACGGGGACCGTATCGAGATTTTGACTTCTCAGAACTCTAAGGGACCTAGCAGGGACTGGCTTAATATTGTCAAAAGTACCCAGGCAAAGAATAAAATCAACCAATGGTTCCGCAGCGAATTTAAGGAAGAGAATATCTCCAAGGGCAAGGAGATGATGAGCCAGTATTGCAAAACAAAGAGCATCGATTGGCATTGTTTGAATCAGCCATGCTATCAGGAACGAATCATGAGAAAGTATGGCTTTCGGGATTGGGAGTCTGTGCTGGCTGCCGTGGGGCATGGCGGTTTGAAAGAAGGGCAGATTGTCAATAAAATGATGGAGTACTATCAGGAAGACCACAGATTAGCCCTCACGGATGAAGATATTTTAAAAAATATCGAACATGGCGGAATGGGCAGAACGGCTTCCGGCGGAGGGAAAGAGAAACGTGTCAGCGTGCGTTCTAAGAGCGGCATCGTGGTAAAAGGCATTGATGATGTGGCAGTACGTTTTTCCCGCTGCTGCGCTCCAGTGCCAGGAGATGAGATCGTGGGATTCGTAACTAGGGGAAGGGGAATTTCGATTCACCGAACCGACTGTATTAATGTGCTCAATCTTTCGGAACTCGACCGGATGCGCCTGCTGGATGCAGAGTGGCAGACCAATGAGGACGAAGAAGGCCGTTATATGGCTGAGATTAAGATTTATGGTAATAACCGCACCGGACTTCTGGTGGATATTACCAAGGTTCTGACGGAACGTCAGATTGATATCAGCGCTGTCAATTCCAATACCAGTAAACAAGGGATCGCAACGATTACGATTGCATTTGGAACCAAAGGAAAAGAGGAACTCAACAGTTTGGTTGATAAGATTCGTCAGGTGGAGAGCGTGATTGATATAGAAAGAACTAGAGGGTAATAAGATATGTACAGATATTGTAAAATTAGAAAACAGCAGTGCCAAAGCTTTTGCCAGGGTACTGCTGTTTTTTTAATGTCACAGAAGTTATGTATCACACGATGACATGTAATTCTTATTTGCTTAAATGGAATACGTCGATCAGGCTCTTTAAGAGATTCGCCTGTTCGCTGAGCTGCTCGCTGGTAGCGGCGCTCTCCTCGGCGGTGGCGGAATTCGTCTGCACCACATTGGAGATCTGCCCAATTCGCTCTTGAATCTGGGAAACAGAATTTGCCTGGATCTTGGCTGCATTGGCAATCTGATTCGTTGTTTCTGCAATTTCATTTGCATTGGTCACTACGGATACAAGCTGAGAGGCAGTCTGATTTGCAATTTTGCTGCCATATTCTACAGCCGTGATGGAGCGTTGAATCAATTCCGTAGTAGATTTGGAAGCTTCTGAGCTCTTTCCTGCGAGTTCCCGTACTTCTTTAGCAACTACGGCGAATCCTTTACCAGCTTCTCCGGCGCGGGATGCTTCCACAGCGGAGTTCAAGGCAAGAATATTGGTCTGCAGGGCAATATCCTCGATGGTCTTGATAATCTTGCTGATCTCGTTGGAACTATCGCTGATTTCCTGCATCGCTTGGATCATCTCCTGCATCTTCTGGTTGCTTTCGGAGATCTGATCACGCAGCAATTCCACTTTGTGACTTGCTTCCTGGGCATTTTCTGCAGTTTCTCCCACATGGTGAGAAATATTCTGCATGCTTCCGTCCAGTTCCTCTACGGCGCTAGATTGCTGCACAGCTCCTTGGCTGAGCGCCTGAGCCCCGATAGACATCTGTGAGGATCCGTTTGAAACATAACTGGAACTTTCGGCTATCTGGGACATGGTACCATTGAGTTTTGTAAGGATGTCTTCCAAGGATTTCTTAATGGAAGTAAAATCGCCTACATAATCCTGATTGATCGTGGACGTCAGGTTTCCCTTGGAAATCTCTTCCAGTATAGAAGAAATCTCTCCAATGTAATTGCGTAGCCGCAGGATCGTGTTTTCAAAAGCTTCGGCAAGAACGCCGATCTCGTCATTGGAATGGAAATCCACCGTTAAGTTTTCACCTCTCTCAAGCCCCAAGTCTCCATTTGATATGGTCTGGGCAAGAGTAGTAATCTTCGAAAGAGGCTTGGATACGGCGCTTCTGATAAAAAGCGACATCAGGAAAGCGCTTATAAGGACAAGAGTAACTCCTGCAGCACAAGACAGCTTAATCGTGAGATCGATTTCTTCGGAAGCCGCCTCCATGGATACTCCTGCAAACACAAGACCGTTGATATTGCCGGCTTCATCCTTGGTAGGCACATAGGAACAAAGGTAATCGGTGTCAAAAAGGTTCAATTCTCCGATATAGGATTTGCCTTGCTCTAGCACGATCTCGGCAATGTCGTCAGCTAGCGGCGTTCCTATAATGCGCTTGCCATCCTGCTCCACGGTAGTGTAAGCCCTTGTGTTTCCTTCAAAGATCGTAAATTCACAGCGCATTTCTTCTTTTAGATCGTCAAGTATCTGGTTTATGGCGTCAGCATCATCTACATCATAATGCTGTAACATATAACTCAGCATGTTGGTGCCGTTGACGCAGCGGTTCTCCAGCATCCGCATGGTTTGGTGATTGAACATGTAGATACACAAGATTACCATAAGCGTCATGCTGACTAGCATCAATAACATTACCAGATTGTTTACTTTGCGTCCAAGATGTCGTACTCTTTTGTTTTTTTTGTTCATAATGCTCACTCCAGTTTTCGTTAAATTAGCTTATCATTTTGCAGCCTAAAAAATGATAAAGTACCATTCATTATATATATTATATAGTATTTGTAGAAATTGCAAGAACAAGTTTAAGAAAAAATACAAAAAATACAGAATTAATAATTTTATCTGGTCAATTTTTCCGGTAAGCGTTATAATGAGATAATTGTTAGTAAGAAAGGAATGCGCATACTATGAAGATTGAGCGATATTGTGTAGGGCAGGTTGGAACAAATTGTTATTTTGCAATTAATGAAAAGACAAAAGAAACGCTGGTCATTGATCCGGGGGATTCTGCGCAGATGCTGGCAGAAAAAATCCGCGAGCAAGGATTGATTCCAACGGCAATCCTGCTGACCCACGGTCATTTTGACCATGCCATGGCGGCAGAGGAACTCGCTGAGATTTTTGAACTAAAAATATATGCCCATGAGGAAGAAAAAGATACATTGCATCAACCAGGAATGAATGTCTCGGCAATGATTGGACGACGGGACAGTTACCGGGCGGATATTTTTGTAAAAGACGGGGCGCTTTTGCAGCTAGCGGGGATGGAGGTCAAGGTACTGCATACGCCAGGACATACGCCGGGAGGATGCTGCTATTATCTGGAAAAGGAGCAAGCTTTGTTTAGCGGAGATACGCTGTTTTGCCAGTCTGTAGGCCGGACAGACTTCCCAGGGGGAAGCATGTCAATGATCGTGCGTTCCATTAGAGATAAGCTTCTGGTTCTGCCAGATGAGGTAAAGGTATATCCAGGTCACATGGATCTTACGACTATTGGCATGGAACGAAGGCAGAATCCGTTTTTGTGAGTAGGAACAGAGGAAGAGTGTAAAATTTGTTAATTCTTTCGCGAACTACCTGTTGGTGCTGTAAAGCGCACAGAATGGAGGAAATGATGACATGATAACTGTATGCTTGAATCGGGCAAATTTTGAATATGATATCCATTCTCTGGTAAAGGCATTTTTTGCCACGGAAGAAGTAAAGGTTTTTGCAGATCAAGATAAAATCAGCAGAATCGAGCAGCAATCGCCGCCCCGGTTCCGTCTTGAGATCTGCTATCGGCAAGGAGAAAACGGACAAAAGGACTGCATAGAAGTCGTCTTGCAAGAACCAGAGGAAAGCGCTGTATACGCCATAAAGCTTAGGGACTCTATAGAGGCGGATTTTTCTTTTCGCATTGAGACGAAGAATCAGTTAAAGAGATGTCTCTATCAGATGCTTTCCAAATATACAGGGCAGCAATTGCCCTGGGGCGCCCTTACGGGAATCCGGCCAGTAAAAATAGCAATGGCCATGTTGGAAGAAGGAAAGGAAGAGGCGGCGGTCAGAGCGCATATGGCGAGTTCTTATTTTGCCTCACAGCAGAAAATTGATCTCAGTATTGAGATTGCAAAGCGGGAAAAGGAACTGCTAGGCACAGTGGACTATCAGGATGGATACAGCCTTTATATCGGCATCCCTTTTTGCCCCAGCATTTGTTCTTACTGCTCTTTTTCCTCTTCGCCGATCGAGAAATGGAAGGACAAGGTTCAGCAATATCTGGACGCTCTGGAAGAAGAACTTCGTTTTACAGGGAAATTATGCCGCAGGCGCAAATTGAATACCATCTATATCGGAGGCGGAACGCCGACCACCTTGTCCCCGGAGCAGCTAAAGCGGCTGTTTGCCGCAATTGAGAAACATTTTGACTGTGCGCGGTTATCAGAATATACCGTGGAGGCAGGAAGGCCAGACAGTATCACCAGGGACAAGCTGAATGTCCTTAAAAGTCATGGAATTTCCCGGATTTCAATCAATCCGCAGACTATGAAGCAGGAGACGCTAGACATTATCGGACGCCGTCATACCCCTGCCCAGGCAGAAGAAGCTTTTTTTATGGCAAGAGAGCTTGGGTTTGACAACATCAATATGGATTTCATCGTGGGTCTGCCGAAAGAAAATATTGATGACGTCAGAGCTACGATGGAAGCTGCAAAGAAATTATCCCCTGACAGCCTCACGGTCCATTCCCTTGCCATGAAGCGGGCGGCAAGGTTTCGGATGGTTCCAGAAGATTACGAGGGCATGGAAATGTCAAATAGCTGGGATATTATTGATCTTACAGCACGTTATGCCAGGGATATGGGGCTTGCTCCCTATTATTTATACCGTCAGAAAAATATGGCGGGCAACTTTGAAAACGTGGGATATGCAGCGCCTTTAAAAGCGGGACTTTATAATATTTTGATGATGGAGGAGAAACAGCCGATTCTTGCCCTTGGCGCAGGCAGCATCTCAAAGCAAATATATCCTGACGGACATATTGAGCGCTGTGAGAATGTCAAAGACGTTGCTCAGTATATCGCAAGGATTGACGAGATGATCGCAAGGAAGAAAGCGTTGTTTGCGCAATGGCGGGAAACTCTGTAAGCGTCACAAGAGAGAATTTTATTGACAATAAATGCAGGATGGAGGAAATGATATGGCATTGGCAAAGAAGCCAGTAAATGGCATGAAAGATATTTTACCAGAAGAAATGCAGATTCGGGATTATGTAATCAATGTAATAAAAGACACTTACCGCAGTTTTGGATTTACCCCCATAGAGACCCCCTGTATGGAAAATATTGGGAATCTCAGCAGCAAGCAGGGCGGAGAAAATGAGAAATTAATCTTTAAAGTGTTAAAACGTGGAGAAAAACTAAATCTTGAGACAGCGCAGACAGAGAATGACGTGGTGGATTTTGGAATGCGTTATGATCTGACATTGCCTCTGGCACGGTTTTATTCTAATAATTCCAACAGCTTGCCAGCTCCGTTCAAGGCGCTGCAGATCGGAAATGTGTGGCGCGCGGATCGTCCCCAGCGGGGAAGATACCGTCAGTTTATGCAGTGCGATATCGATATTTTGGGAGAGCCAGGCAATCTTGCAGAGATTGAATTGATCCTTGCGACTACGACCACGCTTGGCAGACTGGGATTCCGAAATTTTCAAATCCGCATCAACGAACGCAGAATCTTAAAGGCGATGGCAAAATACAGCGGCTTTTCGGAGGAGTCCTTTGACACGGTGTTTATCATTCTGGACAAGATGGACAAGATCGGCTTAGAGGGTGCGGCGCAAGAACTGGAAAAGAATGGCTTTCCAAGAGAAGCGATTGACAAATACCTGGCTCTTTTTAAACGTTTGCAGGGAAAAGAAGACGTGGCGCAGGGAGTCTCCTATCTGGCAGAGGAATTGGGAAGCTATCTTGATCAGGAAGTGGCTGCAAGCTTAAAAGAGATTGCGGCGAGCGTCAATGCTACCAAGGAAGCAGAGTTCGACTTGGTGTTTGACCCCACGCTTGTAAGAGGGATGTCTTATTATACAGGGACAATTTTTGAAATCGCTATGCCTGAATTTGGCGGAAGCTGTGGCGGCGGCGGCCGTTATGATGGGATGATCGGCAAATTTACTGGAAAAGACGTGCCAGCCTGCGGGTTTTCGATAGGCTTTGAGCGCATTATCCTGCTGCTTTTGGAGAGTGGATTCCAGGTGCCAGGACAGTCGCAAAAGGCGGCGTACCTGATTGAGAAGAATTATCCAGAAGACAAGCTTGTAGAAGTGATCGCCTTAGCTCAGGAACAGCGCAAAGAGGGAAAGCAGGTGCTTGTGACAACGATGAATAAGAACCGCAAGTTCCAGAAAGAAAAGCTGACGGCGGAAGGTTACGCTGAAATAAAAGAATTTTTTAACAGGGATTGAAAGAAGGAGGAAGTGAAACATGGCAGAATCAATGAAAGGGCTTTGCAGGACCCACAGATGTACGGAAGTTTCGCATGACAACATCGGGCAAACGGTTACAGTCATGGGATGGGTGCAGAAGAGGAGGAATCTTGGGAGCCTGATTTTTATCGATTTGAGAGACCGTTCTGGCTTGCTTCAGATCGTATTTGACGAGCCGAAAGTGGGAAGCAGGGGATTTGCCAAGGCAGGCACTTTGCGAAGTGAATTCGTGGTAGCCGTTACCGGAACCGTGGAACGAAGAGCGGCGGCTGTCAATGAGCATTTAAAGACAGGGGATATCGAGGTGATTGCGACGGATCTTCGGATTTTATCGGAATCTGAAACGCCCCCGTTCCCGATTGAGGAAAATTCTCAGACAAAGGACGAGCTGCGTCTTCGCTATCGCTATCTGGATTTGCGCAGGCCAGATCTCCAAAGGAATCTCATGATGAAGAGCAAAGTTGCAATGTTGTTGCGCAATTTTATGGCGCAGGAGGGATTTTTGGAGATTGAGACGCCGATTTTGACAAAATCCACGCCGGAGGGGGCGAGAGACTACTTGGTGCCCAGCCGGGTGCATCCGGGCAGCTTTTATGCGCTGCCGCAGTCGCCGCAGTTATTTAAGCAGCTCTTGATGTGCTCTGGCTATGACCGTTATTTTCAGATTGCCCGCTGCTTCCGTGACGAGGATCTCCGCGCGGACCGTCAGCCGGAATTTACCCAGGCAGATATGGAATTGTCTTTTGTAGACGTGGATGACGTGATTGATGTCAATGAGCGCTTGTTGCAATATGTGTTCCGGGAGGCTGTCGGCGTGGAAGTAAAGCTTCCGATTCCTAGGATCACCTGGCAGGAGGCTATGGATCGTTTTGGTTCTGACAAGCCAGACACTCGTTTTGGAATGGAACTGGTGAATGTGTCAGAGGTTGTTGCAGGCTGTGGGTTTGCAGTTTTTACCGGGGCGTTGGAACAGGGTGGCTCCGTACGAGGAATTAATGTAAAAGGACAGGGCGCAATGCCAAGGAAGAAGATTGACAAGCTGGTGGAATTTGCCAAGGGCTATGGCGCCAAAGGGCTTGCCTATCTGGCAGTCAATGAAGACGGCACGTATAAATCCTCCTTTGCAAAATTTATGACAGAAGAAGAGTTGCAGTCGTTGGCAGGACAGATGCAGGCAGAGCCTGGAGATTTGCTGTTGTTTGCGGCAGATAAGAATAAGGTGGTCTGGGACGTATTGGGCGCCCTGCGCTTGGAATTGGCAAGACAACTGGAATTGATTGAGAAAGATCAATATCATTTTCTCTGGGTGACAGACTTTCCGCTATTGGAATGGTCAGAAGAGGAAAATCGTTTTATGGCGATGCATCATCCGTTTACCATGCCTGTGGAAGAGGACTGGGATAAGATTGATTCTGATCCAGGCTCGGTGCGTGCAAAGGCGTATGATATTGTTCTTAACGGGACGGAATTAGGCGGGGGATCGGTGCGTATCCATCAGAATGATATTCAGGAAAAAATGCTGCAAGTGCTGGGCTTTACCAAAGAAAGCGCCTATGAGCAGTTTGGCTTCTTGCTGAATGCGTTTCAATACGGGGTTCCGCCTCATGCCGGGCTTGCCTACGGCCTCGACAGGATGATCATGCTGATGATGCAATGCGAGTCGATCCGTGACGTGATTGCATTTCCAAAGGTCAAAGACGCTTCCTGCCTGATGACGGATGCGCCAAATGTCGTAGATCAGAAGCAGTTACAGGAACTGGCTTTGACGATTGCAGCGTCCGAGGAAGAAACAGAGTAGGACAGGATGACAGGAGCGTTTATGAAAAAAGGAATTTTATTTGACTTAGACGGCACATTGTGGGATTCATCCAGGGAAGTGGCTGCTTCATGGAAAGAAGCGTTAGAAAAGCGTCCCGACATTGACAAAGAGATTTCCATTGAGATGGTGCAGGCAGTCATGGGCAAAAGCATGTATGACATTGCAGATATTCTTTTTGGAGAGTATCAGCTTGACGTTCGGCGTCAATTGCTCAGTTACTGTTGTCAGGAGGAGAACGAATATATTCGCCGTCATGGCGGCCGGCTGCTGCCCGGCTTGGAGGAAACGCTAAAGCAATTAAAAGAGATGGGATATCATCTGTTTATTGTAAGCAACTGTCAAGTCGGCTATATTGAGGCATTTTTGGATTTTCATAACTTGGGGAGTTACTTTGATGATTACGAAAGCTTTGGAGGCACCGGCAGGGAAAAAGGCTATAATATCCGTTTGGTGACGGAGCGAAATCATTTGCAAAGAGCGGTATATGTAGGAGATACGCAGGGGGATTATCTGTCGGCAAAGGAGGCAGGGCTGCCGTTTATTCATGCTAGGACAGGGTATGGCACAGTAGAAGCAGAAGTGCCTTTTATCAATAAATTGCCAGAATTGCCTCAAATGGTAGAGCAGTTGTCAGATTGGAGTATTTAACGTAAAGGAGAGAACGAGATGGAGAAAATTACAAGTTTTACAATTGACCATATAAAGCTTGAGCCTGGGGTCTATGTGTCCAGAAAGGATCATGTAGGCGAGGAAGTGATTACCACCTTTGACTTGCGGATCACTTCGCCCAATGATGAGCCAGTGATGAATACAGCAGAAGTGCATACCATTGAGCATTTGGCGGCAACTTATCTTAGAAACGAGCCAGAGTACAAAGACAAGACGATTTATTTTGGACCTATGGGGTGCCGCACAGGCTTCTATTTGCTGCTTGCCGGAGATTATGAGTCTCGGGACATCGTAAAGCTGGTTACAGAGTTATTCGAGTTTATCCGGGATTTCAAGGGGGAAGTGCCTGGCGCCAGCGCCAAGGACTGCGGCAATTATTTGGATATGAATCTCAACATGGCAAATTATCTGGCAAAACGCTATTTGACGCAGGTTCTATATCAGATTGATGAGAAACATTTGATATACCCGGAATAAAGGATGCGCAAAACGGCAAATTCTTAAATAAACAATGTTTGTATCGAACACACATAGAACGGAGGAGACGATGAAGAAGATCGGGATTATCGGCGCTATGGAATTGGAAGTTGAGGCATTAAAGGCAAAAATGACGATTGAAAACACGGTGCAGAAAGCTTCGATGGAATTCTTGGAGGGCACGTTGAATCAGACAGAGGTGGTAATTGTACGCAGCGGAATTGGAAAAGTCAATGCTGCGCTTTGCACTCAAATACTCTGTGACTTGTTTCAAGTGAGCCATATCATCAATACGGGAGTGGCAGGTTCGTTGAAGGCTGAAATTAACATCGGGGATATCGTGGCGTCTACAGACGCCCTGCATCATGACGTAGATGCAAGGGTGTTTGGTTATCCTTTGGGCGAGGTTCCACAAATGGGATGTCTGTCTTTTGCTGCAGATGATCATCTGCTGAATCTTGCGGTGTCTTGCTGTAAAGAAGTAAATCCTGATATTAGCGTCTATCAGGGAAGAATTGTAAGCGGGGATCAGTTTATCAGCGACAAAAAAGTAAAAGAGAGTCTTATAGAGAACTTTCAAGCATTTTGCGTAGAGATGGAAGGAGCGTCTATTGCACATGCGGCTTATTTAAACCATATCCCCTTTGTGATCATCCGGGCAATTTCAGACAAGGCGGATGATAGCGCCGAGATGGATTATCCTGCCTTTGAAAAGGCTGCCGCAGCACATTCTGCTGCATTGGTGGAACATATGCTCCCGTTGATTTGATAGAGGAGCTTGCTGGTAGGAAGTGAAATTGAGCAAGCATAGCCGCAGACGACGCATGATTCGACAGCGGCAAGAATGATCAGGTATAAATTGGCAAAGGCTGCCGCAGAATACGATTCAAACGGGTATCTCAAAATAGTCCGTCTAAGATTAATTCTGCTGCAGCCTTTTTATGTACTGAAAAGCGTGTTTCTACAAAAATTGAAGAATAAATATTTAGAAATCAATCTCTTCGTCGTAGAAACATGCCTTTAACAGTTTCTCCATTTCTTCCGGAGTGGGAATTCTGGGGTTTGATCCGGTGCAGGCATCGGAAATCGCCAGTTTTGCAACTTCGGGAAGTTTTTCCATAAATTCTTTCTCGTCAATTATGCCGCCTTCATAATCTTTGATGCAGGAGGGAATCTCCAGGGAAGCGTTCATGGATTGTAATTCAGAGATCAAAGCGTCAACCAAAGCGTCTGTAGAGTCGCCTTTTAAACCAATAAAGGAAGCAATCTCTCCATAGCGTACGGCAGCTTCTGCATTTTTCGCATTATATTTGATGACCTTGGGGAGGTACATAGCGTTTGCACAGCCATGCACGATATGCCCGCCGCTGTAGGCAGCTCCCGTTTTATGCGCCATGGAGTGAACGATGCCAAGGAGCGCATTGGAGAATGCCATGCCTGCCAGGCACTGTGCGTTATGCATGCGGTCTCTGGCATCCATGTCTCCGTCAAAGGAAGCTTTCAGATCACGGTGAATCATTTTGATTGCATGAAGCGCCAAAGGATCGGTATAATCGCAATGAAGCGTGGAAACGTAAGCCTCGATCGCATGAGTCATAGCGTCCATCCCGGTATGAGCGGTTAATTTCTTAGGCATCGTCTCAGCGAGCGCCGGATCTACGATAGCGACGTCTGGCGTAATGTTGAAGTCTGCAAGTGGATATTTGATGCCTTTTGCATAATCTGTGATAACCGAAAATGCAGTTACTTCCGTCGCAGTCCCAGATGTAGAAGGAATGGCACAGAACTTGGCTTTCGTTCTCAGCGTTGGAAAATTAAAGGGGGTAATCAAATCTTCAAAAGTAGTCTCGGGATATTCATAAAATGCCCACATTGCCTTTGCGGCGTCAATCGGGGAACCGCCGCCCATGGAGATGATCCAGTCAGGTTCAAATTCCCGCATTTTCTCTGCGCCTTTCATAACAGTTTCCACGCTCGGATCGGGCTCAACATTTTCAAAAAGAGCAACTTCCATGCCTGCTTCTTCCAGATAGCCCACTGCGCGGTCCAAAAAACCGAAGCGTCTCATAGATCCGCCTCCGACAACGATGATTGCTTTTTTTCCAACCAGGTTTTTCAGCTCTTCCAAAGAACCTTTGCCATGGTATAAATCTCTAGGTAGTGTAAAACGTGCCATAAAGTACCTCCTAAAAGTAATTTTTGATTTATAATATACAAAACACCAGAATCAATTGATGCTTTCAACGAAATCTTATCATCGAATTGCATAAAAGTCAATCAAAAAACTGCGGAATCATAAGTAATATATACAAAGAACAGAAAAATTTTTAATAATTTATTAAATCAGGAAAATTTATTGTTTGATAACAGTTCCTGTGCTATAATGCAATTTATTACGGAATATATTAATGATAGGGGCTGTCACACTAATAAATGCATTTGTTCAAGAGGCTTTGCTGCTGCGGCAAAGACAGAATATGTAAATCTATGCCATGCAATTTATGTTAGCGTCACAGCCTCATGAAAAGAGAAATTGTCAAGAAAAGGTGAAGGTCATATGGTAGAGAAAATAAAAGAACTTTTGTATCGTTATCGGCATGGATGGATATTGTCATATTGCTTGATCTATCTTGCATGGTTTGCTTATCTGGAGCAGACAGTGACCAGGCGGTTTCATGTGGTCCATATGGCAATTGATGATTATATCCCGTTTATTGAGATATTTATCGTGCCCTATTTGTTATGGTTTGGATATGTAGCGCTTGCAATAGCCTACTTCTTTTTTAAAAACGTTCAGGATTATTATAAGTTGTGTATTTTTCTCTTTGTCGGTATGACGGTGTTTTTGATAATTTCTACGGTTTATCCCAATGGTCATTATCTTAGGCCGAGAGTTTTTGAACGAGATAACATCTTTATTTCTCTGGTACAGGGATTGTATATGGTAGATACGCCGACGAACTTGTTTCCAAGCATTCATGTATATAATTCTATCGGGGTACATCTTGCAGTGATGCACAGCGAGCAGTTGCGAGAGAAGAAGTGGATTCGCAGGGGTTCTTGCGTGCTGATGACGTCAATTGTTGCATCTACGATGTTTTTAAAACAGCATTCTGTGTTTGACGTGATAACCGGATGCGTTATGGGAATTGTAATGTATACGATTGTTTATGCGAAAGAATGGCAGGCTGGTAAAAAAAGAATATATGGCAGGGACGGGCGAGAGCGCGTGCCTGGCGTCAGGGAACAGGGGCTGTAGCGGCCTCTGTTTTTATCTCGTAATGCCTATGAGATAATAGCTCGCTTGCTGGGGTTTGATATTGAATGAAAAAACCCCGCTGCTTGCAGCGAGGTAATGGATCATGTATAAAGTCGGGGTAACAGGATTCGAACCTGCGACCTCACGGCCCCCAGCCGTGCGCTCTAGCCAAGCTGAGCCATACCCCGAAACAAACCATATTTTATCATAGAAACATAAAGTTGTCAACTGTAAAATATTGAAAAATAGAAATTATTTGACTTTAGGAAAAATATTATTATAATATAAAAGGACGTTGGTATGACGATTGCCTGCTTTGATGCGCCAGGCGCAGTCACCCAGCGACACTCTCTGCTCGTGCGAGTGCGCATCCCCTTTAGGATTGCTATTTACTTTACTGGACTAAGAAAGGTGCTAATCATGGAGACTACGAAATATACAAAGATAAAAGATCTGGGGGTATGGGTTGCAACGGGAAGCGTTCTATTGTTTTTTTTAATATATTTAGGGGCTGCCGTGTTCTTCTGTTATCATTTCCTTCCAGGGACCGTGATCAATGGCATCGACGTGTCAGGAAAGAGCGTGGATCAAGTAGAGCAGCAGATGATAGAGGAAATATACAGTTACGAGATAAAGATAAAAGCCAGGGAAAACAAGGAGGAAACTTTAACAGGCAAGGACATCAAATTAAGATCCATATTTGACGGGACGCTTGAAAAGGAACTGAAAGAGCAAAATATTTTTGCGTGGCCGTCAGCTTTGGCGCGGGAAAGGCATATCGAAGTGCGGACCATGGTATATTTTGACAAAGGCGCCTTAGAGAGAGAGACCAGCAAATGGGAAATTTTAGATAAAGAAAAAATGAAGCAGCCAGAGGATGCCAGGGTATCAGAATATCTTCCAGGCGAAGGATATAAGATTGTTACCGAGAAAGATGGCACGACTGTCAAAGTAAAGAAGTTCATGGACCAGCTGCGGAGGGCGATTTTACAACTTGAGGATACATTTTCTTTGGATGAACAAGGGTGCTATACGAAACCCAAACGAACTAGTGGCTCTAAGAATTTGAAGAAGCAGGTAAAGGTCATGAACCAGTTTGCCCAGACATCCATTACATATCAATTTGGAACCGAAGAGGAGATTTTAGATGGCAAAACCATAAGCGCCTGGATTTTTGTAGATCAAGATGGAGAAGTAAACGTTTCACAAGAGCAGATTACCGCATATGTGGATTATCTTGCGGATAAATGGGACACGGTGGGAAAGTCCAAAAAGCTTGTCACTACTTATGGCACGGAGGTTGTCATAGAGGATGGCGATTATGGATGGCGCATAGATCGTGAAAAGGAGTTTCAGGTGCTTAAGGAACTAATTTTAAGTGGAGAAGTGGCAGTTAGGGAACCAGAATATGACAGATGGGCAAATAGCCGCAATGGGAACGATTATGGGGACACTTATGTGGAAGTCAACCTGGGCACGCAGCATTTATTTTACTATAAAGACGGACAATTATTAATGGAATCTGATTTCGTGTCTGGGAATGACGAAAAGAATTGGAATACCCCTCCGGGAGCTTTTGGATTGTATTATAAGGAGCGCAACCGGGTGCTCAGAGGAGAAGGCTATGCATCTCCAGTATCTTTTTGGATGCCTTTTAACGGCGGGGTGGGGTTTCATGACGCTACATGGAGGAGGAGCTTTGGGGGAAGCTATTACTTAAGGAATGGCTCTCATGGATGTATTAACCTCCCATACAGCGCTGCAAAGAAGTTGTATGACAATATTGAGGCGGGGTGCGCCGTGCTGGTGTACTGACCGTTAGAATAGCGATAGCTTTCAAGTTTGGCTTTGACTAATGCCGTACAATCTTGTAGAATAGAAAGAGAGGCGTTAAGGTTAAGAAACTTGCAGCACATGGATCCAAACAATATCCAAAAGAAAAAGAGGTAGAGGGTTATGGGAAAGATTTCTGAGAAAATGAAGTTTATCAAGGGGATGGATGTCTCCACGCTTCTGGAATTAGAATCATTGGGGGTCAAGTTCCAGGACGAGGACGGGGATCAAAGAGACGTGCTTTCCGTATTGCAAGAATATGGCACCAATGCCATACGAATCAGGTTGTGGAATCATCCATATTCCCAACAGGGAGAACCATACGGAGGCGGCACCAACGATATGGAGTCTGCAATCGCCCTTGCGCAAAGGGCAAGAGACCGCGGCATGTATGTAATGCTGGATTTGCACTACAGTGATTTTTGGGCAGATCCAGGAAAACAGGTCAAGCCCAAGGCATGGGCAGATTTTACTGGAAAAAGGCTAGAGTATGCAGTGCAGGACTTTACAGTTGCGGTATTGCGTAATATGAGAGTAGAGGGCGTGTTACCGGATATGGTGCAAGTGGGCAATGAAATATCCAACGGCCTGCTGTGGCCGGATGGAAAACGTCCCAACTATGAGAATATCGCATGGCTTGTCAATGCCGGAATCCGGGGAGTGCGTTCTATGGACCAAGATACGCCAGTGATGATCCATCTGGGTAATGGCTGCGATAATGCATTGCATAGGGAGTGGTTTGACAATTATTTTGAAAATGACGGATCAGATTTTGACGTGATTGGACTGTCTTATGATCCGTTTCGGCATGGCTCTCTTGCTGATTTGGAATATAATATGAGAGATTTGGCGCAGCGTTATGGAAAGGAACTGGTCGTGGCGCAAGTTTCTATGGGACATACTTTGGAGGATTATGCCGTGCATCAAGGCTTAAAGTCCGCGGAATATGAGGAAATGGCTGACAAGCCTTTTCAGGGCAAGAAAATGGAGTATCCTGTGACCAAGCAGGGACAGGCAGACTTCATGGAAGACTTGATGAGGCGTATTTCCCAGGCGCCCAAGGGGTTAGGCAAGGGATTCTTTTATTGGGAGCCTGCCTGGATTCCAGCGCCTGGCAGCGGCGAGGCGACCAAGGCTTCCCTAAAATACGTTAAAGATTCTGTTCCCTGTGGCAATGAACGCGCGAATCGGGCGTTGTTTGATTATGAGGGCAAGCCGCTTCCAGCATTGAACGTGATCAAAAATTTTAAAGCATAAATGGTAAACGGAACGACAAAAAAGAGCGTGCATGAAAATGTGCCTCTTTTTTTTTGCACTTATTAATGATAGAATGGAAAAGTATTGTGATTTACAGCCGTTTTGCTTTGATAACGAGAACGGCAGAGAAAGGATGATAAGATGATTTCAAAGAAAATGCAGCAGGCCGTGGCAAACAGTTCTGCGATCCGTGCCATGTTCCTAGAAGGAAAGGAACTTGCAGCAAAGGTCGGGGTAGAAAACGTATATGATTTCAGTCTGGGGAATCCGATGACGCCGGTTCCGGCGGCGTACAATCAGGCGATCATTGACGCAGTGCAGAATGAAAATTCCCTGGAGCTTCATGGATATATGGACAATGCGGGTTATCCAAAGACCCGGCAGGCAGTAGCGGATAATTTGAACCAGCGGTTTGGGACAGAATTTTTGGGACAGCATATCGTGATGACGGTGGGAGCCGCTGGCGCATTGAACGTGGTGTTTAAGACGATTTTGGATCCGGGGGACGAGGTGCTTGCGCTGGCTCCGTATTTTGGAGAATATAGAGGATATGTGGCAAACCATCAGGGGATATTGATTGAGGTGACCCCGGATATGGATACGTTTCAGCCGGATTTAGAGGATATGGAACGCAAAATTACGGAAAAGACCAAGGCTGTGATTATCAACAACCCAGTGAATCCCACAGGCGTGATTTATTCAGAAGAGACGATCCAGAAAATGGCGTCTATATTGGAGAAAAAGCAGGAGCAATATGGACATGAGATTTTCATGGTGTCTGACGAGCCTTATCGGGAATTGGTTTACGACGGTAACCAGATTCCTTTTTTGACCAAATATTATCAGAATACCTTTGTGACCTATTCTTTCAGCAAGTCCCTGTCCATTCCAGGGGAAAGGATCGGATATATCGCAGTCAGCCCACGGATGGCGGATTGCGAGCAGACATGCAGCGGCTTGTCTGTGGCAAACCGGATGCTGGGCTTTGTCAATGCGCCCTCCCTGATGCAAAAGGCGTTGATTAGAGCGATTGATTCCACTACGGATGTGGCATATTATGACAGGAACCGGAAATTGATCTATGATAAACTGACGCAGCTTGGCTTTGCTTGCATCAAGCCCCAGGGGGCATTTTACTTATTTATCAAATCCCCGGAAGCAGACGAAAAGAAATTTGTAGAGCAGGCAAAGAAGTATCACATTTTGCTGGTAGGGGGAACCACGTTTGCCTGTCCTGGCTATGTGCGTCTTGCGTACTGCGTTTCCTATGAAATGATCGAGCGTTCCCTGCCTGCTTTTGAAAAACTTGCAGAAGCGTATGGATTAAAATGAAGATCAGGCAGGAGGAATCAAAAATGGCAGCATGGGAAGAAAATGTGAGAAAAGTGGTGCCCTACACGCCTGGGGAGCAACCGGAAAATCCCGATATCATCAAATTAAATACGAATGAAAATCCTTATCCGCCAGCGCCTTTAGCGGCGCAGATTTTAAAAGATATCAATTCAGAAATTTTGAGAAAATATCCAGATCCTGGCGCCCGAGATCTAGTCCGGGCTCTGGCAGGGCGGTATGGGTTGCCTGAGGAACAGATTTTTGTAGGGGTTGGTTCCGACGATGTGCTGGCGATGAGTTTTCTAACTTTTTTTCAGGGAACAAAACCAATCTTGTTTCCAGATATCACATATTCCTTTTATGAGGTGTGGGCAAAGCTGTTTGGCATTCCATATCAATGCCAGCCCTTGGATGAGCAGTTTCGGATCAGGAGCGCAGATTATCAGAAAGATTGCGGAGGAATTGTAATTCCCAATCCCAATGCACCCACTGGGCTGGCAAAGGATTTGGCAGAGATTGAACAGATCATTGCATGCAATCCCGGAGTGATCGTGATTATTGACGAGGCATATATTGATTTTGGAGGAGTGTCGGCGCTATCACTGGTTCCACGGTACGATAACTTGCTGGTGGTGCAGACTTTTTCAAAATCAAGGAGCCTTGCGGGGATGCGGATTGGCTATGCTTTTGGAAATCATAAGCTGATCAAATATCTGAACGATGCTAAGTATTCTTTCAATTCTTATACCATGAATACGGTGAGCATCGCCATGGGGGCGGCATCGCTTAAGGATGAGGCATATTTCAGGGAGACGATTGGCAAGGTGATAGCCACCAGGGAATGGACGAAAAGAGAGCTTTCCAAACTTGGCTTTGTCTTCCCTGATGCAAAGGGGAATTTTATTTTTGCCAGTCATCCAAGATGCCCAGCGAAGAAATTATTTGAGGCATTGAAAGAGCAGGGGATTTATGTGCGGTATTTTGATAAGCCGAGGATAGACCAGTACCTGCGGATTACGATTGGCACGGATCAGCAGATGCAGGCGTTGATGCGGTTTTTGAAACAATATTTAGGAGAGAATGTATGATTAAAATGATTTTAAAGGGCGTGATGATGGGAGTGGCAAATATCATTCCCGGAGTCAGCGGCGGAACTATGGCAGTTTCCATGGGCATTTACGATAAAATGATCCATGCGGCAACCCATTTGTTTTCAGAATTTAAAAAGAGCATGAAGATCTTGATTCCGATCGTTATTGGAATGGGGATTGGAATTGTAGTATTGGCCCGCATTATTGAGTATATGTTTGTGCGTATTCCTTTTCAGACGAATCTTTTGTTTATCGGGCTGATTATCGGCGGACTTCCGGCAATTGCAGGCAAAGTGAAAGGAAAAACCATACGCCTGGGTCATATTTTGGCATTTTTGCTATTTTTTGGGCTCGTGGCAGGACTGGCGCTGCTGGGAGAACAAGAGGGCGCTGCAGCCGACTTGAGTTTTAACGTGGTTAACGTGGTGAAACTGTTTGGCGTGGGCATTGTCGCCTCTGCCACGATGGTCATCCCCGGAGTCAGCGGGTCGATGATGCTGATGCTGATGGGGTATTATAATCCAGTGCTTGGCGAGATTAATGGGTTTATTGATCATTTGATTGATTTTAACGTGCCGGGACTGCTGGATGGATGCAAGGTGCTGGCCCCATTTGGAATCGGCGTTGTCGTAGGAATATTTGCCATAGCCAAGGCGATTGAAATCATTTTTCAAAAATTTCCAGATCATGCGTATTGGGCGATTATTGGATTGATCGCAGCGTCGCCGGTGGCAATTTTTTTGATGAACAACATGGGCAAGATTACGTTTATTTCCATTGCCACAGGCGTAGTTGCCCTGGCAGCGGGAATTATCATTGCGCTGAAGCTGGGAGAAGAATAGGAAATGGAATTACTGAAAACGGACCTGCAAAAAATTTGTATTTGTTATCTGCTCATTTTAAATGCCACAGGATTTTTTCTAATGGGAATTGATAAATGGAAAGCCAGGCATAAACGCTGGCGGATCGCGGAAAAAACTTTTTTTGCAGTCAGCTTGCTGGGAGGAAGCCTGGGCACCTGGGCTGGAATCTACGTTTTCCGGCATAAGACGAAGCACTGGTATTTCGTGGTGGGAATGCCTTTGATTTTCGTGTTGCAGGTATTTTTCTTATTGACATTCAAATGACTGCATTATATCATTAAATGCGGCAGTTACGGTTATCAAAAAATGACAAATATACAGAGATGAAAGGAAAAGAAACATGTATTCATTTGAGGAAGTGAAGAACGCAGATGCAGCGGTGGCGGATGCCATTACGGCAGAAATGGAGCGGCAGAACAGCCATATTGAGCTGATTGCATCTGAAAACTGGGTAAGCAATGCAGTGATGGCGGCAATGGGAAGCCCGATGACGAACAAATATGCAGAAGGGTATCCAGGAAAGAGGTACTATGGCGGCTGTGAATGCGTCGACGTGGTGGAGAATCTTGCCATTCAGCGCGCAAAAGAGTTGTTTGGATGCGACTATGCCAATGTGCAGCCTCACTCCGGCGCGCAGGCAAATATGGCAGTGCAGTTTGCCATGTTAGAGCCAGGCGATACCGTGATGGGTATGAATTTAGATCATGGCGGGCATTTGACACATGGAAGCCCTGTCAATTTCTCTGGAAGCTATTTTAAAATAGTGCCGTATGGCGTCAATGACGAAGGATTTATCGATTACGACAAGGTAAGAGAGATTGCCCTGGAGTGCAGGCCTAAAATGATCATTGCCGGGGCAAGCGCTTATGCGAGAACGATTGATTTTAAGAAATTCCGTGAGATCGCAGACGAAGTGAGCGCATATCTGATGGTTGATATGGCGCATATTGCAGGACTTGTGGCTGCAGGCTTGCATCCAAGTCCCATTCCCTATGCCCATGTGGTGACTACGACTACGCATAAGACTCTTCGCGGACCAAGAGGCGGCATGATTTTGGCGAGCCAGGAGATGGCAGATAAATTTAACTTTAATAAGGCAGTATTTCCGGGAATTCAGGGCGGACCGCTGATGCATGTGATTGCTGCCAAGGCTGTTTGCTTTAAAGAAGCCCTGGCGGACAGTTTTAAAGCATATCAGCAAAATATCGTAAAGAATGCGCAGGCTTTGGCGAAAGGGCTGATGGACCGCGGAATCAGGCTCGTTTCCGGTGGAACGGACAATCATCTGATGCTTGTGGATTTGACCAATTATGATCTCACCGGGAAAGCCGTGGAGAAGCTTTTGGATTCAGTCAATATTACCTGTAACAAGAATACGATTCCCAATGATCCCAAGTCCCCGTTTGTTACCAGCGGGATTCGTCTGGGTACGCCGGCGATTACTTCAAGAGGGTTTCAGGAAGCGGATATGGACAAGGTTGCAGAATGTATTGCCAGGATGATCAAAGAGGGCGAGCGTGCATCCGAAGAGGTGCTTGCGATGGTAAAAGAGCTCACCGATCAATATCCGCTGTAAGGAATAGAGAGATTCTTAGTAGCACTGATCAATATACGGCAAGAATAATTATGCCATTTGCGTAACATAAAAGAGGCAAAGAACCTGCTTAGCAGGATTCTTTGCCTCTTTTATGTTGTATAAGACTAAGAAAGTATTGCTTTGAAATTTACTTGCGCAACTGGAATCTGTTAACAGACACTTTGAGATCCGTGGATTGTTTGTAAAGTTCCTGTGCGGATGCGGCTGATTTCTCCGCCGTGCTGGCATTGGTCTGGACAACCTCTGCAATCTGCTCCATGCCCATCGTAAGCTGATGAAGAGACTGCGACTGCTGGGTGGCGGACTCTGCGATTTGCTCTATCAAAGAAGTTGCCTGTTTTGCGCCTACCACGACGGAAGCAAGCGCCTCTGTGGTCTCGGTAGACAAGGTGGAACCATTCTTAATCATCTTGATAGAGTTTTCAATCAGGTCTGTAATATGCTGCGCAGAGACAGAACTCTTGTTGGCAAGATTCTGTACCTCATCTGCGACAACGGCAAAGCCTTTTCCTGCTTCTCCTGCGCGCGCAGCTTCCACGGCGGCATTCAGAGCCAGAATATTGGTCTGGAATGAGATGTCTTCAATGGTCTTGATAATTCCGCCAATCTGCTGGGAGGCGTCTGAAATATCTTCCATGGCGGAAGTCAAAAGAGCCATCTTGTCATTGGCATCTAAAAGAAGCTTGGCAGCCTCTGTAGAACATTTCCATGCGGTATCCGCATCCGAAGATGTGCTGTCCACCTGCTTGGATAATACCTGGATGCTGGAAGACAATTCTTGTACGGCGGCCGCCTGCTGAACAGCGCCATCAGACAGAAGCTGGGCGTCAGACGCCATGCGGCTAGACTCTTCAGAAACACTCTCGGCAGTCTTATTAATTTGAGAAAGGGCTTTGTTCAAAGAATCCAAAATCTGGCGCATTGCATTCTGGATCGGTAAAAATTCTCCGCGGTAATTGTTCCCGATCGAGAGATCCATATTTCCTGCTGCCATGTCAGCCAGTTTTGAATCGATATCTTTTATGTACTTTTTCAATTCCCGCTTGGTTTCATGAATGGATTCCACCAGCATTCCGATTTCAGAAGTGTCTGATTTCATGGGGAACTCTGCTGAGAGATTACCCTGAGAAATTTCTCCCATCTGGTCACGGACAAATATTACAGGACGTAAAATCCGCATTCTGGTTATGAACATGATAAGCAGTTGCATGATTACTACGATTACGAGAGCGAAAATCATCGAGAATTCAATTGATTCTGCATTTTTCGCCAAGTCTTTGACATCGGAAGAGGTCCGGTTGTCAAGATCTGAAAGGAACTGTTCTTTTAAGGAACTTATTTGGGCAATGGAGTTATTGTATTCTTCTCCATATACGTAGTCGATGGCTTCCTCCATCTGTCCCGCTTCGACGTTCTTCATGGCTTCGTCTTCCAGCGGGATCAGGTTGTTGGATAAAGTAGACATTTCGTCGATCATTGCCTCTTCTTCGGAAGTAATTCCAATTTCCTGCATTGCCTCCATGCCTTTGTCACGGTTCTTTAGGTTGTTGACCTCGTTCCAGTAATTATCATAATGTTCCTGTTTGCCCGTGGAGGCGAATGCACGGACTTCGTTAGTGAGGTATGCGGAACCATTCATAAAACGGTTGGCATTATAGGTCAGCATAAAACGGTTCTCTCGAGCTGTGTCCAATTGACGGTTTACCTTGGTAAATGAAAATAAGGAAAACATTAAAAATAGCAAGGACAAAATGGAAACACCGTTTAATAGAAACATGAGAGTAGACTGCTTTATAGATTTTTTCATTGTGATTTCCTCCTGATTTCATCAAACAAATGATATATCCATAGTTTACAGAAAACCGCATGGAATTTCAAGTCAAAAGTTGAATTTTGTCGTGGAAATAATTAGCCAGGCAGAGAAAGACAATTTTTAAGAAAATATTAATAAAAATAGTTAGGCTTTCGAATGGATTTATGATAATATGGTAACGGAATAAAAATCTTTTATTGCTATGAAGATCAGGGCGCCAAGAGGCTTAAATTTCCTTGCGGGCCATTTAGGCTTTTTGGCGCCCTGATCCTATAAACAGAATACTTTTATAAAAAGCAGGAGGGAAAGAATGAGCAAAAAGAAAATAGGCATTATCATCGCCGTGGCAGTGATTCTTGCTGCAACAGCAGGCGCAGGGGCATGGTATTTGTTAAAAGGAAACAGCGGCGGCAGCAAGGCGGACAAGGTCTTTGTGGAAAAAGTGTCTGCTATCATGTCTTCTGGCTCTGGTGCGCAGAACCGCTATTCCGGGGTCGTGGAAGCGCAAGAAAGCTGGAAAGTAAACAAGGACGGCGAACGTGAGATAAAGGAAGTTTTTGTGGAAGAGGGCGCCATGGTGAAAGAGGGCGATCCTCTGTTTGAATATGATATGGAGGATTTGAAAGCAGAACTTGCCCAGGCACAGTTAGATCTGGAAGGGATGCAGAATGAGATCACGGATTACCGGGCGCAGATCGAGCAGCTCAACAAGGAGCGCAACGCAGCGTCTTCGGATGAAAAATATCAATATACGGCTGACATTCAGGAAAAAGAAAACAGCATCAAGCAGTCAGAGTATAATATCGAAAGCAAAAAGACAGAGATGCAAAAAAAACAGGAAAGGATTGACAACGCGGTAGTGACTAGCAAGCTCGCAGGGGTTGTAAAATCCATCAATGAGTCTGGAAGCGATCCGATGTCAGGCGAGGAAGCGGCGTATATGACGATTTTGGCGGTAGGCGATTTCCGGGTAAAGGGAACTGTCAGTGAAACGAATGTCCAAATGCTGTCAGAGGAACAGCCAGTGATTTTGCGTTCCAGGATTGACGAAGAACAAACCTGGAATGGGACGATTAGCAAGATTGATACGCAGAATCAAATTGAAAATCAAAATGACTACATGTATGATTCTGGAAGCGGCGCAGAAAAGGCCACAAAATATCCATTTTATATTGCGCTTGATTCTACGGATGGACTGATGCTTGGGCAGCATTTGTTTATCGAGCTGGACCAGGGGCAGGCAGAGAAGAAAGAGGGAATCTGGCTGTTTGAAGGATATATCATGAGGGAACAGGAGGCAGGAGAAGAAGCTGATTTGCAGGAAACAGCGGAAACAGGCGCAGAAGATCTGGGAGAAGAAGACTTAGCTCCAGAAGAGGCAATAGAGGATGAGACAGGGGAAGATATGGAAGAGGAAGAAACAGGAGAAGAACTGGATTTAGGGAAAGCCTATGTCTGGGCGGCGGATGCCAGAAACAAGCTTCAAAAGCGCGTGGTAGAATTGGGAGAATATGATGCCGAGCTGGGGCAATATGAGATTTTATCAGGCCTTTCGGAGGACGATTACATTGCATTTCCAATGGAAGGGCTTTATGAGGGCGTGACTGCGGTCACCAATGCGGAAGAAGTAGATTACAGCGCCCCGCTCTATAACCAGGGAGAGGAAGAAGGAGATTTCGAAGGAGACGGTTCTGATGGCGGGGATTCCGAAGGCATGGGCGATGAAGGCCTTACGCAGGACGAGGATTTCTCTTTGGACGACTCTATGGGAGAAGGGGGAGCCGAAGAGGATAGCAAAGATCTTTCAGAGGAAGACATTGACGTTCCCAGACAACAAGATATGTCGGGAGATTTAGGCGATATTGGCGGAGGCGAGGTTGTAGAATAGAAGCCGGAGGGAAGGACAGCTATGATTTTAGATTTAAAGAATATATATAAGGATTATCAGCAGGATAAGCTGGTGGTTCCGGTGTTGAAGGATGTTTCCCTCCAGGTTGAGGAGGGAGAGTATGTGGCGGTTATGGGACCTTCGGGCTCGGGAAAAACAACGCTGATGAATATTATCGGTTGTCTCGACCGTCCTACCTCGGGCACCTATCAGCTTGCAGGAGAGGACGTGCTTCGGTGCAAGGACAGGGAAATGTCAGATTTGAGGCTTAAGAGCATTGGATTTGTATTTCAGAACTTTCAGCTTCTTTCGAGGCAGTCGGCGCTTGAGAATGTCGCCCTGCCATTAAGCTATGCGGGAATTAAGAAAAAAGAGCGCAGGGAGAGAGCTACGCAGGCTTTAGAGCGAGTGGGGCTTAGAGATCGCATCACGTTTAAGCCGACGCAGTTGTCCGGCGGTCAGAAGCAGAGAGTCGCAATTGCCAGGGCCATGGTTAACAATCCTAAGATATTGCTTGCAGACGAGCCTACTGGAGCGCTGGATTCCAAATCAGGACAGCAGATCATGGAGTTGTTTCAGCAGCTCAATGACGAGGGCGTCACCATCGTGATGATCACCCATGACAGAAATATTGCCTTAAAGGCAAAACGCATCGTTCATATTATCGATGGCGAAATTACGGAAGGCGCCCAAAAGGAGCCGGAATTTGAAAACGATGTCAGAACAGGGGCATTGAGCGGCAAGGAGGCGTAGAATGACTAAGAAAGCGATTATTATTACCCTGGTGTCTCTGGGTGTTGCAGGAGCCGGAATTTTTGGAGGAATCAAGGCATATCAAAATTATCAGAAAAATAATCTCACGGCGGAGGTACAGCTTGTGTCCAATATCAGCTCTTATGTCGGGGAAAACGGCATGAGCAGTTCTGGGATCGTGACTAATGATTTTTCTCAGGACGTGTATATTTTGGATGAAAAGACAATAACGGAAGTCTTTGTGGAAGAAGGCCAGTCGGTAAAGGCAGGCGATCCTCTGATTTCTTATGATATGACCATGTCGCACTTGGAGCTGGAGATGAAAGAGCTGGATGTTTCTGCAAATAGCAATCGCATGGAAGCGGCGAAACGTCAGTTGGAAAAGTTAAAGAACACCAAGCCCGTGGCGCCGCGGCCTGATCCTGTGCAAGAGCCGGAGATCCCGGATGTTCCAGTGATCCCGGAAGTGCCGGAGATTCCGGATGTTCCAGCGCCGGAACCGCAAAAAAACGGGGACGCTTATAACTATATTGACAGGGGAGCAAAACCAAACGCAGGAAAGGGAACGGAAGAGGATCCGTATGTATATCTTTGCATGCCAGAATGTTATGTGTTGGGAGATTTTATTAACAGTCTGAAAGAGAATAAGAAGAAGCCGATTTACGTCAGCCTGGAAATTCATAAGGATAACGTGCTGACAGGAAGATTGCTCACGGCATGGGAGATTGGCGGCGATCATGGATTTCCTCATATGGCGGAGGATTCCCGCTGGCTAGTGCGCACAAGGTCACAGCTTCTGCAGGAGGAAGAGCCGGAATTGCCAGAGACCGAGGAAGAGCCAGAACTGCCAGAGATCGAGGAACCAGAACTGCCAGAGCAACCAGAAGGGTATACGGCAGAAGAACTGGCAAAGTTGATCAAAGAAAAAGAACAGGAAATCCGTGATCTGGATCTTCAACAGAGAAAAGAGGAACTGGAGCTTGCGCAGATGAAAAAGATATCGGACGACGGCGTGGTGAAAGCAGAAATCAACGGCGTAGTGAAAAACCTTGCTGAGAAAGATAACCTTCCCACGGACGGCTCTCCATTTTTAACAGTTGCAGGTTCTGAAGGGCTGTATGTCAGCGGCTATTTAAGCGAGCTGCAGCTTGAAGACATAAAAGCGGGGCAGATCGTATATGCCAATTCCTGGGAAAGCGGCAGAAGCTTCGAGGCTACGATTACAGAGATTTCGAAATATCCGGAAGATACTTACAACGCTTGGGGAGACGGGAATCCAAATGTATCCTATTATCCGTATACCGCTTACATTGAGGATACGGAAGGGCTGCAGAATGGGGAATATGTGGATCTGACCATGAACGCCATGATGGGTGCGGAACAGGCAAACGGCATCTATATTGAAAAAGCATATGTAAGGGATGAAGACGGAAGAAAATACGTTCTCAAAGCAGGCGAAGACAATCGTCTCACAAAGCAGTATGTCAAAACAGGGAAAACATACTGGGGCTATACGGTGGAGATAGTCGAAGGCCTGACGATGGAAGACAGGATTGCATTTCCCTATGGCAAAACGGCAAAGGAAGGCATAAAGGTGAAAGAGACAGAGTAATTCAGACAGACATAGAATGGAGGAAGTTATGTTAGAAAATATCAGATTGTCTTTTCAGGGGCTGTGGTCACATAAAATGCGTTCCTTTCTTACTATGCTGGGAATCATTATTGGTATTGCGGCAATCATAGCGATTGTCTCAACCATTAAAGGAACCAATGAACAGATCAAGGAGAACTTGATTGGATCTGGAGATAATACCGTAAATGTGCAGCTCTATCAGGGAGATGAAGTGTACGAGCTGGATTACATGGGTATTCCAGACGGAGTCCCGGTTATTTTAGAAGAAACCAGGTTGAAGATGCTGGATCTAAAGCATGTGGAAGGAGCTTCTCTTTTTACCTCAAGGGGGATATATAACACGGTGTACTATAAGAATTCTGGAATATCCGGGGGAAAGATATTTGGAGTCGACTTAAATTACTTGGACGCTTGCAACTATGTGATCCGCCAGGGAAGGGGATTTACGGCGTCAGACTACAAAAAGTTCCGAAAAGTGGCGCTCTTGGACGAAAGTGCGTCAGAGACTTTGTTTCAGGGGGAGAGCCCTGTGGGCAAGGTGGTCGAAATCCAAAAAGAACCCTACACTGTGATCGGCATTATTGCTAAAGCAAAAAAATTCGAACCTGTAATCAATACCATGGAGGAATATTATACTTATTCTGAAAATAACACAGGGGCGGTGTATGTTCCTGACACTACATGGCCGCTGCTGTATGGCTACGATGAGCCGCAATCATTGGTGCTGAAGCTAGACAGCGTGGACAATATGACAGTCGCTGGAAAAGAGGCGGCGGCAATTTTAAACGGCGGCTTGTCTGTTACGGATGATACGATTAAATATAAAGCGGCCGACCTGTTAAAGCAGGCGGAAGATCTGCAGAAGCTTGGCCAGTCTACTAATACAATGCTGATTTGGATCGCTGGGATCTCTCTTTTGGTGGGTGGAATTGGCGTTATGAACATTATGCTGGTATCTGTCACCGAGCGTACCCAGGAGATCGGGCTTAAGAAAGCCATCGGCGCAAGAAAGGGCAAAGTGCTGGGGCAGTTTCTGACGGAAGCCGCCGTATTGACGAGCCTTGGCGGCTTGATCGGAGTGATTGTGGGGATTGTCCTGGCAGAGGTCATCTCCAAGGTTACTGGGACATTGGTGGCAATCAGCATTCCAGCGGCGGTACTGGCAGTGATATTCTCGATGGTGATTGGAATCGTGTTTGGACTGCTGCCTTCTTACAAGGCTGCAAACTTAGACCCGATTGAAGCTTTGCGTCATGAATAGAGAGTGGCGGTTTGGCCTATGTCTCTTAGACAGATATTGACGATCGCTGAACAGTTAAAAAACGATAATAAAGTTGAAAAAGCCCTTGAATTTTTTAGTGATATTAGTTAAAATAAAAACAGATTGGGTATTATATCCAAAGAAATAAAAATTCATTCAAAATTAGGAGGAATTATCATGTCAGTAAGAGTAGCAATCAATGGTTTCGGACGTATCGGCCGTCTGGCATTCAGACAGATGTTTGGTGCAGAGGGATACGAAGTAGTAGCAATCAACGATTTAACAAGTCCCAAAATGTTGGCTCACCTGTTAAAATATGATTCATCTCAGGGAAAATATGCATTGGCAGATAAGGTTACTGCCGGTGAAGATTCCATTACTGTTGATGGAAAAGAAATCAAGATCTACGCTTTCCCGGATGCAAATAACTGCCCATGGGGAGACTTAAAAGTAGACGTTGTTCTGGAGTGTTCCGGATTCTACACCTCCAAAGACAAAGCACAGGCTCACATCAATGCAGGCGCACGTAAAGTTGTTATCTCTGCTCCGGCAGGAAACGACCTTCCTACTATCGTTTTCAATACAAACCATGAAACATTAAAAGCAGAAGATACCATTATTTCCGCAGCATCCTGTACCACAAACTGCCTGGCACCGATGGCTGACGCTCTGAACAAATATGCAGCAGTTCAGTCCGGTATTATGTGCACCATCCACGCTTACACAGGCGATCAGATGACTCTGGACGGACCTCAGAGAAAAGGCGATCTGAGAAGATCCCGTGCAGCAGCAGTAAATATCGTTCCAAACAGCACAGGCGCTGCAAAAGCAATCGGTCTTGTTATTCCGGAACTGAACGGAAAATTAATCGGTTCTGCACAGCGTGTTCCGACTCCTACAGGTTCCACCACCATCTTAACAGCAGTTGTTAAGGGTAATGATGTAACAGTAGACGGAATCAATGCAGCTATGAAAGCAGCAGCAAATGAATCTTTCGGATATAACGAAGACGAAATCGTATCCAGCGATATCGTAGGAATGAAATTTGGTTCCTTATTTGATGCTACACAGACCATGGTTTCCAAAGTTTCTGATGACTTATTTGAAGTACAGGTTGTTTCCTGGTACGACAATGAGAACAGCTACACAAGCCAGATGGTTCGTACAATCAAATATTTCAGCGAATTAGCATAAGAATCAATAATTACTGTACAGAGCAGGCTGCCTTTTTCTGAGACAGGCTGTACAGGTGCAGATAAGACTCAAAAAGGGTCCGGTCTTTTAAGGACCGGATCCTTTTTTCTTCTATTGAGAAAGAACCTGTTCCCTTAAAGAGACTGCCCGGCGCGGAATTTCAAAGGCAGGCTTCTTTCAACCGTCAAATAATCAAGCAGGAGGTTATTCATTATGTCTTTAAATAAAGTTTCTGTAGACGACATTAATGTAAAGGGCAAACGTGTTCTTTGCAGATGCGATTTTAACGTACCTTTAAAAGAAGGAAAAATCACAGACGAAAACCGTCTGGTAGCTGCCCTTCCTACCATTAAGAAACTGATTGCCGACGGCGGCAAAGTAATTCTCTGTTCCCATCTGGGCAAACCCAAGGGAGAACCCAAACCGGAACTGTCACTGGCTCCGGTGGCAAAGAGACTTTCCGAATTACTGGGACAGGAAGTGAAATTTGCGGCAGATCCTGAAGTAGTGGGATCCAATGCAAAAGCAGCGGCAGAAGCTATGAAAGACGGGGAAGTTATTTTACTGGAGAATACCCGTTATCGTGCAGAAGAAACCAAAAACGGAGAAGCATTCTCCAAAGATCTGGCTTCACTCTGTGATATTTTTGTAAATGACGCTTTCGGAACCGCACACAGAGCGCATTGCTCTAACGTGGGAGTTTCTGAGCTGGTTGAAACAGCGGCAGTTGGTTACTTAATGCAGAAGGAAATTGATTTCCTCGGAAATGCAGTGGAGAATCCGGTAAGACCGTTCGTTGCAATTCTGGGCGGCGCAAAAGTTGCGGATAAACTGAATGTAATTTCCAATCTGCTGGAAAAATGCGATACCCTGATTATCGGCGGCGGTATGGCTTATACATTCTTAAAAGCACAGGGCTATGAAATCGGAAAATCTCTGGTAGATGATACCAAGGTAGATTACTGTAAGGAAATGCTTGCAAAAGCAGAGAAACTCGGCAAAAAATTATTACTGCCGGTTGATTCCGCAACCATTGCAGAATTCCCCAATCCTATTGATGCACCGGTAGATGTGGTAATGTATGATGCGGAAAATATGCCTGCAGACCGGGAAGGCTGCGATATCGGACCGAAGACAGCAGCAATGTTTGCAGACGCGGTAAAATCTGCAAAGACTGTGGTATGGAACGGACCTATGGGCGTATTTGAAAATCCCACCCTTGCGGAAGGCACCATTGCAGTGGCAAAGGCTCTGGCAGAGACAGATGCAACTACCATTATCGGCGGCGGCGATTCTGCAGCAGCAGTAAATCAGCTGGGATTCGGCGATAAGATGAGCCATATTTCCACCGGAGGCGGAGCTTCTCTGGAGTTCCTGGAAGGCAAAGAGCTTCCCGGCGTGGCAGCAGCAACCAATAAATAAACGGAAATCAGATGGCGGACAGAGTTTTCGCTATCAGGTAAAAGAAAGAGGATAAGATTATGGCAAGAAAGAAAATTATTGCAGGAAACTGGAAAATGAATAAAACTCCCAGCGAAGCAGTTGCTCTGGTAAATGAACTGAAACCGCTGGTGGCAAACGATGAGGTGGATGTGGTATTCTGCGTACCGGCTATTGATATTATTCCTGCAATGGAAGCAGCAAAAGGCTCCAATATCAACATTGGTGCAGAAAACATGTACTATGAGGAGAGCGGTGCATATACCGGAGAGATTGCTCCGAATATGCTGACAGATGCCGGTGTAAAATATGTGGTAATCGGCCATTCTGAGAGAAGAGAATATTTCGCGGAAACTGACGAGACAGTAAATAAAAAAGTGCTGAAAGCCTTCGAGCATGGAATTACTCCCATTATCTGCTGCGGAGAATCTTTAACCCAGAGAAAACAGGGCATTTATATTGACTGGATCCGTATGCAGATTAAAATTGCATTCCAGAATGTAACTGCAGATCAGGCAAAAGGGGCAGTCATTGCCTACGAACCGATCTGGGCAATCGGAACCGGAGAAACAGCTACTTCCGACCAGGCAGAAGAAGTATGTGCAGCAATCCGTGCATGTATCAAAGAAGTATATGACGAAGCAACTGCAGAAGCGATCCGTATTCAGTATGGCGGCTCCGTAAATGCAGGAAATGCAGCGGAACTGTTCTCAAAACCGGACATTGACGGTGGACTGGTTGGCGGAGCTTCCCTGAAAGCAGATTTTGGCAAAATCGTAAATTATAAATAAGGAACAGGAAAAAGGCAGTGACGCATACAGGTCACTGCCTTTTTTATTATTCTACAGGAAATTCCGCTGGATTTCCCGTAGAATAATAAAAAATGATGCGCGCTCATGCGAACAGAAGATGTCGCTAAAGCGACCGCATCTGACGCGTCAAAGTGAACAATCCCCTCAGGATTGAGGGCAGGGGAGTTGAAGCGGACCTGTCCGCTTTGTCAGTTATTCGCTTCTTCTGCCGGAAGATATACCCTGTAGCTGCATACGGTGTCGCCGCCAGAGCCGCAGCAGATAGTGTTCAGAATGGGAGAACCGCTGTCTGTATATTTGCCGGTCCAGACAGCCAGAACAGGATAAGAAGGCTTTCCGGTGGGATGACTGGCGCCTTTTAAGCTGGAAGCAGGTCTTATTTCACATTTGAATCCCTTCTGTTTCAGTATATCCATTAACAGGTGATATTTTTCAATATTGGAACCCTGTCCCGTCTGATATATTTTATAAATTTCTTCCATACGGTACTGATTGACGCTGCTGTCTGCCTCGTATATAAGTTTTGTACATCTGACAGGTTCAGTCCAGGCGAGGTGAAAGGCAACGCCTCCGATTATGCCCTGGGCTTTGTTTTTTTCCGCCCGTTTCAGTACATAGTTCCTCCAGGCGTTATATTCCTTTTTCAGAGCTTTTCCTGTGGTGGTACTGGTGCCGGAGGATACAATTCCCTCTTTGGAGGCAGTCCAGATTGTGGCGGAAATATCCTTTCCATAAGCGGTTCCGTTGTATCCGCGGACTTTGACGGTGTACTTTTTATGTGGTGTCAGGCCTTTTACTGTACAGGTGGTTTTCTTTGCAGTCAGGGTTTTTACCGGATTTTTCTGATTTTTGTCAGAAGCGTCGTATACCCGTATCTGGTAGCTTTTGGCCCCGCTGGCCTTACGATATTTAATCTGGATGGAGCTTTTGGTTACTTTTACAGTGGTAATTTTCTTTACCGTTCCAGGTTTTTTGGCAGCTGCCTCTGACTGTCTGGCAGATGTGGGTGCAAAGGCCACAAGGAGCGCAAAGAGCACCATTCCGATGGCAGATCTGATAACTGCTTTTTTCATCATTTACTTCCTTTCTCTGTATAATTTCC